>OGLG01000719.1_pt1 | contig 24308 bp, 20 predicted proteins | sample 1572621 | NCBI WGS metagenome assembly OGLG01 (sample SAMEA2581912, study PRJEB24529) | metagenome | biome: Human gut stool | place: China | collected 2011 | reverse complement strand
ACTGCCATTCTTTACAAATGCGACTTGGGCAAGAATCACAGTAATCGTGGTCAATCTGTGGATAGGTATTCCATATACTATTCTGCAGGTTACAGGTATATTACAGAATATACCTATGGAACTGTATGAGGCAGCAGATGTGGATGGAGCTAATGGATTTGTCAAGTTCATTAAGATAACAATGCCATATATGTTATTTGTAACGGCACCATATCTTATCACTACATTTACTGCTAATATTAACAACTTTAACATTGTTTATCTGCTGACTAAGGGAGATCCTGTTATGGCAGGTGCAACAGCAGGAAAGACAGACCTTCTGGTAACATGGCTGTACAAGATGACAATAGATTATCAGTATTATAATCTTGGTGCTGTTATCGGTATTATGACATTCATATTCTTAGCGATTGGTTCACTACTTGTATACAGAAGAACGAAAGCGTATAAAGATGAGGAGGGATTCCAGTGAAAAAGAAAAAGACTATTAAAAATATACTGGCACATACAGTGCTTACAATATTAGCGATAGTGTGGGTAAGTCCTCTTTTCTGGATAATCCTCACAAGCTTCAGGGCACAGAAGGGTGCTTATACAAGCTCCTTCTTCCCAAAGCAGTATTCATTTGATAATTACTTAAAGCTTTTTACAGATACAGGAATACTTAATTTCCCACGAATGTTTACCAATACACTGATAGTAGCAGTATTCTCGTGTATTATATCTACATTTTTTGTTCTGTCAGTGGCTTATTGTATGTCACGGCTTAAGTTTAAGATGAGAAAAGTAATGATGAATATTGCAATGATACTTGGACTTTTCCCTGCATTTATGGCGATGGTTGCTGTATATTATATACTTAAAGCAGTAGGACTTTCAGAAGGAGCAATGATAAGAGTTGCACTTGTGCTTGTATATTCAGCATCATCAGGAATACAGTTTTACATTGCAAAGGGATTCTTTGATACTATCCTAAGACAATAGATGAGGCTGCTATGATAGATGGAGCAACGAAGTGGCAGGTATTTACCAAGATAACAATACCTCTTAGTAAACCAATTATAGTGTATACAATACTTACATCATTCATAGCACCTTGGGTAGATTTCATATTTGCAAGAGTAATCTGCAGGGCAAATGCGAAGTATTATACCGTAGCAATCGGCTTGTGGCAGATGCTTGAAAAGGAGTATGTTGATGTATGGTACACAAGATTTGCAGCAGGAGCAGTTCTTATATCAATTCCAATTGCAGCCTTGTTTATGATAATGCAAAGATGTTATAATGAAAGCATGACAGGTGCAGTGAAGGGTTAGATATATGAATAGATTAAAGCAAACATTAAAAAAATGTGTGGCATTTGGTGTCACAGGAATAATGCTTATATTAGCCGGGTGTAAAAGCCCGGCTGGTTTTGCGTCTAATGATAATGAAGAATACAATGCTAGAATGGAAGAAGCGAGAACAACGCCATTCGGGGCTTACCCCGAGACTATAGAATATACACTTGGAAAGATGACAAGTGTTAATAATTCCAATATGCCGGAGAATGACACATATACAGATAATGCGTACACACGCTATATTAAGTCTGTGATTAATGTGCAGAATGTTGATGCATTTGAAGCAAACGACAGCCAGTATGACACTAACGTTTCTATGGCAATCTCAATGGGAAGCCTGCCGGATATCATGGTTGTATCAAGTCAGGATGAGGTTGAACAGTTAGTGGAAGCAGGACTTATAGAGGACCTTACAGAAAGCTACAATAACTGTATAAGTGACAGAATCAGAAAAATGTATGAAAGCTATGGGGATTCACTTAAGGATATGGTTACATACGATGGAAAGATAATGGCACTGCCTGAGACTAATATAACAGACGGACCTAATCTGGTGTGGTTAAGAAAAGACTGGATGGATAAGCTTGGATTGTCAGAGCCACACACTATTGATGATGTTGTTAATATAGTGAAGCATTTTATATCAGAAGACCCTGGAAATAATGGAGTGGATACATCAGGAAAACCTAATACAGTGGGGCTTGCAGTGGATACAGATGTGACAGGTGAATGTGGTTACAGCAGTGAATTTCTGCTGGATATAATATTTGCCTGCTTTGGGGCGTATCCAAAGCAGTGGATAATGAATGATGATGGTGAGATTGTATATGGTTCGGTTACAGATGAGGCAAAAGAAGCACTTTCGTATATAAGCAGCCTGTATAATCAGGGTGTTATAGATAATGATTTTCTTCTGAGAACATCAACCAACATATGTGAGCTTATAGAGAATGGTCTGTGTGGCTCGTTTTTCGGACCATGGTGGGCGCCGAATAATCCGCTTGCTAATGCAGTAAGCAGAAATCCGGATGCGGACTGGCAGCCATATTTAATAGCAACGGATTCGGATGGAACAACGAGTTATCACAGCCAGAACCCGTGTTACAAATATGTTGTTGTAAGAAAGGGCTATGAACATCCTGAGATTGCAGCAAAGATGATAAGCGTTATGTTTGATAAAGTAAGATTTGACTGTACAGACTCAGAAGAATTCAAGAATTACTATCAGCTTAATGTTGAACCTACGGCAAGACCTTTATCAATAAATGTTGATTATAATAATGCACTTTCAATATGTTACAGGAATATAGATGCCACAATTTCGGGAAGAAAGAATCCTGACAGTCTGGAACTTCTTGAGCGTTCATTTTATGATGCATGCAGTGAGTATATTAAGAATGCTAACAAAACAAGTACGCAATGGGCAGCGTATATGTCAAGAATTAAGGCATGCAGTCTTATTGCACAGGATAATATAAAGGTAGTTGACTCACTTTATTTTAAGACCACAGACACAATGAAGAGCCATTGGTGGAGACTTAAGGCTAAAGAAAAAGAGGCATATTTAAAGATTATAAGCGGAGAAGAAGATATATCTTACTTTGATACATTTGTAAAAGAATGGAATGAACAGGGCGGTCAGACTATTACATCAGAAGTCAGTCAGAGTATGAAATAATTGGCTGTGAAAATATAGTAATATATGATACAATCTTAATTAATGTAAATATATTAACGATGGAGGTTTTATTTTGAAAGAGAGAGAAAAATTCGGCTCGCGACTCGGCTTTATCTTAGTGTCTGCCGGTTGTGCGGTGGGACTTGGTAATGTGTGGAAATTTCCATACATATGCGGGGAAAATGGTGGTGCGGCATTCGTGCTTATCTATCTTGTATTTCTTGCAATTCTTGGATTTCCTATTATGTGTGCGGAGTTCACAGTAGGACGAGGAAGCGGTAAAGGTGCTGCAAGGGCATTTGAAGAACTGGAGACTAAGGGAAGTAAATGGCATCATTTCAAATGGGTATCGGTAGTAGGAAGCTACATATTAATGGCTTTCTATACTATGGTTGCAGGATGGATGCTTTATTATGCATGGCGTGAGGCAAGTGGTTCGTTAGCAGGTTTAGAGCCAGATGAGGTTTCAGGTGCATTTGGAACTATGCTTTCACAGCCGGGTACAATGACAATCTGGATGATTGTTTCAGTTTTACTTTCGTTTGGTGTATGTGTATTAGGGTTACAGAAGGGCGTTGAGAAGATTACTAAGGTTATGATGTTACTTCTCCTTATTCTTATTGTGGTACTGGCAGTTCATTCACTTGTGCTTCCTAATGCATCAGAAGGTGTTAAATTCTATATGGTGCCTAATCTTGATGCTATTAAATCAAGAGGTTTAGGGCCGGTTATATTTGATGCCATGACACATGCATTCTTTACACTTAGTGTAGGTATTGGTGCAATGGAGATATTCGGAAGCTACTTAAAGAAAGACAGAACAATAAGTGGAGAGGCTGTTAACATCATTCTGCTTGATACATTTGTTGCTCTTATGGCAGGATTCATAATTATTCCTGCATGCTTTGCATATGGTGTTGCTCCGGGTGCCGGTCCATCACTTTTATTTATAACACTGCCTAACATATTTAATCATATGGCAGGAGGAAGAATATGGGGAACAGCATTCTTTGTATTCATGTCATTTGCAGCATTATCAACTGTAATTGCTGTATTTGAGAACATTATTGCTTTTTATATTGATCTTAAGGGATTTTCAAGGAAAAAGGTTGTTGCAGGTAATGTTATATTCATGATACTGCTTTCACTTCCTGCGGTATTAGGCTTTAACAAACTTGCAGCTTTCCAGCCTATTGGTCCGGGAAGCTCAATTATGGATCTTGAGGATTTCCTTGTTTCATATAATCTGCTTCCTCTCGGAAGTATGATATTTGTATTATTCTGTACCAAGAAGAACGGCTGGGGATGGGAAGGCTTCAGAAAAGAAGCTAATGAAGGAAAAGGACCTAAGCTTCCTGACTGGTTAAGATTCTATATGAGTTACATACTTCCGGCTATTATAGTAGTTGTATACCTTAAGGGTTACTATGACACATTTAAACCAATGGGAACAGGTTATCTTGTTGGCTGGATGTTATTTGCGTGTGTATTGCTTCTTGCAATATTCGGAATTGCTAATTATAAGAAGAAAGATGCGTAAGCTATGACTAAGAAAGAACTTGCTTTAGAGGTTATCAGAAGATTAAAGGCAGAATATCCGGATTCGGAGTGCAGTCTTGATTACGATGATGCCTGGAAACTGCTTGTAAGCGTAAGACTTGCTGCACAATGTACTGATGCAAGAGTAAATGTTGTGGTTAAGGGGCTGTATGAGGAATATCCTGATATAGCCTCAATTGCTGCAGCATCTCCAGAAGAGATTGAAAAGATTATAAGACCATGCGGACTTGGAAAAAGCAAGGCAAGGGATATATGTGCATGTATGCGCATGCTTCATGAACAGTATAATGATAAAGTTCCTGACAGTATGGAAGAATTATTAAAGCTTCCTGGAGTTGGAAGGAAGAGTGCCAATCTTATTATGGGTGATGTGTTCGGAAAGCCGGCAATTGTTACAGATACACACTGTATAAGGCTTTGTAACAGAATAGGTCTTGTAAAAGACGAGAAAGAGCCTAAGAAGGTTGAGATGGCATTGTGGAAGATAGTCCCACCAGAAGAAGGAAGCGGATTATGCCACCGGTTTGTAGACCACGGAAGAGAGGTATGTACGGCGCGTACTACACCGCACTGTGAAAGATGCTGCCTTGATGATATATGTAAGAAAAATGGGATAAAAGTGTGATTGAATATGCATTTTTATTATGGTAGTATTTTATTGTTGTTCATACTAATGGACAAATTGTATGGGAGGGGAACATGGAATTAAAAGAATTAATTAAATACGCAAGAGATAACAGGTGTTCAGATCTGCATATTACTGCAGGGGAAGCGGTTGCGGTAAGAAAATATGGTGAACTTCAGCTTCTTGATATAACACCTTCGATAGAAGAAACAGAAGAGATGATATTCTCAATTCTTGGTGATGAAGATATACAGACTGTTCAGGCAGGAAAAGATATGGATGTGGCAGCCACTGATGAGTCTGGTGGACGATTAAGAATTAATATATATCATCAGAGAAGAAATCTTGCAGCAAGTATCCGTCTTCTTGATTCTGTTATACCGTCGTTTGAAGAATTGGGACATTCGGGAAAACTTTTTTCTAAGCTTGTTGAGAAAAGATCCGGACTTATTCTTGTAACAGGTCCTACAGGAAGTGGCAAATCTACAACACTTGCAGCTATGATTGATTATATTAACAACAATATGGCAAGACATATTATAACAGTAGAAGATCCTATAGAGTATGTATATGGATTTAAGAAATCTATGATACATCAGAGACAGGTAGGAAGAGATGTACCTGATTTTGCGACAGCACTTCGTTCAGCACTTCGTGAAGATCCTGATGTTATTCTCGTAGGAGAGATGAGAGACTATGAAACTATCAATGCGGCAATTACAGCGGCAGAAACAGGACATCTTGTATTATCAACTCTTCATACAAGAAGTGCAGCACAGACAGTTGAACGTATAATCAGTGCATGTCCGGTAGAGGCACAGTCAGCACTTACATTACAGCTGGCATCTGTATTAGCAGCAGTTGTAACACAGACACTCGTACCTTGTGCAGAGCATGAGGGAAGAATTGCAGCTACAGAGATAATGATTAACAATACAGCAGTAGCTAATCTTATCAAAGAAAAGAAAACCAATCAGATTCAGACAGTTCTTCAGTCGAATATGCAGTCAGGTATGCATACAATGAATTATTCACTTGCTAATCTTGTTAAGACAAGGGTTATTTCAAGGGATGTAGCTCTGAAGTTTTCAGAGAACCCTGCTGAGCTTGCAAAGAGTATATAATATAAACTTGTAGTGTTATGCAGTTTTATAACTTTGCGAATAGTGTACAAAATACAGAACAACAAAAAATAATTTGAAAAGAAAGCCATTCTACTGTATTATAGGGTTAGATTCATTACGGACAACACTATAGTACGGCTGAAAGGCTTTTTTTATGAAAAGAATTAAATTAATTAACAGGTTTTTTTACGGTATATTTTTATTAGGATTTCTGCTTTTTATGGCTTCAGGATTTATATTCAGCACTGTAGATAAGGTGACACCGGAAGATAAAAGAACGGGTGCTGTAGTTAAACCAGAGGATACAAGATATATTGGAGATGACACAATTGAATATTATGTGAAGATTAAAGCAAGTGCAGGAAATAATAATGCACTGGCATTTGTAAGCAGGCATCAGGAAGTAGAAGTATATGCAGGTGGAAGACTTATATATTATATAAAAGCACATAGGTCTATATATGGAACAACCACTGGAACTAATTATACGATTGTGAACATTCCTCCATATACAACAGATATAATTGTAAGGCTTACTAATGTATATGATGGTCATAAGATAAGAGAAACAACATTTGGATATGGCGACGAGACAAAACTTGTAAAAGAGCTTATTGCGAAATCGCTACCATCAGCAGTACTTAGTTCGTTTATAATAATAGTTGGATTTGCCATGGTTATATTATGGATTTTCTGTAGAAAGAAAATTGCACAGACACAAGCACTGTTTTATTTCGGTATATTTGCAATGATTATAGGTGCATGGGCTCTTAATGAAACTGATATTGCAACAATTCTTGTGGAGAACAGGAAGATAGGTTCACTGATAGGGTATATACTGCTTATGATGATGCCTATTCCTTTTATGCAGGCAGAGAAGAATTTTTTCCAGATAGGGAAAAGTGCTGTGAATAATATCTTGTGCGCCATATATGCTGCAACAGCTGTAATACTGCTTGTATGTCATATGACAGGTGTGTGGGAATTTAAGAATAGCGTGTACATTATACATATGATGCTTGCTATGTCACTTGTATATTTCTGGACAGTTCTTATTAAAAGAGTATGGGTTAAAGGCTTTGACAGGAAAGTAAAGTCTAATATTATAGGTGCGGCTGCACTTGGAATTTCTATGATTGTTGATCTTATTGCATATTATAAGGGAATGCAGCAGACAGATCTTATAGGAAAACTGGGTATTCTTATATTTATTATTGTGCTTGGTTATGAGAGCATATCAGAAGCATATGAGAAGATTAAAGAAGGTCAGAAGGTGGATTTCTACAAAGAGATGGCTGTAACTGATACTATGACAGGGGTTTATAATCGCTTTGCATTTGAAGAGTGGGAACAGGAAACTTCTGATTATGAAGGGTATTCTATAGTGACATTTGACCTTAATAACCTTAAGTGGTGTAATGATAATCTGGGGCATGCAGCAGGAGATGCCTATATACAGGCATCAGCCAGAATTATTAAAGAGATATTTGGCAGACATGGTAAATGTTATCGTATAGGTGGGGATGAATTCTGTACTGTAATTAATCAGAAGCAAAAAAGCTTTGATATTGGAAGACATGTGAAGCAGCTAAGGGAACTTGAAAAGTATGCTGAAGAAGCACTTGAAATCAAAGACCTTAATGTGCAGATTGCATGTGGTTATGCTGAATATGATATAAAGACAGATAAGAACTTTGAAGATACAAGAAGCAGAGCTGATAAGAGAATGTACGAAAGTAAGAGAAGATTGAAAAGAGAGTGATATATGGATAAATATGGAATTTTAAAGCATTATTTTGGGTATAATTCATTTCGTCCGGGTCAGGAAAAGTTAGTTGATGCTATTCTTGCAGGGCAGGATGTGTTAGGAATTATGCCTACAGGTGCGGGAAAATCATTATGTTATCAGGTGCCGGCATTGTTAATGTCCGGCATTACTCTTGTTGTCTCACCGCTTATATCGCTTATGAAGGATCAGGTTGGAGCGCTTAATCAGGCGGGAGTACATGCAGCTTATATTAACAGTTCGCTGACAGATAATCAGATAGCTAAGGCGCTTGCATTCGCAAAGCAGGGACGGTATAAAATTATATATGTTGCACCTGAAAGGCTGGAAACATGGGGCTTCCTCGATTTTGCCACGCATGTAGAGATATCTATGATTACCGTAGATGAAGCTCACTGTATATCACAGTGGGGGCAGGATTTCAGACCAAGTTATCTGAATATATTGTCATTTGTTAAGAAGCTGGCAAGGCGTCCAATAATAAGTGCATTTACAGCTACAGCGACAAGCAAAGTAAGAGATGATATATTGCAGATTCTTTCTCTCGAAAGACCGGTAATACTCACTACAGGTTTTGACAGAAGCAATCTGACATTCAAGGTCAAGCATATTAAGGACAAGGATTCATATATACTGGATTACCTTGTAAGCCACAGACAGGATAGTGGAATTATATACTGCGCTACAAGAAAAAATGTTGAAAAAGTCTATGACATGCTTAATGCTAACGGACTTTCTGTGACTAAGTATCATGCAGGTCTCTCAGCAGAAGAAAGAAAAGAAAATCAGGATTCATTTATATATGATATCAAGCCAGTTGTTGTTGCAACTAATGCATTTGGAATGGGAATTGATAAGTCAAATGTAAGATTTGTAATTCATTATAATATGCCGCAGTGCATAGAGAATTATTATCAGGAGGCTGGACGTGCCGGAAGAGATGGAGAGGATTCAGAATGCGTACTGTTGTATTCTCCACAGGATATTATGATAAATAAGTTTTTCATAGAACACAGAGAGCCTAATCCTGATATGGATGCAGAAGAACAGGCACGGCTTATGATTCTTGATAAAAGAAGGCTTAATGCAATGGTCGATTACTGCAAGACAACAGGCTGTTTAAGAGAGTATATACTTAAATATTTTGGAGAAAGGCCAGACAATCCAAAGGGTGGACGATACAACTGCCATAACTGTTCTAACTGTGTTATTGATGAGGCAGAACAAGAAGCAGACGAGGCTTATATGTATCCGGGAAACCGTTTCAGTGCACCTGTATCAAGGAATGCTGCAATGGTGGCAGACAGAATGAAGCGTTCTGCAGCAGCTGCAAAATCAGCATATGCAACGTCTAAGTCAAAGAAGCCGGAGGATGCACTTAATGACAGAGGCGTTATGTTGTTTAACAGACTGCGTGAGTTAAGAAAACAGATAGCTGTTTCAGTAGGCGTTCCGCCATATGTAATATTTTCAGACAGGACGCTTATAGATATGTGTCTTAAAGTTCCGTTTAATGAGGAAGAAATGCTGTCAGTAAGCGGTGTCGGGGAGAATAAATATGAGCGCTATGGCAAGGTGTTTATGGATGAAATATATGATTTTCTCGATGGTATGAAGCAGAATCTGGCAAGATGAGAAAATGTGCTTATGGACAATATTTTGCGAGATGAGATTACAGATGTTAATTATATGAAATTATATGGCTTCAAATCAGGAGAATGAATGGGAGATATGAATGAAGAATTATAAGATGATAATTACTTATGATGGTACAAGGTATTATGGCTGGGAACATCAGCCGACTACTGATATGACAATTCAGGGCAAGTTAGAATCAGTGCTTTCTGCCATGACAGGAACTGAGGTTGAGGTTATAGGTGCAGGAAGAACAGATGCCGGAGTGCATGCAAAGGGAATGGTAGCCAATGCGCATATGGAAACTAAGATGAAGGAAGATGAGATATGCGATTATATGAACAGATATCTTCCAGAAGATATCTGTGTGCAGGAGGTCCGTGTTGCATCTGACAGATTTCACAGCCGTTACAATGCGCAGGGGAAAACTTACTGCTATACATGTTATGTTGGGGATAAAAAGCCTGTATTTAACAGAAAATATGTCAATATAATTGAGGGTAAGCTGGATGTTGAAGCCATGAAGAGGGCAGCAGACATACTTACTGGAGAACATGATTTTGCATCATTTTGTGGCAATCCCAAGATGAAGAAATCGACAGTACGTGAGATTTATTCAATTGATGTTTCTTTAAAGGGTTCATTCCTTAATCTTACATATCATGGAAGCGGATTCCTACAGTATATGGTAAGAATATTAAGTGGTACACTTCTTGAAGTTGGACAGGGAAAGAGAACACCAGAAAGTATGTATGAACTTTTAGAGGAGAGAAACAGAAGCCTTGCAGGTGCAACTGCGCCGGCAAAGGGACTGTGTCTTCTGAAGGTTGACTACTCGAAGGAGGCTTGATAGTCCGGATGCCGTACAGTAACTGTGGAAGGGTGTGTGGTGTCCTTAGGCATCTGTCCTTAGGATTCTTATGTCTAGTGAAACTAAATGCCGCAATCTGCTAAGTTTATAATGGGACTTGTAATCAAACGCGCTTCGCTTGAACGAGATTACAAGTCCCAACCTTTAACAGATTGCGGCATTAACTTTCACATGACATAAGAATATTCGGGCATACACCTAAGGATACCACACACCTATCCCACAGTACACTGTACGGCTGACTTCTTCTTCTTCAAGTAGTCAGCCTCCAGACGAATGCTCGCCTGCGGCATTGCATTCTGAGTGGGGATATGTTTGTTTTGATGGACTTGAACAAAATTTTTCATAACTTTTTGCATATAGTGCAGGGATCTATTGCAGATAATGCAGAAGAAATATGGAATGAACATATGGGAATACCAATAGAGATGTAATGTATACTGTACTGCATGTCTGCACTTATTTTGGCTGCCTAGTAGCGGGGTGGTGGCTTTGAGATTGGGAGATGTTATGCAAGACCGATTTATGCCGAACCGTGTGTAAGTTAATGCCCTTATATACAAAAAGTGCTGTGTAAAAATCTCGTTCAAGCGAAGCGCGTTTGATTTTTACACAGCTAAAAGACATTGTATATGACGGCATTTACTTACACTAGGTGCAGGCATCCATGAGGGCTTGTATAACATCTCCCTATCTCAATGCCCACCTTTGTACTAATTAAAGCACCTTCGACAAGAAATCCTTCAATCTCTCACTCTGAGGATTGCCAAAGAATTCTTCAGGAGCCCCCTCTTCATTGATGACACCATCGTAGAAGAACATGCATCTGTTGGCAACTTCTTTTGCAAATCCCATCTCATGAGTTACGACAATCATTGTCATTCCTGATGCGGCAAGTTCCTTCATGATTGCGAGAACCTCACCAACCATTTCAGGATCAAGTGCTGATGTCGGCTCGTCGAAAAGCATTATCTCAGGATTCATTGCGAGTGCCCTTGCGATAGCAACTCTCTGCTTCTGACCACCACTTAACTGGTTAGGATAAGCATCGGCTTTGTCAGAAAGTCCCACTCTTGCAAGAAGCTCATCAGCCTTCTTATCAGCGTCCTCCTTGCTCATAAGTCCCAGCTTAGTAGGAGCAAGTGTTATATTTCTTCTTATAGTCATATTAGGGAAAAGGTTAAAATGCTGGAATACCATTCCTATTTTCTCTCTTAATTCATCCACATTTACGCTTTTATCTGTAAGATCCTGTTCATGGAATAATACATGACCTTCTGTAGGAGTTTCAAGAAGGTTAAGTGAACGTAAAAATGTTGATTTACCGCAGCCGGATGGTCCGATAATTGCAATAACCTCTCCTTTGCGGACTGTTGTATTGATTGATTCTAATACAACATGGTCGCCAAAAGATTTCTTCAGATTTTTAACTTCAAGTATGATTTCGTTAGTATTATCGCTCATTGCTTCTTAACCTCCTCTCAAGTTTCTTAACAAGCTGTGAAAGTCCCATAACCATTACAAGGTAGATGATGGCAACCCCGATAAGTGGAAGCATTGGATCATAAGTTATGCTTCGAATAATATCGCCACCTCTTGTAAGGTCGTTAAGACCGATGTAACCGCTGATAGATGTTTCCTTTAACAGAACAATGAACTCATTAGCAAGTGCTGGGAGAACATTCTTGAATGCCTGTGGAAGAATAACACTTATCATAGTTGTTTTATAAGAAAGGCCAAGACTTCGTGCTGCTTCAAACTGTCCGTTATCAATAGACATAATACCTGAACGGAATATTTCGGCAACATAAGCACCTGAGTTGATACCAAATGCAAGTATCGCAACAATAAGCTTGTCAATATGTACAGAACTGAATATTACATAGTAGATAATAAGCAGCTGTACCATAGTTGGTGTTCCTCTGATTACAGTAAGATAAATGTTACAAATAAAGTTAAGAATCTTCATGTGTCCTGTTTTATCATGGTTAGAACGGACAACTGCAATAAGGAAACCAATAACAACACCCATAAGTGCTGCAAAGAATGCAATAATTACTGTGTTTAACAGACCCTTAAGAAGATAAGTGTATCTTGCTTCTTTGATGAAGTCTGTCTTAAACTTCTCGGCAAAGCTCATGCCTGATGCAGACGCATTGTCGTCACGTACAATAATAACCTGCTTAGAAGTTGTATAAGTAGTTGTGAAATCGATATTTTTCTTACGCTCATCTGTAACTGTTATACCAGCCATACCAAAATCGGCTTTACCAGAAGATACAGCAGTAATAATTGAATCGAATTCCATATCCTCAATCTTTAAATTCATACCGAGGTAATCAGCAATAGCCTGTGCAATATCAGCGTCAATACCGATAATAGAGCCGCCTTCATAGTACTCGTATGGCTTAAAGTAAGCATTTGTAGCCATAATAAGAGTTCCGTTAGTCCGGTTTACACCTTCTGGAGACTTGTAACCTGAAAATGTAGCATTATCGCCAACATAATCATCAATAAGCTTCTGGATAGTTCCATCTGCCATAAGTACTTCAATAGCTTCATTGAGCTTTGCAGTAAGGGAACTGCCCTTTGCAACACAGATGGCATAATCCTCATTTGCAAATTCTTCTTCGAGAATTGTAAGGTCTGGATTAGTTTTAACAAATGCTAAGGCAGGCTGTTCATCAATAACAACAGCATCAGCTTTACCCTGCTTTAAAGCCTGTATAGCATCAGAACCTTTGTTGTATCTTGATACGGTTGTGCCTGAACCGTCAGTTTCGTAATCACTTACGAGAGTATCACCAGTTGTTCCTAACTGAACACCAATAGTCTTGCCTGCAAGGTCATCTACAGAAAATACTGTGTTCTTAATCTTCTTGCCCTGACATGAAGTAAGAAGAACAGAAGAGAACAAGAGAGTGAGGGCCGCAAAAACCAAAAGGAATCTCGACCTGTACTTTTTAAAATTCATTAGTAACTCCTTTCTATGCGAGCTGTGTATAAAACAGTTCAATATAATATATTTCATTAATTATACACACATAGTGGGGAAATTAGCAATTAAAATATTTGCGATGGAAGAAAATATGTACATGGGAACAGCCGCCAGGCAGGCGTCTGTTCCCACAGGTTGAGGTTATCAGTTAGTCTTGCTGCATATGCCATTGCAAGGTCCGGCGCATGCACCAGAGGAAGTCTGGCTGTTATTGCCATTGCTACAAGTGTTCTGGCAGGCTGTGCTGTTAGTGTTGAGAGTGTCGGTGCAGTCATTCATGCAAGGCTTCTTGCAGTCTTTTTTTAAGTTACCTTCGCATGAAGGTGGGCTTAAATCGAGAGGTTTGATGGCTCTGTCTAAGAGGTTGCCGCAAACGAACTTGATGCAGTCAGATTCTTCACCGGTAACAATGCTGCCCTTAGGTGTTGAGATTCTGCCGGCACTTGTTACGCGGTATCCACAGAAGTAAAGGCTCTGTAAGATGAGAGTAAGACCTACAGTAACCTCATCATCTGTAGTATCAAGACCTAAAAGCTTAGGTATTGCATAGAGGTTGAGTCCCTGGGTTACAACATTGTCAGATGATAAGAAACCTATACTGTTAAGTGCAGGCGTATAAACAGGTGGAGTTGCGTTATTTGAGTTGTAGGAAACTCCGTAAGGAGCGAATATTTCAAGGGTCACAGATGTCGGATTGGTGTCTTCATCATAAGTTGCAGCAGTAGTTGAGTTAGGAAGGTAGACTGCCGTTGGGGTAAGAGTTGCTAATGCCCTGCATGACTCATCATAAAGTGTTACTGCAAATGTTACAGTAAGGTTGGTAAGTTTCACAGAGTAGCAGTTAGGCCTTCCGGCTATCTGGGTGATTTCAACATTTTCATCACCATAAGTGTAGGTTATATCTATAACACTGACTGATGCGTTGGTAGCTGTTGGATAAGTCGTTGAAATATCTGTGCCGACAGCGAATGTGGTACACAGATTAATACCTATCTCGTCATAGATAAGAGGGGCAAGAATACTGAGTTCATCGGGTGAACCGCATATCGGGTTCGTGCATACATCAAAGCAGCCATTAGGCATGTTCTGCACAATATTGCTTACAATGCGGGTAGAACCACATTTGCTGCATTTACATTTAGCCATTATCTTTTCCTTCTTCGTTTCTTTACTACATTATATGTTCTATCTACATTCGCGTGACCATATAATAATGTAAAAACGGGAGTGTCCTTTTATGGCAAATGTATACACAGCAGGCAGCGACAAACGGCTTATAATCTATAGCATATCACGATATATATTTTTGAGAACGGCGTACATAGACGGTATAGAGCGCTCGATAATGCTTGCGTCAGACTTTCTGGACGGACTTTCAGATGTGGTGCTGGGAGACACAATATATTATGCATATCAGAACCAGAACGGAGATATTCTTGTTAAAAATGTGATGAACAACGAAGCACTTTTTCGTGTGAAAAGCAGTGAGAACCCAGATATGCACTGTCCACAGCTTGTAGTAAATAAAGACAGGTTATTGCTGTTTTATATGGTGACAAATCCGCTTACGGACAGACTGTCGCTGAGGGCTGTCTGCCCACTGGAAGAAGGTGACAGTCTTAACATTCCTGTGGATTGTGAAAATGTTGATATGTATGAAGTGTTTGGAATGCAGGGAAGAGCATTTTTATATGTAGACAGTTTCTATGAGATTACGGCAGATGGAAAATTCGTACCGTGTCAGGACACAGGCAGCCTGAAACAAAATGAAGAAAAAATTCATGAATATGAGATACAGCTTAATACATATATGCAGCAACAGGCGCAGTCTAAGCAGGTAATTGCGCAGCTTGAGGCAACAATAGAAAGTGCTAAGGCACAGTATAATGAACTTATGGAGACAGCAATTGCGTATAGGGATGAGGCAATTAAGTGGCGCAGCAAGTTCATATAGACACAAACTTTATATTATTAAGCCACCCGCCGGCACTCACCCATCAGGCACGCACTGGTCCACTGGGGTTGGAACGATTCGTTAGAATTGCGTTAATTTATCAGGTGGTGCTTTTGGCTTAATGTTTGTGTCCATTCGCAGATGAACATTTCTGGCATTGTGTCCGCCTGTGGCATACGCCCTCAAGGATTGCTGCACTTAGCGGCATTAACTCCCGCACAGTTCGCAATATATCGGGCGTAGGTCACAGGCGGACACAATGACGGAAGTGTACAGATGTCGAATGAACACAAACAATAGAAAAAGCCAAAAGCACCACTTGCTAAATTAGCAATTCATAACGTGTTCCAGACCCCAGTGGACCAGTGCGTGCCTGATGGGTGAGTGGCGGCGGGTGACAATAAAATATGAAGTTTGCGCAAATATTTATTGAAATCTTCCTCCATAATTGCGATAATAATACAAATGGAGGAATTATGGATAACAGGAAGCTAAACAGAAGGAATTTATTACTATTATTATTTGTTGTGGCGGCATGTATTATGGGAGGCCGCTCTATATTGGGGTTCTTTGCACTGCTTACAGGATATGAGACTGCGACAACGGAAGTATCTGCAATTGCAGCTTCTGAGATGTATATGATGTTTCTTTTATTTCTTGTATGTATAATCGGAGGCATTGTTATGAGCTGTCTTAGTAAGGCTAAGGTGAGCAGGACATTTTTCTTAATACGCAATGCTGTGCTGGTCGTGGCACTTGTGCTTGGCAATATGTCTTTTCCTAATATAACAATCATGAGTACGGTTGTTATGTCTAAGTATATAGGCGATGCTGGAATGTATGATTTTGCAATGAGTTCACCACTTCTTGTGTCAGCGTTAAGACAGCCATATCTGTTCTATACATACATGGCAGCAGAGGGACTTATGATTATTCTTGCGTGTGTCACAGTGTATAAGTATATTGTGGACAAGAAAAAGAACAGTAATTATAATAATATGTACATGTAAATGTGTCTGCTGCACTAATAAGGTGTGGCAGACAATTTTTGCGCAGTTAACAGATGCGCTTAATATGCCGGTTTATATACGGGAGATAATAAAATGAAAGTAATGACACCACATTATTATAAGGATTTCCGATGCATTGCAGGAGCCTGTACAGATACATGCTGTGCCGGGTGGGATGTTGATGTTGATAAGAATTCTTACAAATATTATAAAACAGTTAAAGGTGCTTTTGGAAAGCGCCTGAAGAGTGTAATGGTACCATCACAGGACGGAGAATGTACATTTACACTGAAAGAAGGAGGACGATGTCCTTTCCTTAATGATGATAATCTGTGTGATTTATATATAGAACTTGGAGAGGATAAGCTGTGTGAAACATGTGCAGAGTTTCCAAGATTTATTAATGATTATGGCAATATAAGAGAGATTGGCATAGCACCCTCGTGTAAGACGGCTGGTGAGCTGATGTTTTCATATAAAGATGAACTTACATTTGATACGGTTGAGGATAACAGCCTTACTCCGGAGCCTAATGATATAGATGCATATACATATATGCATCTTCGGCAGGCAAGAATAGTGGCTTTTGGAATAATATCAGACAGGGATATAAGTATATTTGAGAGGCTGATGCTCTATCTTGATTATGCAAAGCGTATCCAGAAGCATCTTGATGCTGAAAGGGACGAGCTTATAGCTGGTGTTGCAAAGCGGTTCTGTGGAGCTGATTACAGAGAGAAGCTGCTTGACAAGCTAAAAAGCAGGGACGCAGTGTTACCTGATGAGCTGCAGGACGGGGATATAGTTAAGTCAACACCTGAGGTGCGCAAATTATATGGCAACAGGCTTATAAAGGGACTGCGGCATTTCTTTGATGATTTTAAAGGGATGGAGGTAATCAATCCTGACTGGAATATTCATGTGGCAAGAGTAAGACAGTTCCTTGACGGGCTGGCGGATGATTCTGAGCTTGCAGTGGTAATGAAAGATTACCATGCGGGAAGCGAAGCATTTGCACATGAATATGAGCAGCTTGCAATGTACTATGTGTATAGATACATGCTTGACGCAGTGAATGATTACGATGTCCTTCTTAAAGCAAAGAATGCGGTTATAGGCATACTTGCAGTGGACATTATGGCAGCAGCTAATCATGCGTCCGGATGTACACCTGATTTTACAATGCGCGTGGATATAGCACATTTGTATTCAAGACAGTTTGAACATTCATATTACAATTATGAAGTTTATAGAGAATATTTTGGCACTAAGAGATGCTATTCGTATGAGTTTCTTATGGATGCTTTAGTGTCACTGAATTAACGGAGGAAGCTTTCTTATGAAAATGATTATGAGATTCCTTAAGGATTACAAGAAGGAATGCGTTCTGGCACCGCTTTTTAAGATGCTCGAAGCAATATTTGAGTTGTTTGTGCCGCTGGTGGTATCATCAGTTATCGATAGGGGTATTGTTAATGCGGATAAGGGATACATTATGCAGATGTGTCTTATGCTTATACTTCTTGCAATCATAGGACTTGTATGTGCCATAACAGCACAGTATTTCAGCGCCAAGGCTGCAGTTGGAGCAGCAACCGGAATGAGACACAGTTTATTTGCACATATCCAGACATTCTCATTCACAGAGATGGATACACTTGGTACATCGACACTTGTAACAAGAATGACAAGTGATATTAACCAGGTACAGAATGGTATTAACATGGTACTGCGACTGTTCCTTCGTTCACCATTTATCGTATTTGGTGCGATGATTATGGCGTTCACTATTGATGTGAAGGCAGCACTTGTATTCGTTGCGGCAATCCCGGTACTTGCACTTATCGTATTCGGTATCATGCTTGCAACAAGGCCTATGTACAAAAATGTACAGTCAGGACTTGATAAGATTCTTGGAATAACAAGAGAGAACCTTACCGGTGTGAGAGTTATCAGAGCATTCAATAAGGAACAGGATGAGATTAAGCGTTTCAAAAACGATAACGAAAGCCTTAACAGATTGCAGAAATTTGTTGGTAAGATATCAGGACTTATGAATCCGCTTACTTATGTTGTTGTAAATGTATCAATAATTGCACTTATATGGATTGGTGGAGTAAGAGTTAACGCCGGTGCGCTTACACAGGGACAGGTCGTTGCACTTTACAATTATATGTCACAGATATTAGTTGAACTTATCAAGCTTGCCAATCTTATCATTACAATAACTAAAGCACTTGCATGTGCAGGCAGAATCGAGTCTGTATTCGAGGTAAAATCAGGAATGTCAGATGGTGATGTTAACAATGCTGATGCTAAAGAAGAGACACCGAGCGTTGAATTTAAAAATGTTTCACTTACCTACAGCGGTTCAGGTGCACCTTCAGTTGAAGGAATTAATTTCAAGGCTATGAAAGGCCAGACAATCGGTGTTATCGGCGGCACCGGTTCAGGTAAATCAAGCCTTGTTAATCTTATTCCGAGACTGTATGACACTACACAGGGTGAAGTACTTGTCGATGGCGTCAATGTTAAAGATTACAATATTGAGACTTTAAGAAATAAGGTCGGCATCGTTATGCAGAAAGCAGTACTTTTTAAAGGGACTATAAGAGAGAATATGTGGATGGGAAAGAAGGGTGCTACTGATGAGCAGATAGATGAAGCACTTGAGATTTCACAGTCTAAGGAATTTGTAGATTCTAAGCAGGGACGTCTGGATTATGTTATAGAGCAGGGCGGTAAGAACCTTTCAGGTGGTCAGAGACAGAGACTTACTATTGCAAGAGCAATCGTAAGAAAGCCGGATGTGCTTATTCTTGATGACAGTGCATCAGCCCTTGATTTTGCAACTGATGCAGCCCTTAGAAAAGCTATAAGGGGAATGAACAATTCTCCTACTGTGTTCATAGTTTCACAGAGAGCGGCATCACTTATGTATGCTGATTTCATTATCGTATTAGATGACGGACAGGTTGCAGGAATGGGAACACATGACGAGCTTCTTGCAAATTGTGAGGTTTATAAAGAGATATATGAATCACAGTTTAAGAAAGCAGATTCAGAAGGGGGTGTAGCATAATGAAGAAGAATAAATCAACATTTGTAAAACTCCTTAAAAGAATTAAGAAGCACAGCTTTTTTATAATATTATCGCTTATTATGGCAGCAGTAACTGTTGCAACTACACTTTATGTACCAATTCTTGTAGGCCGTGGAATTGACTGCATTATCGGTGTGAATAATGTGGATTTTGCAAAGATTGTGAATATACTTATAAGAATTGGTATATTTGTTGGAATTACAGCACTTTCACAGTGGCTTATGAACATATGTAACAACAGAATCACATATGAAGTAACAAGAGATATAAGAAATGAGGCTATAGAAAAAATTCAGGTGCTTCCACTCAAGTACATAGACGGACATTCATATGGTGAAATTGTGAGCCGTGTAATAGCTGACGTTGACCAGTTTGCAGATGGTCTGCTTATGGGATTCACACAGTTCTTTACAGGTGTCATGACTATACTTGGAACACTTATATTCATGATTACAATCAATGCTAAGATTACACTTGCAGTTGTTGTTATCACGCCACTTTCGTTTTTAGTTGCAAGCCTTATTGCCAAGAAGACCTTCAGCATGTTCAAGCTCCAGTCTGAGACAAGAGGCGAGCAGACAGCACTTATTGATGAAATGATTGGCGGACAGAAGGTAGTTAAGGCTTACGGCTATGAAGATGAGGCTGTAAGAAAATTTGATGAGATTAATGAAAGGCTTCAGAAGTATTCCTTAAAGGCAATCTTTTTCTCATCTATTACTAACCCTTCAACAAGATTCGTAAACAGCCTTGTATATGCGAGCGTTGCGATTGTTGGTGCATTTTCAGCTATCAATGGCGGTATCACAGTTGGCCAGTTATCAAGTTTCTTAAGTTATGCCAACCAGTATACTAAGCCTTTTAACGAAATATCAGGCGTTGTCACAGAGCTTCAGAATGCTCTTGCCTGTGCAGCCAGAATATTTGAACTTATTGAAGAAGACCCTGAGATTCCTGATGCTAAAGACGCTAAGGTTGTTGAAGAGGTTGACGGAACAGTTGATCTTAATGATGTATGCTTTTCCTATGTACCTGACAGGAAGCTTATTGAGAACTTCAATCTTCATGTCAAGAAGGGACAGAGAATAGCGATTGTCGGACCTACGGGTTGTGGAAAGACAACAGTTATTAACCTTCTTATGAGATTCTATGATGTTAACAGCGGAAGTATTGATGTATCAGGAACTGATATAAGACAGATGACCAGAAAGTCTTTAAGACAGGGCTTTGGCATGGTTCTTCAGGAGACATGGCTAAAGTCAGGAACTATAAGAGAGAATATTGTTATGGGTAAGCCGGATGCTACAGAGGAAGAGATTATTGCAGCAGCAAAGGCAGCACATTCATATGGATTCATCAAGAGGATGTCTAATGGATTCGACACAGTTATAGGCGAGGATGGCGGAAGCCTTTCACAGGGACAGAAGCAGCTTTTATGTATTACAAGAATTATGCTTGCAAAGCCGCCAATGCTTATTCTTGATGAGGCTACATCTTCTATTGATACAAGAACAGAGATAAAGATACAGAACGCATTTGCAAAGCTGATGGAGGGAAGAACAAGCTTTATCGTAGCCCACAGACTTTCAACTATCCAGTCTGCGGATGTTATTCTTGTTATGAAAGACGGACATATTATAGAGCAGGGTAATCATGAAGAATTACTGGCTAAGAACGGATTCTATCACAAGCTGTATTACAGCCAGTTTGATACAGCAGCGCAGAATTAATGTGGAGATATATGTATGCTTATAGAGGCGGAGAATATTAGAAAATCATATGGCAGGAAAACGACAGTGCTTAACGGCGCTTCGTTTCATGCTGCCAGCGGAGAGTGTATTGCCATAGTCGGTGCCAACGGCTGTGGCAAATCTACTCTTCTGGAGATACTTGCAGGAAGTCTTAAGGCTGATGGAGGGAGTCTTAAGATAGACGGCATTGATGCATTTGCAGATGCAAAGTTGTTTCAGAAATATATAGGTTTTGTGCCGCAGGAGAATCCGCTTATGGAGAAGCTGTCGGCAAGGGATAATCTTAAATTCTGGTACTGTGATACCGGAAGAAATATGGAAGCAGACTTACAGGGCGGTGTTCCTGCAGTGTTAGGAGTGTCAGGATATCTTGACAAACGTGTTGATAAGCTGTCAGGAGGCATGAAGAAGCGTTTAAGCATATGCTGTGCACTGGCTAAGAATCCACCTGTACTTATATTAGATGAGCCGGGTGCTTCACTGGATATTGTGTGTAAACAGGATATTATGAATTATCTGTCTGCTTACACGAAAAGCGGAGGTACAGTCATTATAACAAGCCACGAAGAAGGTGAATTAAAGCTTGCTGACAGAATGTACCTTTTAAAGAATGGTAAGCTTAATGAACTTGACCATCCGGTTACCGGCAATGAGCTTTTAGAGATTATTCACAGATAGATTTAATTGGGGGATTAGATGAGAAGGAAACTGGAATTATTAAAATTGCAGATTAAATCCGCATTTTTATCTATACCGAAGATAATTCTGGGTACGATAGTGACGGCAGTGCTTGTTATTGCAATAAGTACATGCGTAGGCATTGCAACGGCACAGGACAGTGACATGAGGATGAAGGTTGCTGTTGTGTATCCTGATTATGATGATACAGAAAACTCTGATTCGGCAGATAATAATAAGGAGTTTCGATATATTAAGATGGCATTCAATTATGTCAGTGAGATAGACACAATTAAGAATGTCTGTACATTTGAATATACTGACAGACAGAAGGCTATAGATGGTTTAAGAAATAATTATTATGTTATGGCTATTATTGTGCCAGAGAATATGATAAGTGATATTATGTCGGGCGAGAATACACCTGTTGAGGTTGTGTGTCAGTCAGAGGGCGTTAATAATACCTCGATGATATTCCGTGAGATGGTGAGGGCAGGAGGCTCTGACCTTGCAACTGCAGAAGCGGGGATATATACATTTGACGATTTGTTCAATGGTGTGCTTAAGAATTACAAGGGGCTGCGTGGAACACATGAGAATAAGCTTAATGACATATATCTTTCATATGCGCTTAACAGAAGCATATACTTTAAGACAAGGGATATATCGGCTAAAGAAGGTCTGAGTACAGTACAGTTTTATGTATGTACAGCAATTGTAATGATGCTTTTATTTAGCGCAATAACATGCGCCGGTAATATGAAGGGTGATAGCAGAACGCTTGCAAAGAGTCTTAAAGGTGTGGGAATATCAGCATTTGATACAGGAATTGCAAGAACTACCGGATTTGGCATTGTGTATATAGTGATATTTGAAGTGCTTTTTATTATAATTAATGTAATGAGGCTGGGGATACCTGCAATATCAGGAGTTATGGCAGTTTCGACAGTTGGAGAATTCATTGCTTCCATACTGGGAATTGTGGTGCTTGTGTATGCGGCAGTTTCATTTATAAACTGTATATTCTCCGTAGTCGACGACACGGTGTATTCAGTTATTACGGTGTGTATCCTTGGAATGGCGTGCATGTATGCATCCGGATGTATTGTTTCATCAGCATTTCTTGCGCCGGGGGTGCGGGTTGTTGGCATGTATCTTCCGACTAACGGCTTATTCACACTTGCAGGTCAGATAATTAAGGGAACTGTGGATATCAGTACCATTATAACAAATGTTTTGTGGATAATTATATTTCAGGCAGCAGGGGAATTGGCGGTTAAGATAAGGAGAGACAGATAATGAAAAGATTGTTATACTGGCTGTATCTGCTTGTTAAAAGGCAGTTAAAGAATCCTGTGATTGTCGTGGCGCTTATTGCAATGCCGGTTGCAGCGTTAATAATTACGCATACCGCGTCTCTTAAGGAAACAGGGCCTGTAAGGGTTGGAATAGTGCTTGAAGATGACGATAAGATTGCCATAATGACAAGAGATTATCTTGTGAATGGCAATTATTCAGTTCAATTCTACGAAGCAGAATCGCAGGAAAAGCTTGAACAGGATATAATGAATAAAAGAACAGAGTGTGGCTATGTAGTTGGTACAGGGCTTAAGGATAAGCTTGACAGTGGCAGCTACAGAGACATTATAGAGCTTATCATATGCAGGTCAGATTTTGTCAGTTCAATGACTGACGAGATATTCTTTTCTGCTATGTTTAAGGCGTACTCGCCGGAGGTTGCAGTTAATTATGTTAATTCTGTAGACATATTTAAAAAGCATGCAGAAAAGGCAGAGGAAGAGATAAGAAAAGGGTACAGGGAATACATATCTGGAGATGACACATTCAGAATTGATTTTAAGGTGTTAGACGGTGCACAGGATAATGGTACACAGCTTGAAGATAAGACAAAAGAGCTTGGAAATGAATGGCTGTTAGAGGAACCACAGAGTGGTACATGCCGTACCAAAGAGAGGTATGACAAGTACCAACGCGTGGCATGACAAATACCAAAGGGGGAAACGGACGCTGAGGTGAGGAGTTTTCCCCGTTATCTCCTGTCGTTTATATTTCTTCCGCCGTACCATTGTGCTTTCTCTTCCGTCTGTTTCTTCTTTTCGTACAGTGCAGCTATCCGAAAATGTACAGAGTGTCCGTTTTCGGACACTCTTCTTTTTGCCTTAACGCTTGTT
>OGLG01000711.1_pt1 | contig 24550 bp, 24 predicted proteins | sample 1572621 | NCBI WGS metagenome assembly OGLG01 (sample SAMEA2581912, study PRJEB24529) | metagenome | biome: Human gut stool | place: China | collected 2011 | reverse complement strand
CAATCGGCTGACGCGGACATCGTGTCCGCTTTCCCCCTGTCTTTCAGCACTTTTCAAGAAAATATCAACACCCTCCGACAGACATCGCGGCATGACATTCCGTCCACCGTGGGCGTTCTGTGTTTTGGGTCTATACAGAAAAAATGAGTTGTGAGATACTAAATTTGCTACAAATAAGGCATAAAAAGATGAATATGGGTCTATAGAGAAAAAAACGGCTCTGAGGTACTCATTTTGAAGAAATTGAGTATCTGGCAGGCGAATTTTTCGCTATAGGCCCATATTGTTTAGTTTTTGCTTTTTACCCATCCCCAAAAAGTATCTACAGGGAAATTTACCTTCTATAGACCCACGAAGTTTTTAGAACAACTATTCAACCAACTCTCAATATCCCAATAAGTTTCTGTATTTCTCCAAAGTCATTTACATACTTAATTCTTATTTTTAAATTTTATACATGTGTTTTCTAAAGCAATATACATACCTATTTTCCGTTTTAGCCTATTGCGCATGTGTTTTCCCAGTTATCATACATGCCGGATCATTATTTTTTGCTTTAAAGCATGTATTTTCCGACTTGTTATACATACCTAATTATGACTTTTGAGTTATTCGCATGTGTTTCCTACTTTTTTTTCACATACCTAATTCCTGTTTTTGAATTGTCCGCATGTATTTCTTGATTTTTCGCACATACTAGATTCTTGTTTTTAACTTCCGCACATGTATTCTCAAATGCTCTGTCTAAATAATTGGGATGTTTTTCATAACCCAGCAGAAAAGGACTGCTCCCCTGGGCGTAGATGCGGCGGAGACTGTGAGATTTTCTTGGAAAGTGGCTGGACCTCAGGGGCAACGCGAACACGATGTTCGCGTTAGCCGATAAGTGCCATGGATGGCAACGTAAAGGCGGCCCCGTCATGGTGAGAAGCACTTGGCCACTTTCCTTTAGAAAATCCACAGTTGTAGCTAGCATCCGAGTCCGGGGCGGGCAGCCCTTTCTGCGTGGATTTTAGAACAACTATTTCACTAACTTTCAAGTTAGCAAAGTCAAAAATACCACCCGGAAAGGAGTATATCACAAAACTCTCCGGGCGGTATTTAAGGAACGATCAATGATTACTACAGTGGGTTATTTCGTCTCGTCAGCGGCTTCGGTTTCGGTTTCGTCAGTCTCTTCCTGTCCGTATGCACCGATATGGAACAGCTGCTGTTCACCGGAGGTTGTGACATGGACGCCCTTCTCCTCCAGCTTCAGGTCTTTTACATACATGGTCTTGGTCGTCTGGGGCAGTGTTGCAAGATCGATCTCAATGGGCTCCAACAGATGTGCGGGATCAGCCTTGTAATGTACTTCGGACAACTCTGCTTCAAAGATACCCTGTACCTTGTCCTCATTCAGATATACAATAGGAACGGTAGCAGATACGACTTCACCGGCTACCAGAGCCTGGAAGTCCAGAGCCATATATTTCTTCGTCAGAGGATCAAAATCAATATTCTTCACCAGAACATCTACATTTTTTCCGTCCAGTTCCAGATAAGCCTGCGTGCCTTCTTTCGCGTTTTTAATGAAAGCAGCTGCATCCTTCTCTGTGAATTTCAAGGATACGTTTTCCTTCATTTCTTTGCCGTACAGGACACCGGTGATAAAACCGTCTCTTCTTAATTTCTTTGCCTTTTCCTCAGGATTTCTTTTCTCAGCTTTTAATGTCAACATAACAATTGCCTCCTCTATCTCTACGTTGGTTTGGTGTAGATGAGAGCTTGTCGGAAGTTCTTTTCACACTATGGTTATTATAGCACATATAGAACAAAGTAAACAGTAAAAATGTCACAAAAATAAGGAAAAAAAAGTAAAAATTACAAGCAAATTTCAAAAAATGCTCAGAGAATGTCATCTTCACCATTGCATCATAAGAACATACTACAACATATACAACACGTTACAACAAGAAAGTAAATGGTTGCACGAAGCAGTAAAATAGGGTATACTTTTCGCAAATACATTTGAATTTACTGGGAGGACACAAGGATGGATATGAATATTGTATGCCTGGATCTGGAAGGAGTACTGGTACCGGAGATCTGGATTGCATTTGCGGAGGCCAGTGGGATCCCGGAGCTGAAGAGAACCACCAGAGACGAGCCGGATTACGATAAATTAATGAAATGGAGAATTGGGATACTGAAGGAGCATGGTCTGGGACTGAAGGAAATTCAGGATACGATCGCGAAGATCGACCCGATCCCGGGCGCGAAGGAATTCTTAGACGAGCTGCGCTCTATTACCCAGGTCATCATTATCAGCGATACCTTTTCACAGTTTGCCGGTCCTCTGATGAAAAAATTAGGTTATCCGACCATTTTCTGTAATTCTCTGGAAGTAGCTGAGAACGGAGAGATCACCGGATTTAAGATGCGTGTGGAGAATTCCAAATATACTACGGTCAAGGCACTGCAGTCCATCGGCTTCCAGACCATCGCCAGCGGCGACAGCCATAACGATCTGGGTATGATCCAGGCCAGCAAGGCAGGCTTCCTGTTCAAGAGTACTGAGCAGATCAAAAAGGATCATCCGGAGCTGCCGGCATATGAGACTTATGATGAATTGATGGCAGCGATCAAGAGCGCACTATAATAAAAGACATCATTTAAAATAAAAGACATCTTTAATTAAGAGAAAAGGAAGCAAAAAAAGGAAGCGTGGGTATCGAGCAGGATGCCTGCGCTTTTGACGCCCACATTATACTAATTTGGAATGAGGTAATCATGGGAATGGAGCAGGAACAGACACCCCATAAGCGCCGTGTGCGGTATAAGGGAAAATATCCGAAAAAATACGAGGAAAAATATAAAGAATTACAGCCGGAAAAATACGGAGATACCATTGCCCATGTCATCAGCAAGGGTAATACGCCCGCAGGTATGCATAGATCTATTATGGTACAGGAGATCCTGGATTTTCTGAAGATCCAGCCGGGAGAGACCGGATTTGACGCGACGCTGGGGTACGGTGGACATACAAAAGCTATGCTGGAACAGTTACAGGGCCGTGGTCATATCTATGCCACAGATGTAGATCCGGAAGAGTCTGCCAAGACGAGGAAACGTCTGGCGGATGCTGGGTATGGAGAGGATATCCTGACGATTAAATTGCAGAATTTCTGTACCATAGATGAGATTGCAAAAGAGGCCGGTGGATTTGATTTTATACTGGCGGATCTGGGAGTATCTTCTATGCAGATCGATAATCCGGAGAGAGGATTTTCTTTTAAGGTGGACGGACCCCTAGACCTGCGACTGAATCAGACACAGGGTATCAGTGCGGCTGAGCGCTTAGATACGATCAGCAGGGAAGAACTGGCGGGAATGCTCTATGAGAATTCCGACGAGCCCTACTGCGAGGAGCTGGCGAAGGCGATCACCGATGAGATCCGCAAGGGACACCGGATCGATACCACGACGAAATTAAGAGAAGTGATCGGGAAGACCCTGGATTTTCTCCCGGAAAAGGAGAAAAAAGATACGATCAAGAAGACCTGTCAGAGAACGTTCCAGGCTCTGCGTATTGATGTGAACCGTGAATTTGAAGTATTGTATGAGTTCATGGAAAAGCTGCCGGGAGCATTGAAACCCGGAGGAAGAGTCGCGATTCTCACGTTCCATTCCGGTGAAGACAAACTGGTAAAACGAGCACTGAAAGAAGGCTGCCGGGACGGAATTTATGCAGACTATTCCAAAGATGTAGTGCGGCCCTCGGCAGAAGAATGCGCGCAGAACGGCAGAGCCCGTTCCACGAAAATGCGCTGGGCGATCCGGGCGGAAGAATAACAGACTGACAGATAGAACAAAGGAGGTGTGGGAATGACTGTCATGGAATATATGAATGCACATAGGGAAGATATGGAGCCCTGCGAGTGCGTGATCCTGCCGGACGGCAGTGTAGAGGAACCGCAGCCTTCCCATATCAAGAAACTGGAAGAGATCTCCGGCGAAGATAAACTGACACTGAACAGCCGTATGGAGAAAAATATGGAGCCCATATTTTTCATGGTGGAGTATACCGGCTGTATGCTAGTATGGAGCACCCGTGTAGTGGTGCCTTCCCATCCCACAGCGGCACAGGAAGAGACACTGGAGAATCTGTATTTTGCGGCGATGCTTGCTCCGGGCTATCACAGAGAACAGGTAGGACCGACCTATGAGGAATGCGTGAAAAAAGCAAAAGAACTGCACTAGAAAGGGAACAGCAAAATGGCGTTTACCCATCTTCATGTCCATACAGAATATTCTCTGCTGGACGGATCCAATAAGATTAAAGAATATGTAGCCAGAGTCAAGGAACTGGGCATGAACAGCGCAGCGATCACCGATCATGGTGTGATGTACGGTGTGATTGATTTCTACCGCGCAGCCAGAGAAGCGGGGATCAAGCCGATCCTGGGCTGTGAGGTGTACGTGGCTCCCAATTCCCGGTTTGACAAGGAACTGACCGGCGGAGAGGACCGTTATCACCATCTGGTGCTGTTAGCGGAGAACAATACCGGTTATGCGAACCTGATGAAGATCGTCAGCCGTGGATTCACGGAAGGCTACTATTATAAACCCCGTGTGGATATGGAAGTACTGCAGGAGTTTCACGAGGGTATCATTGCGCTGTCTGCGTGTCTGGCAGGTGAAGTGCCCCGATTTATTTTAAAGGGCATGAAGGAAGAGGCGAGAATGGCGGCCCGCAAATACGAGGCATGCTTCGGTAAGGGTAACTATTTCCTGGAATTACAGGATCACGGCATTCCGGAACAGCGAACCGTGAATATGGAACTGGTCCAGATGAGCAGGGAGCTGGATATTCCCTTGGTGACCACCAACGATGTGCACTATACCTATGCGGAGGATGCGATCCCTCATGACATTCTGCTGTGCCTGCAGACGGGCAAAAAGCTGGCGGATGAAGACCGTATGCGTTACGAAGGCGGTCAGTATTATGTCAAAAGCGAGGAAGAGATGAAGGCACTGTTTCCTTATGCCTGGGAGGCAGTGGAGAATACCCAGAGGATCGCAGACCGATGCAATGTGGAGATTGAATTCGGCGTGACGAAGCTGCCGAAATACGATGTGCCGGAGGGGTACGATTCCTGGAGCTACTTAAATAAACTCTGCGATGATGGACTGGCAGAACGCTACGGCGACGGTGATCAGCCCGCCGGAGAGACCGGACAGACGCTCAGGGAGCGCCTGGATTATGAACTTGGCGTTATTCAGAGAATGGGATATGTGGACTACTTCCTGATCGTGTGGGATTTCATCAATTATGCGAAGGAGCACGGGATCCCCGTGGGACCGGGACGAGGCTCCGCGGCGGGAAGTATCGTGGCATATTGCCTGAAGATCACCAACATCGATCCGATTCATTACAATCTGCTGTTTGAACGATTCCTGAATCCGGAACGTGTCTCTATGCCTGATATTGACGTGGATTTCTGCTTTGAACGGAGACAGGAGGTCATCGATTATGTGGGCAGAAAATACGGCAATGACAAGGTGGTACAGATCGTCACCTTCGGTACTCTGGCGGCGAAAGGTGTCATCCGCGATGTGGGCCGTGTCATGGACCTGCCCTATGCGTTCGTGGATTCTATTGCCAAAATGGTGCCGAACGAACTGAACATTACACTGAGCAGAGCACTGGAGATGAATCCGGAATTCCGCAAGCTCTATCAGGAGGACGAACAGGTCCACCACCTGATCGATATGTGTAAGCGACTGGAGGGACTGCCCAGACATACCTCTATGCATGCGGCCGGTGTCGTGATCTGTCAGAAATCCGCAGACGAATTCGTGCCGCTGTCCAGAGGCTCTGATGGTTCCATCGTTACCCAGTTTACCATGACGACGTTGGAAGAACTGGGTCTGTTGAAAATGGACTTTCTGGGACTGCGTACCCTGACCGTGATCCATGATGCTGTAAAATTCATAGAGAATACCACCGGCAGACACATTGATGTGGATGCCATAGATTATAATGACCCGAAAGTACTGGCTTCCATCGGTACCGGCAGAACGGAAGGTGTGTTCCAGCTGGAAAGTGCCGGGATGAAGAGTTTCATGAAGGAACTGCGCCCCCAGAATCTGGAGGATGTAGTGGCCGGTATTTCTCTGTATCGTCCGGGTCCTATGGATTTTATCCCGAAGTACATCCAGGGGAAAAACCATCCGGAGGATGTGACCTATGCCTGTCCTCAGCTGGAGCCGATCCTGAAACCCACCTACGGCTGTATCGTATACCAGGAGCAGGTAATGCAGATCGTCCGTGACCTGGCGGGATATACTCTGGGCCGAAGCGACCTGGTGCGCCGTGCCATGAGTAAAAAGAAGCAGGCCGTCATGGAAAAAGAGCGGGCGAACTTCATCTACGGCAATCCGGAGGAGAATGTCCCCGGCTGTATCGCCAACGGCATTGATGAACAGACCGCAGGACAGATCTACGATACCATGATGGACTTCGCCAAATATGCGTTTAACAAGTCCCATGCGGCATGTTATGCGGTGGTGGCTTACCAGACGGCGTATTTAAAATACTATTATCCCGTAGAATTCATGGCGGCATTGATGACCTCCGTCATCGATAACCCGAAAAAAGTATCGGAGTATATTTTGAACTGCCGGAACATGAATATCGCTATTCTGCCGCCGGATGTGAATGCGGGAGAGGCCGGATTCTCTGTAACAGACGGCAAGATCCGCTATGCCCTGACGGCCATCAAAGGCGTGGGACGTCCGGTCATCGACAGCCTGGTGCAGGAGCGTAAGGAGAGAGGCCCCTTCACAAACCTGAAGGACTTCATCACCCGCATGTCCGACAAAAAAGAGATGAATAAGCGGGCCATTGAGAACCTGATCAAAGCAGGAGCCATGGACGGACTGGGCGGCACCAGAAAACAGTTCATGAGCGTCTATGTGCAGATCGCGGATCACATCGCCCATGACAAGAAAAACAACCTGGCAGGACAGATTTCCCTGTTTGATATCGCCGGCGAAGAAGATAAGGAAGAATTCGATATCCGGATGCCGAATGTAGGTGAATACAGCAAGGAAATGCTGCTTGGCTTTGAAAAAGAGGTCCTGGGTGTCTATGTCAGCGGTCATCCTTTGGAGGAGTACCAGGAGCTGTGGCAGAACTGCATCAGCAATACCGCCGGAGACTTTGCACTGGATGAAGAGTCCGGAGAGGTGGAACTGGTCAAGGATCAGGCGAATGCAGTCATCGGCGGACTGATCGCGGACAAAAACGTAAAATACACCAAGAACGACAAGATCATGGCATTTTTAAATGTGGAGGATCTGATCGGCAACGTGGAAGTCGTAGTATTTCCCCAGGTATACGAGCGCTACAACACTTTGCTTACAGAGGATGCCAAAGTGTTCATCCGGGGCAGAGTGTCCCTGGAAGAGGACAAGGACGGCAAGCTGATCTGCGACCAGATCATCAGCTTCGAGGATGCACAGGCAGCCAGAGCGGCGAACCAGCCTCTGTTCCCCAAAAATTACGGAGGCCGGGGAGGCAGCCGCGGCGGATCCTATGGAAATGGGAACGGCAGTGGGCAGCAGCCGGTCGGTGCCATGTCAGGCGGACAGACAGGCCGAACAGTGGATCAGACACAACCGGGTCAGCGGCCGCAGAACGCCGGAACCGGGCAGAAAAAAGGCATGCCCGCGGGGGCCTGGATCCAGTTTCCCAATATGGAAGCCTATAAGGCCAGAGAACAGGAATTGTTACAGGCCATCGCTGACTCCGACGGCAATGACGATGTGGTGATCTACCTGAGGGATATTAAAAACATCAAGATCCTGCCTGCAAATCTCAGGGTAAAAGCCGATGAGACATTAATGGAAAAGCTTGCATCGCAGTTTGGAAAAGAAAATGTTAAATTTATAACGAAACCTATTGAAAACCGCTCAAAAATAGATTAAAATAAAGAATCGAGAAGAGAAAATTATTCGTTCGTTTACTTAGGAGGTAACAGTCATGGCAAAAGAGATTAAGACGATCGGCGTACTGACCAGCGGCGGTGATGCACCGGGAATGAACGCTGCTATCCGTGCAGTTGTTCGTACAGCCATTGCAAGAGGACTGAAGGTTAAGGGTATTAAAAAAGGTTATCAGGGTCTTTTGAATGAAGAGATTGTAGATATGGAAGCCAAGGATGTGTCCGATATCATCCAGCGCGGTGGTACCATCTTAGGAACCGCACGTTGTCTGGAGTTCAAGGAAGCGGAAGGACAGAAAAAGGGCGCTGAGATCTGTAAAAAGCACGGTATCGACGGTATCGTTGTCATCGGTGGTGACGGTTCCTATCGTGGAGCACAGGCTCTATCCAGACTGGGCATCAACACCATCGGCCTTCCCGGAACCATCGACCTGGATATCGCATGTACTGAGTACACCATCGGCTTCGATACCGCAGTGAACACTGCAATGCAGGCTATTGATAAAGTTAAGGATACCTCTTCCTCTCACGAGAGATGCAGTATCATCGAGGTAATGGGCAGAAATGCCGGATACATTGCTCTGTGGTGCGGTATTGCCAACGGCGCCGAGGATATCCTGCTTCCCGAGAAGTACGATTACAACGAACAGAATATTATCAATAATATCATTACCAACCGTAAGCATGGCAAGACCCATCACATCATCATCAATGCCGAGGGAATCGGACATTCCACTTCCATGGCACGCCGTATCGAGGCAGCTACCGGTATTGAGACCCGTGCTACGATCTTAGGTTACATGCAGCGTGGAGGAAGCCCTACTGCGAAGGATCGTTACTATGCATCTATCATGGGTGCTTACGCAGTAGACATCATGCTGGAAGGCAAGACCAATCGTGTCGTTGGTTACCAGCACGGTGAATTCATCGATTTCGATATTGAGGATGCACTGCAGATGGAGAAGGGTATCAACGATTATCAGTTCGAGGTATCTCGTTTACTTTCCATCTAATTTAACAGTTCAGACATCATGAATAGAAAATATGCGTGGGTGCTTGCACACTACGCATATTTTTTTACTCATGTCTGAACGGATACGAAGACAAAGGCGTTTCCCATTGCGTGGAAGCGCCTTTTTGACTATAATGAACTCATCCATAGAATGCATCACGTCTGCTTGCAGACAGGGGATGCATTCTATGAGAGGAGTAAACAGACATGAGTATGAAGGACGATAGTCCGGAATACGAATGGATGTTGCGATTTTGAGAGTGCGTAGCACGAAAAATCGCATTATTATGCATTATTATGGATATATAGCAGGGAGCAGACAGATATGATCACAAGCAGCAACAATGCAAAAGTAAAACAGGTCGTGCAGTGGCAGACGAAGGCGAAGGAACGGCGTAAGGATCACGTATTCCTGGCGGAGGGCGTCAGGATGTGTGAGGAAGCGCCGGTAAAAAGCGTAAGAGAGGTCTATCTCACAGAAGAACTGGAGCAGAAGCTCCGCCGGAACGCACAGAACGGCGATACTGCATTCTGGGATAAGCTTCAGCAGACCGGCTATGAGACCGTATCCCTGGAGGTATTTGCAAAAATGGCAGATACCCAGACTCCCCAGGGGATCCTCACCGTGTTGGAGCAGCCTTCCTATGATCTGACACAGCTTTTGGAACATCCGGAGCCTTTATTTTTGATCCTGGAGAATTTACAGGATCCCGGGAACCTGGGAACCATGATACGTACCGGGGAAGGAGCAGGAATAACGGGCGTTATTATGAACCAACAGACTGTGGATATCTTCAATCCCAAGACCATACGGGCCACCATGGGCTCCATATTCCGGGTACCGTTTGTCTATGTGCCGGAACTATCCCCGGTGCTGACGCAGATGCATGAGCGAGGGATTCATACCTATGCGGCACACCTGAAGGGACAGAAATATTACGATAGCTTTTCCTTCCGGGAGCCCACCGCATTCCTCATCGGCAATGAAGGAAACGGACTGACCAAAGAGATCTCCGACCAGGCCGGGCAATACCTCAAAATCCCCATGGAGGGTAAGGTGGAATCCCTGAATGCCTCGATCGCAGCGGCACTTCTGATGTATGAGGCGCACAGACAGCGAAACCTGTAGGTATAGTAGCGGTTCGGGGCTATATGATATTTAGATAGAAAACAGAGCAGGAGGACAGATATTATGAAGATTGGATTTATCGGATTGGGAAATATGGCAACGGCAATGATCGGCGGCATGCTGCAGAAGGGCATTGCAAAGCCGGAGGACATCATCGGTTCCTCTAAGACAGAAACAACTGCAGAAAAAGTTAAAACAAAATTTAATATTAACACAACAACAGACAATACTGCCGTGGCTGAGCAGGCAGATATCCTGTTCTTAGCCGTAAAGCCTATCTTTTTCCCGGAAGTGATCGCCGAGATCAAGGATGCTGTTAAGGCCGATACCCTGATTGTCAGCATCGCAGCAGGCAGGAATCTACAGTATCTGAAGGATGCATTTGGCAGACCGGAGCTTAAGCTGATCCGCTGCATGCCCAATACGCCGGCCCTGGTACTGGAGGGCTGTACCGGTGTATGCATCGGAGAAAATGTCACGGAGGATGAGACAGAGCAGGTGCTTTCCCTGCTCCGTTCCTTCGGCATCGCAAGTGTCGTACCGGAGCGTCTGATGGATGTGGTCGTGGGAGTCAGCGGAAGCTCTCCCGCATATGTATTTATGTTTATTGAGGCCATGGCGGATGAAGCTGTGGCAGCCGGAATGCCCAGAAAACAGGCCTATGAATTCGCAGCACAGTCCGTACTCGGCAGTGCCAAAATGGTGCTGGAGACCGGAAAACATCCCGGGGAGTTGAAAGATATGGTATGTTCTCCCGGAGGTACCACCATCCAGGCAGTCAAAGTACTGGAAGAGAAGGGCATGCGTGCCGCTGTGATGGATGCCATGGACGCCTGCATCGAGAAGTCGAAATGTATGTAGTGACAGCTCGACCATGAACAGAGTCGAGAGCAAAAATCATGTTAACATGATTTTGTGAACGAATATGTTCATGAGTTGAGCGCCGGTTCATGAGCAAAGGTAGTCACGCAGTGACGAAAAGCGTGATAACGCGACTTTGCGAATGGCGCAAGCCGAGCTGTCATGGCTAAATAGCGCCTACCCCCTCATAACTTGACAAAAATTTTGTCATCTGCTATGATATTCCGCGTAACAAATTTAACATTTTTGTAACAAACTGGTGAAAATATTAAGAAATACATCATATACTATTCACTGGGAGATCCGCAGGTATACCACCCCGTCCGGGGAATTTTCCTGTGGGAAAGGCGTGTATCAAGATGACAAAAAGCAGAAGAATGCTGGTTGTATGTGCAGGACTGCTCTGTTCTATCTTCCTGAGCATGCAAATGAGCATGACCGCACAGGCAAGCAATACTAAAAACTATGTCAATGATCTGAACGGTGGTGTCGCATCGATCTTAGACCCCGGTTCCAAAAACAGTACTGAGGTCATCAATGCAACGGTGCAGGAATTGAATCTGACATTCCCCTCTGAGGAAGAGATCAGTTCCGGGCTGGTCATGGCAAACGTAAGAGATGCCGTGAATGTACGAAGCGATGCCAGTGAGGATGCTTCCAAGGTCGGCAAGCTGTACAAAGACTGTGGAGGTACGATTTTAGAGCGCAGGGACGGTTGGACCAAGATCCAGTCCGGTACGCTGATCGGCTGGGCCAAAGACGAATATCTCCTGTTCGGGGATGATGCGAAGGCACTGGCCAATGATGTGGGCAGAATGATCGCACAGATCAACACGGAGACTCTTCGTGTGAGAACCGAGGCGGATCAGGAGGCCGGAGTTCTGGGACTTCTTCCCAAGGGCGATATAGTGGATGTAGTAGATAACAGTAATCCCGAATGGGTCTGCATCGACTACGAAGGAGCAGACGGATATGTGTCTGCGGAGTATGTAACAGTAGATTTCCAGATCGACTCCGGTGAGACTTTAGAGGAGATCAAAGCAAGAGAAGCCGCAGAGCGTGAAGCAAAACGTCATGTGAACTACGGCGAATACACCACCGATGCGGATACCACGCAGCTGTTGGCAGCATTGATCCAGTGCGAGGCAGGATGCGAGAGCTACGAAGGACAGTTGGCAGTAGGTGCTGTTGTTATGAACCGTGTACGAAGCGGCGCTTACCCGAGTAGCATTCATGGTGTGATCTATGCGTCCGGACAGTTCACTCCGGCATTGAACGGTAAGGTAAATACCGTATACGAATCCGGCAAGATCAACGCAAGCTGTATCAAGGCAGCGGAAGAAGCCATCTCCGGCGTATCCAATGTGGGAGATCTGACACACTTCAGACGTAACAATGGCCGTGACGGAATCGTGATCGGTAATCATGTATTCTATTAAAATCACAAAATTACAACAAAAGAGGCGGTGCCCCAAAGGGGATGCCGTCTTTTTGACTACAAAGACATCTACAAACAGCACAATAACCATAAGTATCGTGCGAAGGTTGCAGTTGCCATACACATACATTTGTAGTACACTGGATACAACTACAAAACCAAAGGAGTGATTATATGAGCGAAATGGTAACCTTGTGGCTTGTGGTATTGATCGTATCGATCGGGGTGGAGGTCGCTACTCTGGGACTGACGAGCATATGGTTCGCCGGAGGCGCGGCTGTGGCAGTGATCGTTGCCGCATTTCATGGACCGGTCTGGTTACAGATCCTGTTATTTTTTGCGGTATCTCTGCTGCTGTTATTTTTCACCAGACCCATCGCAGTCAGATATTTTAACAGAGACCGCGTAAGGACGAATGTGGAAAGCATGATCGGCAGACAGGCAATCGTGACCAGTGAGATCGACAATCTGCAGGGCATCGGCCAGGTGACGGTAGGTGGACAGGAATGGAGTGCCAGAACGGAAGAAGACGGACTGAATTTACAGCCCGGGACCGTGGTGGACATTGTGGCAGTCAACGGGGTCAAGCTGATCGTTAAAGTGGATCCCCAGATGGCAAAAGTGACGGAAAACTTATCAGAGCCGCAGTCGTAAGAATCGTGTAGAACCAATACATGAGGGAAAAGTGCGTACAAGGGGTACGCAGCGTACACAAACGTACGCAGAAGGAGGAAAAATGATAGTATTAATTATTATTGCCGTTTTAGTATTATGGATCTTCGTATCCTGTATCAAGATCGTTCCCCAGGCACAGGCCTATGTCATCGAGCGTCTGGGTGCTTATCAGGCTACCTGGAATGTAGGATTTAACTTAAAGATCCCGTTCATCGACAGAGTAGCGAGAAAAGTCAACTTAAAGGAGCAGGTAGCGGATTTTCCGCCCCAGCCCGTAATTACCAAAGATAACGTAACCATGCGGATCGATACCGTAGTCTTCTATCAGATCACCGATCCTAAGCTGTTCACCTATGGCGTAGAGAACCCTATGATGGCGATCGAGAATCTGACTGCCACCACCCTGCGTAACATCATCGGTGACCTGGAGCTGGATCAGACCCTGACCTCCCGTGAGACCATTAATACCAAGATGCGTGCGGCACTGGATATTGCCACCGATCCCTGGGGTATCAAGGTGAACCGTGTAGAACTGAAGAACATTATCCCTCCCGCAGAGATCCAGAACGCCATGGAGAAGCAGATGAAGGCAGAGCGTGAGAGACGTGAAGCCGTAACCCGTGCCGAAGGTGAGAAAAAGGCTAAGATCCTGGAGGCAGAAGGTGCCAAGGAATCCGCCATCCTTCGCGCAGAGGCAGATAAGCAGGCAGCCATCCTCCGTGCAGAGGCAGAGAAGGAGAAGATGATCCGCGAGGCAGAAGGCGAAGCCGAAGCCATCCTCAAGGTGCAGCAGGCGAATGCCGACGGTATCAAGATGCTGAAGGAGGCAGGTGCAGATGCCGCAGTCCTGAAGTTAAAGAGCCTGGAAGCATTCGAGAAAGTAGCGGATGGTCAGGCCACCACCATCCTGCTCCCCGCAGAGCTGCAGGGCATTGCCAGCATAGCAGAGACCTTCAAGGCAGCAGCCGGCAAAAAAGCAGAATAAAAGTCATAACGAATAGAATCAGACAGATCAAAGAGGATCTCTTCCGGAATGCCGGTAGGGATCCTTTTTTGCTCCAAGGATCAGGAAACGTGGCATAAAGTGCATGCTGCGAGGGGTTGAAAAACACCGGATAATGAAGTATATTGATTACATATAGCTAAAAATAATACAGAGGCCGAAGCCTCGGAAAAGAGGAGTATTATGGATTTAAAGGGACGCGATTTTTTGAAATTACTGGATTTTACACCGGAAGAGATCGAATATCTGCTGGACCTGGCGGCAGACCTGAAAGATAAAAAGAAAAAAGGAATCCCCGTAGATACCCTCCGAGGCAAGAATGTGGCTCTGATCTTCGAGAAGACCAGTACCCGTACCAGATGTGCTTTTGAAGTGGCAGCGCATGACCTGGGAATGGGTACCACTTATCTGGATCCTACCGGATCCCAGATCGGTAAAAAAGAAAGCATCGCCGATACCGCCAGAGTACTGGCAGGCATGTTCGAGGGTATCGAATACCGTGGCTTTGGACAGGATATCGTAGAGGAACTGGCGAAATACTCCAAGGTTCCCGTATGGAACGGACTGACCAATGAATTCCATCCCACCCAGATGCTGGCAGATCTTCTGACCATCCGTGAGCATTTCGGACACCTGAAGGGAATCCGCATGACTTATATGGGAGATGCCCGTTACAACATGGGAAACTCTCTGATGGTAGCCTGTGCGAAGATGGGTATGCACTTTACCGCATGCACTACGGCAAAATATTTCCCGGCAAAAGAGCTGGTGGCAGAGTGTGAAGCAATCGCGGCACAGACCGGCGGCAGCATCACCCTGACCGAAGATGTGAAGGCAGGTACCCGGGATGTGGATGTCATTTATACGGATGTCTGGGTATCCATGGGTGAGCCGGACGAAGTATGGACCGAGCGTATCAAGGAATTGTCCCCTTATCAGGTGAATAAAGCGGTGATGGATAATGCCGGTGAGCAGGCGATCTTTATGCATTGTCTCCCCGCATTCCATGATCTGAAGACCAGGATCGGTGCCCAGATGGGTGAGCGTTTCGGCATCACCGAGATGGAAGTCACCGACGAAGTATTTGAATCCGGACAGTCTCTGGTATTTGAAGAGGCAGAAAATCGTATGCACACGATCAAGGCAGTGATGGCGGCAACTTTATGAGTATGAAAGCAAAGATATTGGAGCTCCTGCGGGAAAAGGAGACTTACGTCTCCGGACAGGAACTCTGTGAGCAGTTCGGAGTATCCCGGACTGCCGTATGGAAAGCAATCGGACAACTGAAGAAAGAAGGCTATGTCATCGAGGCGGTACAGAACAAGGGGTACCACCTGGTGGATCAGGCAGAGGAGGTCTATAACCAGGCCGATATCCAAAGCAGATTGAAGACAAAGTGGGTGGGACATCCCTTACTGTTTTTCGACAGCATTGATTCCACCAATATCCGTGCCAAGCTGGAAGCGGAACAGGGAGCAGAGAGCGGATTGTTGGTCGTAGCGGATCAGCAGACTGCCGGACGGGGCCGCAGAGGCCGCGGCTGGGAGAGCCCTTCGGGAAGCAATATTTACTATACGTTAATGCTCAAACCGGATTTCAATGCGGACTGCGCACCGATGTTAACGTTAGTCATGGCACTGGCGGTGGCTAAGGGTATTCGGCAGACTCTCGGACGCGGCAGTGAAGAAGGTGCGGCAAAGGTAGGCATCAAGTGGCCCAATGATATTGTGTTGGATGGAAAAAAAGTCTGTGGTATCCTCACGGAGATGAGTATGGAACAGGCTTATATCCATCACATTGTCATCGGCGTGGGCATCAATGTGCGCAGGCAGGAATTCCCGGAGGAGATCCGGGACCGGGCAGCAGCCATCGAGGAACAGTGCGGATTCCGGATTTCCCGCAGCCAGCTGATCGCGGACATCATGGAAGCTTTTGAGGAGGATTATGAGATCTTCTTACAGACCCATGACCTGAAAAGGCTCAGAGACTCCTATGCGAAACTCCTGGTGAACCGGGACAGAGAAGTCTGCGTGCTGGATCCCAAGGGAGAATTCCGCGGTACCGCACGGGGAATCAACGACCAGGGCGAGCTTCTCGTAGAGAGACAGGACGGCAGCATAGAGGAAGTCTATGCCGGAGAGGTGTCTGTGCGTGGGGTATACGGCTACGTGTAGCATCTGAGGCAGCGGAGCGTGATGCACCATGAACCAGAAGCAGATTTAGAATAAAAATAACAGGATAGAGAATTATGGACGAGAACAAAATTGTACTCTGCGGCGCCAATGCCTATGAGAAAAAATATTACTTTAACGAAGAACAATTCAAAATGATTCCCGAATCCATCAAGGAAGAACTGCACATCATCTGCGTGCTGTTCACTGAGGAAGTGGGAGGCGTGTTTACCATCGCCTTTGAAGAGGACGGCAACGTGGTCATGGAGACTAACGCGGATGACGATGACATCTATTATGATGAGGTCTCATCCGGACTGCTGATCGCTGAGATCCGTCGGAGCAGACAGGAGCTTTTCGAATCCTTAAGTCTGTATTACCGCGTATTTATCAAAAAAGAAGATGTTTCGGAACTGTTGGATGAGGAGGACGGCGAATGATATTTGTCATAGACGTAGGTAATACCAATATGACCATGGGTGTCTTTTGTGGGGAAAAACTGGCAGCTACTTTCCGGATCATGACAAAGACTCCCAGAACTTCCGATGAATACGGGATCATGATCACGCAGTTATTGAAAAATAACGGAATTGAGACCTCGGATATCGAGGGAGCCATCATTGCCAGCGTCGTGCCGGATGTGATGCATTCCCTGACCAGTTCTATCATCCGCTATCTGCATACGAAGCCTCTCATCGTAGGGCCCGGAGTCAAAAGCGGTATTAAGGTAGCTACGGAAGATCCCAGGGGTATCGGTGCGGACCGTATCGTCGATGCGGTGGCAGCCTATGTGAAATACGGCGGACCGGTGTTGGTACTGGATTTCGGTACTGCCACCACGTATGACCTGATCACGGAGGACGGAAGATTTACCGCAGGTATCACAGCTCCCGGCATCCGCATCAGCTCCGAGGCCTTATGGAAAGAGACGGCGAAGCTGCCGAATATCGAGATCCGCAAGCCGAAGACTATTCTGGCACAGGAGACCATTACCAGTATGCAGGCCGGTCTGATGTATGGTCAGATCGGACAGACGGAATACATCATCCGCAAGGTAAAGGAAGAGAGCGGTCTTGCCAATCTGAAGGTGGTAGCCACCGGGGGATTGGGACGTGCCATCGCAGACGAGACCGACAGCATTGATATCTATGACAGCTCTCTGACGCTGGATGGACTGCGGATCATCTACGACAAGAACCGAAAGTAGTATCCGGGAAATAAATTAGGATACCGGACCACGGAGAGATTATGAAGAAATTACAGATTGGCAATGTGACCCTGGATAATCCCATTATCCTGGCACCTATGGCAGGCGTATCCGACCTGCCATTTCGTCTGCTCTGCAGAGAAATGGGAGCAGCACTGGTGTGCATGGAGATGGTGAGTGCCAAGGCAATCTATTATAACAATAAAAATACTGACAGCCTTATGGAGATCCATCCCGACGAGGTGCCTGCTTCCTTGCAGCTGTTCGGTTCTGATCCGCAGATTCTTGCGGAGATGGCAAAACGTATCGAGGAGCGTCCTTTTTCCATTCTGGACCTGAACATGGGGTGCCCGGTACCAAAGGTAGTGAATAACGGCGAGGGCTCCGCACTGATGAAGGATCCGAAGCTGGTGGAGCAGATCCTGACGGCGTTAGTCAGAGCCATCGACAAGCCGGTGACCGTGAAGATCCGGAAGGGGTTTGACGATGACCATGTCAATGCCGTGGAGATCGCGAAGATCGCGGAAGCCTGCGGTGTGGCAGCGGTAGCGGTGCATGGACGGACCAGAGCCCAGTATTACAGCGGACAGGCAGACTGGGACATCATCGCACAGGTGAAGGATGCGGTGAAGATCCCTGTCATTGGTAATGGTGATGTGGACAGCCCCGAGAAAGCGAAAGCCATTTTGGACCAGACCGGCTGTGACGGCGTCATGATCGGCCGGGCGGCGGAGGGCAATCCCTGGATCTTCCGGGAAGTGGTATCCTACCTTACAGACGGCACAATCCCCGCAAGACCCACGAACAGGGAGAAGCGGGAACTGATCCTGCGCCATGCGGCATTGCAGCTGGAATACAAGGGCGAATATACCGGCGTCCGGGAGATGCGCAAGCATCTGTCCTGGTATACCGTAGGAATGCCCCATTCCGCCCATTTCCGCCAGACCATCAACACCATGGAGAAAATGGACGAGCTCATCCGGGGCGTGCATGATATATTCCCGGATGAAGAGTAGTGCCGGGAGCCCGGTGTACAGCAGTGTCTGCGGAAGGCTGGATGCAGCACTGTGCATATAATCGGGCCGGCTGCATACACTGTAGCATGGACACTATTTTGTATCTCTATCCGGTGAGACAAACCGTGGAACAGAGGGCACAGGCAGCGGTATGTAAGTCACAGCCTGTGCAAAAGGGAAACGCTCCCCGGGGAAAACTTTTTAAAATATTCCATGCACTGTGGAAAACTGCAAAAACGCAGAAAACTACGGAGGCGGTGACTGTTCGCCGGACGGAATATCTATTCCGGGATTACCGTCTGGTCAGGGCGGCAGTGACGGGAGCGGATGGCACGGAACAGAAACAGACGGAGCAAATTCTCCGGGAACAATTGCGGGAACTGACAGAGGATCCGGACCACACATACATTGTGTGCCGAGAACCCCTGTCTTTTTATTACGGAAGGGAATTCCGGGAATACCGGCAGCAGAATTGGGTGGAACATCTGCTGCGGTACGGAGAGGATGCGGTGGGACATCCGCTGTGGCCGGATGTGATCGTGCTGGGGAAGAATCCCTTTCTGCCCTACATGCTGCTGCGGTATGTGGCGGCACTGCGCAGCGTGAAATGGTACCTCACGGACAGAGAATATCGGGAGGAGGAAGACGAACTGACCTGGGAACTGGAAGACGAATACGGGCTGATCCCGGAGATCCGTCTGTTACCGGAAGCAGCAGATTACGACAGGGTGCGGCTGGAGGCGGCGGCGCCCTGCGTGGTGCTGGATTTTTGCGACAGCGATAAAGTCTACGGCGGCGGGCTGGCAGCGGGCAGCATCTGGCTGGATTTTCCGGCATCGGAGGAAAAGGAACGCCGTGTCACGTCCGGATGTCCGCAGATCCGTTATTTTTCCATGAAAAAAGAGTGGAAAGACCCGCGAAAAGCCTTGGAATACCTTGACACCATCAGTAAAAATGGGTATAATAACTCGGTTGATTAGGCAGTTATGTTGCCGGGAGTGTCGGTAGCGCAAAATATAGAAAACAGGAAGGTGCGGTATCATGCAGGAAAAGAAAAACATTTTGACCTACGAAGGCCTCAGAAAATATGAGGATGAGTTACATGATCTGAAAGTGGTAAAACGTCAGGAAGTTGCTCAGAAGATTAAGGAAGCAAGAGAGCAGGGAGACCTGTCCGAGAACGCTGAGTACGATGCAGCGAAGGATGAGCAGAGAGACATCGAAGCTCGTATCGAAGAGTTGGAGAAGATCCTGAAGAACGCAGAAGTCGTAGTCGAGGATGAAGTAGATCTGGATAAGATCAACATCGGCTGCCAGGTCAAGATCCTGGATATTGAATACAGCGAAGAGCTGGATTACAAGATCGTAGGTTCCACCGAGGCGAACAGCTTAAAGGGCAAGATCTCTAACGAGAGCCCCGTAGGTAAGGCACTGATCGGCCATAAGGTCGGCGATACCGTAGAAGTAGAGACACCCGCAGGTGTATTCTCATATAAGATTCTGGAGATCCAGAGAAGTAACGTTGAGTAAGTAAGACAGAGTAAGGAGTGGAAAAAAGTGGCAGATACACAGAACACAAATGTACAGGAGCAGGATATTCATCAGCTGCTTAAGGTAAAGCGCGAGAAGCTGGCTAACCTGCAGCAGGCAGGCAAGGATCCTTTTCAGATCACCAAATATGATGTGACCCATCACAGCACCGATATCAAGAACAATTTCGAAGAACTGGAAGGCAAGACCGTCCGTATCGCCGGACGTGTAATGTCCAAACGTGTCATGGGTAAGGCATCCTTCTGTAATGTACAGGATCTGCCCGGCAATATCCAGGTATATGTGGCAAGAGACAGCATCGGAGAAGAGTCCTATGCGGATTTCAAAAAGTATGATGTGGGCGATATCGTAGGTATCGAGGGTGAAGTCTTCAAGACCAAGACCGGCGAGATTTCCGTACATGCGTCCCAGGTAATACTGCTGTCCAAGAGCTTACAGATCCTGCCTGAGAAGTTCCATGGCCTGACCAATACCGATATCCGTTATCGTCAGCGTTATACCGACCTGATCATGAATCAGGATGTTAAGGATACTTTCGTAAAGCGTTCTAAGATCATCAGTGCTATCCGCCGTTATCTGGACGGACAGGGCTTCCTGGAAGTAGAGACCCCCATGCTGGTATCCAATGCCGGCGGTGCGGCAGCAAGACCTTTCGAGACCCATTACAATGCGCTGGATGAGGACGTGAAGCTGCGTATCTCCCTGGAGCTGTACCTGAAGAGACTGATCGTCGGCGGCATGGAGCGTGTCTTCGAGATCGGCCGTGTATTCCGTAACGAAGGTCTGGACACCAGACACAATCCGGAATTCACACTGATGGAGCTGTACCAGGCATACACCGACTATTACGGAATGATGGATCTGACTGAGAACATGTTCCGCTATGTGGCACAGGAAGTATGCGGTACTACCGTGATCCCTTATGCAGAAGAGACCATCGACCTGGGCAAGCCTTTTGAGAGATTGACCATGGTAGATGCTGTCAAGAAATACGCAGGCGTTGACTTCGACCAGATTCCCGATACCGCTGCTGCGAAGAAGTTGGCAGACGAGAAGGGTGTACACTACGAAGAGCGTCATGCCAAGGGCGATATCCTGAACCTGTTCTTCGAGGAGTTCGTAGAAGAGCATCTGATCCAGCCCGTATTCATCATGGATCATCCGGTAGAGATCTCTCCTCTGACCAAGAGAAAGCCGGACAAGCCTGATTATGTAGAGCGCTTCGAACTGTTCATCTACGGACGTGAAATGTGTAATGCTTATTCCGAGTTAAATGACCCCATCGACCAGAGAGAGCGTTTCAAGGCGCAGGAAGCTGCACTGGCAGCAGGCGATGAGGAAGCCAATACGACCGATGAAGATTTCATGAACGCACTGGAGATCGGTATGCCTCCTACCGGCGGTATCGGTTACGGTATCGACCGTCTGGTAATGCTGCTGACCAACTCTCCTGCGATCCGTGATGTTCTGCTCTTCCCGACAATGAAGTCCTTAGATGGTGTAAATAAGAAAAATGATGTAAATAATACAGCTTCTGAAGCACCTGAAAAAAATGTAAAAACTGAGTCTGAAAAGATTGATTTTTCTAAGGTAAAGGTAGAGCCTTTGTTTGAAGAAGATGTTGATTTTGATACATTCTCAAAGTCAGATTTCAGAGCAGTTAAGGTTAAAGAATGCGTTGCTGTACCGAAGTCAAAGAAACTCCTTCAGTTCACTCTTGATGACGGAACAGGCACAGATAGAACCATTTTAAGCGGTATTCACGCATATTACGAGCCGGAAGAACTTGTTGGTAAGACACTTATTGCAATCACAAATCTTCCTCCAAGAGCAATGATGGGCATTGACTCTTGTGGTATGCTTCTCAGTGCAGTACACGAAGAAGAAGGCGAAGAAAAGCTTCATCTCCTTATGGTAGATGACCATATTCCGGCAGGTGCAAAGCTCTATTAAGAAGTACCGTTTTACCTTACAAAACGGGATGTACTTCATTTGTGAAAAAGCTCTGAAAATACACAAATACACCAAATTTACACCAAATGGTGCTTGAAACGGTGCAGAGCCTTAAAAATCGCATATTTTAAAGATATATGGGCAGTTCCATTGCGGAATTGCCCATTTTCAGAAAGAAAAAGATAAATCGAAGTTTGTAAGGAACAGAAACTTTGAAGTTTACAGCGAGGTAAAAGTTTATGAATAACTATAATGAAGTGAAAAAATCATTTGGTACACAAGCAGAGAAATTTGCTTCATATCATATGTCTAAGGCAGAATATACCGATTATTTGATTCGTAGTATTCAGGCAAAGGGCAATGAACATGCATTGGAGGTTGCTGCTGGAACCTGTATATGTGGAAGAGCAGTGGCTCCTTATGTTAAGGACATTACTTGTTTGGATTTGACAGAAGCAATGTTGGAGCAGGGAAAAAAACTGGCAAAGCAAGAAGGTATTCAGAACATATCATTTGTATCGGGGAATGCGGAATGCTTACCTTTTGAAGATGAAACATTTGACCTTGTGATTACAAGACTTTCATTGCACCATTTTGTTGAGCCTGAAAAGCCTTTTCGGGAGATGCAACGAGTTTTGAAAAAAGGTGGAAAACTTGTTATTTGGGATATGGTAGCGACTACAGAAGAATTGCGTGAAACTAATGACGCTATTGAAACGATGCGTGATAACTCACATACAAGAATACTTAGCAGAGAAGAATTTGAAGCATTGTTTGAGGATGCTTTTGAGCTTCAGCTTGAAGAAACAACACTTGTTCCTGTAAATCTACAAAGTTGGATGGATTTGACAAGTACACCAGAGGATATTCAAAAAGATATTATTGATAAAATGGAATACGATTTGAATGGTGGAGATAAAACAGGTTTTAATCCCTATATCAAGGAGGGACAAATATGCTTTGACCATAGGTGGTTATTGCTGATTGGAAAAAAGGAAAACTAATCCCCATTTATCAAGAAAAAGAAACTTTCAGGTTGTTGGATTGTAAAGGCAGAGCCTTACGCAAGGTGCAGGAGAAAGACTCCGCTCGGGTTAAGGGCGAAGCGCCTTAGCCGGTCAAGGGTGCAACCATTGCCCAGTTAGTGGCGTTTCGCCACTAAGTACTGGGTATAATTCGGTAACAGACTGGATTATGAGTGATGGTGCCATGCATTTCGGTGTCTATGGCAAACAGCGTGGCTGGGTTCGTGCCGGTTTCTCTCAGGGAATCCCCGACAAAGCGGATAGCGATGGGTTTATCGAAATACCAAAGCAGATGGAGTTGGAGATACCATTTAAGTAATAAAATTGATGAAGTTACCTTGCTGTTACTTATCTTGTTACCCAGTGGAAGTATTGATTTTACTGGGCTTTCTATGAAAGGTAACAAAAGTAACAAGAAAATAGAAAAATAAATAAAACACAGGTAGCAGATACAGGTAGGGTGATTTGAGAGGTCTTTTCGGTCATGTTACCTTTTTTGTTACCTGTCCCTTGTAGGGGGAATCTTGGAAAGGAGAGGTACGAATGCAGGAAGAGAAAACAGCGGAAAATAAAGCAAATTATATTGATGGTGGCAATTTCAAGGCGAGAATAGGAAACACTACCTACCTTGTCGGGGTGTTCTTCAACAAAGCAAAAAAGGTAACAATAGAGGACAGAATGAAGAATTTAATCTGTCAGGAAGTGACAGCAGGCAATTTCTAAGGCTGTACACCACAAAAACAACTTATTTTTTAATGAATTATCATTCTCTGTATTGACAAAACGCTTCCGAACGGTATCTTTTATACAAATTTTCTTTGTAAATTTTTCTGTAGAAAGAGAATATACGTCTTCTTCCGTCATTTTGAGAAAACTTATATCTAAAACACTCGTACAAATCCACAGCATCGAAAAAAGCATTGACAGATACGCAATATGTGAGAAGATAGAAATAAGCCCCACAAAGGGGCAAAAATAATACAGGAGATATGCATTTATGGCTTCAACCTATCGAAAGAGATATAAAAAACGAAGAACAAGAAAAGAACAGCTGCAGATGCGCATTTTAATGATTCTCATTGCCGTAATTTTGCTTGGATCCATTCTGGGAATCATACATAAAGTGAAGCAGGAACGGGCGCAGCAGACGGTGTCTGACAGCAGCTGGGATATTACAGATAAAAAATACGTTGACCAGAGACCGGAATTAGACGTGGAACTGCTTCCGGTCAATGAATATTCCCGTCCGGGGCTTGCACTTAAAAAGGTTCGTGGAATTGTCGTTCATTACACGGCCAATCCGGGAACGACTGCCATCCAGAACCGGAATTATTTCGCAGGGCTGGAACAATCTCACCAGACCAAGGCAAGCAGTCATTTCGTGATCGGGCTGGATGGAGAAATTGTACAGTGCATTCCCTGCAATGAAATCGCATATGCATCCAATAACCGAAACAGTGATACAATCGCAATCGAATGCTGTATTCCGGATGACACCGGAAAATTCAATGACAGTAC
>OGLG01000708.1_pt1 | contig 24701 bp, 25 predicted proteins | sample 1572621 | NCBI WGS metagenome assembly OGLG01 (sample SAMEA2581912, study PRJEB24529) | metagenome | biome: Human gut stool | place: China | collected 2011 | reverse complement strand
GCACTTGGCCACTTTCCTTTAGAAAATCCACAGTTGTAGCTAGCATCCGAGTCCGTGGTGGGCAGTCCTTTCTGCGTGGATTTTAGAACAACTATTTCACTAACTTTCAATTCTCTGAAACTTTCCCTCCCGGAAGTCGTTCTATAGTATAGATCATGTTACTTATTCACGACTTTGGGAGGGTATTTATATGAAGAAAAATATTTTGCTGTTATCGCTTTGCACTTTACTTGTGCTGTCGTTCACCGGCTGCGGAGCTTCCGGAGATTCACAGAATCCCACAGAAGCCGCAGGCCCGATTGCTCCGGTGATTGCAGAATCTCTCGCTCCGACGGAGTGCCCGGAATCCGGGGCTGAGGATGATTTGGCGATAGCCATAGGGAGTGAAGCTCTCTGCGACCTGGGATCGGTGCGGTTCTCCCTGTCTCTTCCGGAGACCTGGGACTATGAAATCCGCAACGTAACTACCAGTGAGATGACTACCGATGCCATCGTCTTCTGGAACATCGCATATCCGGAGGATACCTTTACTCTGGTCTATGCTCCCGTACCGGGGATATGCGGTACCGGTGTCACCAGTGAGAAGATTACTCTGCCAGACAGCGGCCTCAATGGTTGGAAACACACCGAGATCTACCAGACCGAGCAAAAGTACTGGATTTACATTACCCTGTCCGATCCCGACATCCCTTTGCAGGGAAATACCCTGCAGCTGGAATCCACACTTCCGTTAGCAGACTGGTATACTCTGGAATCGGATTTCAACCGTATCTTTGAGACCATCCGGCTCCAATACACAGATTTTGAAACTCCTGGGACGCAGGATGCTCTGCTCTCACCAGCGGAAACACCCTCATTTCCCGAAATGCCATGCCTTTCTTCCACATCTGTTCTGTGGTTCCGCTCTATACCATCTGTACTACCCACACATTACTCTTCACCATGTAATAGCCGATGATGACCTTGATCATCTCCGTACCCTGCACCAGGAAATAGATGCTTACGATCCCCAGCCCGGTAAAGTGCGCCAGCAGATAAGCCGCAGGTACCACGATCACCCAGGTAAATACGGAATCAAACAAAAACGTTACCACCGTCTTGCCGCCGGAACGCAGGGTAAAATAGGACGCATGGCTGAATGCGCAGAACGGCATGATGATCGCGGAGCATCCGGTGGACAAGGCCCTGCCGGCCCTATCCGCACCCTACCGCATGGGCCGGACCTACCGGTACGGCAAAATCGCCGTCACCATCTACCACCGGGACGGAGACGAGGGGGCGCAGGTATGAGGATCGCAGTCTGTTCCGGCAGCTTTGACCCCATCACGCTGGGACACATGGATATTATTCGCCGCACGGCGGCCTGCTTCGATCAGGTGTATGTCTGCGTCAGCCCCAATGCAGAAAAGCGAGGCCAGATGTTCACCCCGGAGCAAAAGCTGAAGCTTGTGGAGGCGGCGGTTTTAGAGCTGCCCAACGTAACGGCGGAGCTGTACGGCGGCCTGCTGGCCGATTTCGCCGCGGAGCGGAAGGCTACCGCCATTGTCCGGGGCATCCGGACCCAGAGCGATTTCGACACGGAGTATCAGCAGGCCATGGTGAACCGGGGCCTGCATCCGGGCCTGGAAACGCTGCTGCTGCCCGCGGACCCAGCGTACATCTATTTGAGCTCCACCGTGGCAAGGGAGATGATCCATTATCATCAGCCCCTTGATAAGTACCTGCCCAAGGCGATCCTGCCCCTGATCCGGGACTGGATGGAACAACGATAAGGAGAATGCGTTATGGCTGAAAACGATGTAAACCGTTTAATTGATATGCTGTATGAACGGGTCGAGGACGCCAAGTCCCCCGCCCTGAAGCCCAACCTCAGCATGGTGGACCGGGACGAGGTGCTGGATCTGCTGGACGAGCTGCGGAACCAGCTTCCTGTGGAGCTGAAACGGGCTCAGGAATTGCTGGCCGCCCGGGAAAAATTTGTGGACGAGGCCAAGCGGGACGTGGAGCGGATGATGCGTCAGGCGGATCTGGAGGCCAAGAGCAAGGTCTCTGACAGCGAGGTGCTCTATGCCGCCAAGGAGAAGGCCCGGAAGATCATTGCCGACGCGGAGGATCGCTCCCGCCAGCTCTGTCAGGTGGCAAATGAGTACGCAGAGGACGCTCTGGCCCGGACGGAGGAGGCTGTACAGGCCGCACTGACCGAGGTGAAGCAGTCCCGGTCCGCATTCCGGGCCGCTTCCGCCGCCAAGCTTCAGGAACAGCGGGAAAAGCTGGAGGCAGAAAGAAAGACTGCGGAAGAGGCAGGGAATTGACGTGCTGTCCGCCGCAATGCAAGCGGACGAAACACATAGGAACAAGTATAGTCGGTGTGGAAAAGATGGTTGACCATAACGGAGACTGTCTGCCGTAAAAAAGGGATTTTGCGGGAAAATTCGTTAAAAATGACGAAAAAGAACCTGCAACTTTTTCAAAAACTCTATATTTAGCGCAACTTGCGTTCTGAAAAAGAATGACAACACAAGATATTGTGTTGTCATTCTTTTTGATTTTACGTAAACCAATCGGCAACGATGGAACAATTGTTTGAAAACGGTGAATTATTCCTGACTTTTGGCAAAAAGTGGCCTGTTTTCAAGGGTTTGCGTCGGAAAAAAATACTTGCAATCCCCCTTGAAATCGCTTATACTCAGGGAGTGTGGTGGGGAAAAGTGGGGAAGATGTGGATAACAGTGCCACATTGGACCACGAAAACCCAAAAAGTAGGGAAGGAGGGCACCGCTATGGCCAGACTCATGGGCAAATCCAATAACACCATTGACTCCAAGGGCCGGCTGGTGATCCCCTCCAATATGCGGGAAGCACTGGGAGACCGGTTTTATATCACCATCGGCGCCCAGCACTGCCTGACCATTTACCCCGAGGCCAAGTGGAACCAGATGTCCGAGGATATGGACGAGCTGCCCTACACCGAGGCCCGGGCGCTGACGCTGCTGTATGCCAACGCTGTGGAGTGCGAGCCTGACGGTCAGGGCCGGGTTCTGATCCCCGCCGCCCTGCGGAACTACGCAAACCTGAAAAAAACTGCCACAATCGTTGGCATGAACGCCTTTGCCGAGATTTGGGATTCCGCCACCTGGACGGAGCGGGAACGCCAGATGCTGGAAGAGGACGATATGGCCGCCGCCATGGACGCCTTGGCGCGGGCCCGTCGGAATCGGAGCTGAGCTATGGAATTTACCCACAAGCCCGTTTTGCTGGCCGAGTGCATCGAAGTGCTGCATATCCGGCCGGAGGGAATTTATGTAGACGGCACACTGGGCCGTGCGGGGCACTCAAGAGAGATCGCCCAAAGGCTCACCACCGGCCGGCTGGTGTGCATTGACCGGGACCAGGCCGCTATCGACGCGGCCCAGGAGCGGCTGGCCCCCTGGATGGACCGGGTGACGCTGGTCCACAGCAATTTCGACCAGATCGATAGGATCTTGAACGAGCTGTCCCTGTCCGGCGCGGATGGGATGCTCTTTGACCTGGGGGTGTCCTCCCCGCAGCTGGACGACGCCCAGCGGGGCTTCTCCTATATGCACGACGCCCCCCTGGACATGCGCATGGACCGCACCGCCGGCCTTACCGCCCGCACCGTGGTCAACGAATGGTCCTATGAGGAGCTGCGGCGGATCCTGTATGAATACGGCGAGGAGCGCTACGCGCCCGCCGTCGCAAAGAAGATCTGTGCGTACCGCACGGAAAAGCCCATCGAAACCACGCTGGAGCTGGCGGATCTCATCCGCTCGGCGATGCCCGCCGCGGCGCTGCGCGAAAAGCAGCATCCCGCCAAGCGGAGCTTTCAGGCCATCCGCATCGCGGTCAACGACGAGCTCGGCGAGCTTCCGCCGATGCTCCGCGCCGCCGAGAAGAATCTCAAGCCGGGCGGGCGGCTCGCGGTCATTACGTTCCATTCGCTCGAGGACCGCATCGTCAAGCGCGAGCTGCAAGCGCTCGCCACGGGCTGCACCTGTCCGCCGGAGTTTCCGGTGTGCGTGTGCGGCAAGAAGCCCAAAATGAAGCTCATCACCCGCAAGCCCATCGTCTCGGGCGAGGAGGAGCTGAACGAAAATCCCCGCGCCCGCAGCGCCAAGCTGCGTGTGGCGGAAAAATGCTGAGAAAGCAGATCTTTTACGAAGGAGAGCGCTATGGCACGCACGAGCCGCAGACAACCGAATAGCTACCGCGGCGGACGTGTTGTCGGCAATCTCGCCTACGATGAGCGCTATGCCGAGCGGCGCGCGCCGCGCCGCGAGAGCGAGCAGCGGGAGCAGCCGCGCGAGGAGTTCATCCGCCCGCCGCGCAGGCAGGAGAAGAAGGCCGTCCGTCCGCGCGTGCGCGAGCGGCAGAGAGTCTCCGGCGTGCTGGTGCTCGGCTTTGCCGCGCTGGCCGCGCTGGTCGTGGTCGTGCTGATGAGCTACGCGCAGCTCACGAGCATTTCCGCCGACGTGGTCTCGATGCAGAAGGAGCTCAAGACGCTCGACGCCGAGCACGTCGCGCTGCTCACGCAGTACGAGCGCACCTTTGATCTCGAAACGGTCAAGGCGGCGGCTGTCGCCGCGGGCATGAACAAGCCCAGCTCCTCGCAGATCAATTACATCGACCTTTCCGCGCCGGACAGCGTGGAGCTTTGCGAAGCACAGAACGTCAGCGTGCTCAGCCGCGTGTTCACCTCGCTGGGGCAGGGCGTTTTCAGCGTGGTGGAATATTTCAGTTGAGCGAAGCCTATACATAAGGAGTAAGGAGCTTCCTTACTCCTTGTTTTGCCATTATGCCCCTTGCCGTATGAGGAGGAAAGACCGTGCCGACACCCCCGAAAAGAAAACCGGACAGCGCGCGCCGCGCCAACCGCATCATCCAGCAGCGGACGCTTCTGCTGCTGGCGCTGCTGGGCATCGGCACGTTTCTGCTGCTCTTTGCCCAGCTCTACAAGCTGCAGATCAAGCAGCACGACGAGCTCAAGATGCTCGCCGTGCGCCAGCAGACGCTGCGCACGACCGTGGAGGCGAGCCGCGGCACCATCTACGATAAAAACGGCGACATCCTCGCCCTCTCCTCCACGGCGGAGAACGTCTGCGTCTCGCCTCTCGACGTCGCCAAAAACGAGCAGGATCAAGACCTGATCGCAAACGGCCTCGGCGAGATCCTCGGCGTGGACCCGAGCGGCATCCTCGACGATATGAAGGACACCGCCTCGCAGTACAAGGTCATCAAGAAGAAGGTCGAGCAGGAGACGGCGGACAAAGTCCGCGTGTTTATCAGCGACAACGACATCAAAGGCGTCTTTCTGGAGCCGACCTCCAAGCGCTACTACCCCTATTCCTCGCTCGCCGCGCACGTCATCGGCTTTGTCAACGCCAACGGCGGCGCTTACGGTCTTGAGGCCGTGTATGACGAGGAGCTGACCGGTGAAAAGGGCATGGTCGTCTCCGCGCGCGACGCCAACGGCAACGCGCTGCTCTATCAGTATGAGCAGTATTTCGACGCCGAGAACGGCGACAGCCTGGTGACGACCCTCGATAAGACGGTGCAGTATTACCTCGAAAAGGGCCTTGAGGAGCTCGAGAGCCGCTACGGCACGGGCGTGGGCGCGACCGGCATCGTCATGGACGTCAACACCGGCGGCATCCTCGCGATGGCGTCGCTGCCGACCTACGACCTCAACGCCCCCGCGAGTATCTACAACAAGGAGATGCTCGCCGCCGGCATGACCGACGAGGAGCTCGCCGCGGCGGCCGACACGCTGCAAAATATGCAATGGCGCAACAAGGCCATCAACGACACCTTCCAGCCCGGCTCGACCTTCAAGATCCTCACCCTCGCCATGGCGCTGGAGGAGAATAAGGTCAAAATGTCCGACACCTTCAACTGCCCGGGCTATGTCGTCATCGAGGGCGCGAAGATCAACTGCTCCAAGCGCGCGCCCGGTCACGGTCATCAGGACCTCATCACGGCGTTCGCCAATTCCTGCAACCCCGCATTCATCAACATCGGCCTGCGCCTCGGCAACACGACCTTTTACAATTACATGAAGGCCTTCGGCCTCACCGGAAAGACCGGCGTGGACACCACGGGCGAGGCGAGCGGCTTTGTCAACAAGGAGATCGAATACTCCACGCTGGCGCTGGCGTGCTACGCCTTCGGTCAGAACTTCAACGTCACGCCGCTCTCGCTCATCAACGCGCAGGCGGCCTGCGTCAACGGCGGCTACCTCCGCACGCCCTACATCGTCTCCGAGGTGCTCGACCAGAGCGGCAACGTCAAGTACCGCCACGACACCACCCCGCTGCGGCAGGTCATCTCCGAGGATACCTCCAAGACCGTGCGCGAGATCATGGAGTACGAGGTCGAGCATGGCACGGGCAAGAACGGCAAGGTCGCGGGCTACCGCATCGGTGGCAAGACCGGCACTGCCGACCAGATCGACGGGAGCGTCACCGTTTCGTTCACCTGCTGCGCGCCGGCGGACGACCCGCAGATCATGATGCTGCTCACCCTCAGCAACGCCAGCGACAAGACCGGCACCTACCGCTCCGGCGGCAACATGGCCGCGCCCGTGGCGTCGAGCATCATGGCGGAGATACTGCCCTACCTCGGCATCGAGCCGACCTACAGCGCCGATGAACTCGTCGGCGCGGATCATACCGTGCCGAACGTCGTCGGGCTCAAGCGCGACGAGGCGGCAACAAAACTCAAGGAGGAGGGCTTCTCCTGCCGCACCGTCGGCGACGGCGAGACCGTCACCGACCAGACGCCGCTCGGCGGCGCGATCGTGCCGAACAACGCGGAGATCATCCTCTATCTCGGCGCGGAGAAATCCACGGAGCTGTGCATCGTGCCGAACGTCGTGGGCGACAGCGCTGCGGCAGCCAACCGCAAGCTCACCGACGCGGGGCTTATCATGTCCGTCTCCGGCGCGACCGGCGGCAGCTCTGCGAGCGTGCGCGCCATCTCCCAGTCGGAGACGCCGGGCACGGAGGTCGCGGCGGGCACGGTGGTGCGCGTCCAGTTCAGCGACAGCTCGGTGACGGATTAAAAACCGCAAAAGAGAGCAAGATTTGACGGAGAAAGGACGACGCGCCTACGAAGCTCGGCGAGCTTTTGAGCGCCCTCGATCACTTCCGACTCCTCCGCGCGGACGCGCGGACGGAGATACATGACCTCACCCTCGATTCCCGCGCGGCGGGAGAGGGAAGCCTTTTCCTCGCCCTGCATGGCGCGCGGGAGGACGGCGCAGACTACGCAAAGGAGGCCGCCGCGCGCGGCGCGGTCTGCGTCGTGACCGAGCACGCGGCCGAGGGCGTGCCCTGTGTGCTGGTCCCCGACGCGCACGAGGCGGCGGCAAAGCTCGCCGCGAGATGGTACGGCGAGCCGGCGGGACGCATGACGGTGGTCGGCGTGACCGGCACGAACGGCAAGACGACCACAACGTATCTTCTCAAGCAGCTCCTTGAGCGCTGTCTGGGCGCAAAGGTCGGTCTGATCGGGACCAATCAGAACATGATCGGCGACGCCGTTCTGCCTGCCGAGCGCACCACGCCCGACGCGCTGACGCTCCAGCGTCTGCTGCGCGAAATGGCGGACGCGGGCTGCACCCATGTGGTGATGGAGGTCTCCTCCCACGCGCTCGTGCAAAGGCGTGCCGGCGCGATCGACTTCGCGCTCGGCGTGTTCACCAATCTCACGCAGGACCATCTTGACTACCATGGTACAATGGAAGCCTACTGCGACGCCAAGGCGCGTCTGTTCCGCCAATGCCGCGCTGCCGCCGTCAACGGCGACGATCCGTGGACGCCGCGGCTGCTCGAAAATGTGACCTGTCCGGTCACACGCTTCGGGCAGGGACTTGCAAACGATCTCGTCGGCTGGGACGCGCATTACTGCGCCGACCGCGTGAGCTTCACCGCGTGCAGCGACAGCGAGCACATCCCCGTGACGCTGCACATTCCCGGGGCGTTCTCGCTCTACAACGCGCTCGCCGCGCTCGCCGCGGCACAGGCCCTCGGCATTCCGATCGAGGACGCGGCGCAGGCCCTCTCACTCTGTCAGGGCGTGCGCGGCAGGGCGGAGGTGGTGCCGACGGACACGGACTACACCGTGCTCATTGATTATGCACACACGCCCGACGGGCTGAAAAATATTCTCTCGACCGTCTGCGGCTTTGCCGATGCGCGCGTGCTCGTCGTGTTCGGCTGCGGCGGCGACCGCGACCGGACGAAGCGCGCCGAAATGGGGCGCATCGCTGCGCGGCTCGCGGACGAGGTGATCGTCACCTCGGATAATCCCCGCACGGAAAACCCCTACGCCATTCTGCACGAGATTCTCGCCGGCATGGCGGACAGCGCGACGCCGTTTGCCGTGCTGGAAAGCCGCCGCGAGGCCATCACCTACGCGCTCGACCACGCCCGCACCGGCGACGTGGTGGTGCTCGCGGGCAAGGGACACGAGACCTATCAGGTGGTCGGCGCCGAGACGCTGCCGCTCGACGAGCGGCAGGTGGTGCGCGAGCATCTGAGCCAATAAAAAACGAAAGAGCCGCGCTCTGCGCGGCGGAAGGAATACGCTATGAAACTGATCGCTGCCTGCATTGTGAGCTTTCTCATCACGCTTGTCACCGGACGCTTTCTGCTCCCCGAGCTGCGCAGGCTCAAGGCGGGACAGAGCATCCGCGAGGACGGCCCGACCTGGCACGCCGGCAAGTCCGGCACGCCGACGATGGGCGGACTGATGTTCATTTTCGGCATCCTCGTCACCATTCTCGTGTTCGGCTGGGACGCCATGCGCGCGGGCAGCTTTGCGCACCTCTATGTGTTTGCCTTTGCCGCCGTGTTCGGCCTGATCGGCTTTCTTGACGATTTTCAGAAGGTGAAAATGCACCGGAATCTCGGCCTGACGGCGATCCAGAAGTTTGCCCTCCAGCTTGCCGCGGCGGTGGTGTTCCTCTGCCTGATGCGCTATGAGGGGATGCTGACGCCGAACCTCTACGTTCCGTTCGCCAATACCTATGTCATCCTGCCGTGGATCGTTTATATGATCTTCGCTGCCTTTGTCATCGTCGGCACGGTCAACGCCGTCAACATCACCGACGGCATCGACGGTCTGGCCGGCAGCGTGACCGTGCCGGTGGCGCTGTTTTTCGCGGTGGTCGGCTCATGGTGGGGCTATGAGAATGACCTCGGCGTTTTTGCCGCGGCGATGGTCGGCGGACTGATCGGCTTTCTCGTCTATAACTTCCATCCCGCCAAGGTATTCATGGGCGACACCGGCTCGCTCTTTCTCGGCGGCGCGGTGGCGGGACTGGCGTTCGCCTACGATATGCCGCTCGTGCTGCTGCTCGTCGGCATCGTCTACATCTGCGAGACGCTCTCGGACATCATTCAGGTCGCCTACTTTAAGGCGACGCACGGCAAGCGCATTTTCAAGATGGCGCCGCTGCACCATCACTTTGAGCTCTGCGGCTGGAGCGAGGTCAAGCTCGTGACCATCTTCACGCTCGTCTCCGCCGTGTTCTGTATGCTGGCGCTCTGGGGCGTGATCGGAAGATACCACTTCTAAGGCACATTTCAAAAAACGATCGGGGGAGGTGAACCGGTATGACGAAGGAGGAGCGCGAGCTGCGGCGCGAGCAGCGCGAGCACATGAAGCGCATGGAGGCCGCCGCGAAGGAGGCGGGCCGCGGACCCATCGATGTGCCGTTCCTCCTGCTTGTGCTGCTGCTCACCGGCGTGGGGCTCATCATGCTCCTCTCGGCGAGCTTCCCCTCTGCCTATTATGAGTCGGGCGACCCGCTGTACTACTTTAAGCGGCAGGCGGCCTTTGCCACGCTCGGCCTTGCCGCCATGGTCGTCATCGGGCGCATCAACTACGCGCGCTTCCGCGGCGTGGCCAAGATCGCGCTGGGCATTTCCATCGCTCTGCTCGTTGCGGTCATCATTCCCGGCGTCGGTATCACGAGCCACGGCGCGACGCGCTGGCTCGGTATCCCGGGCACCACGATGCGGTTTCAGCCGTCGGAGATCGCCAAGCTTGGCGTCATCCTTTATTTTGCCGACAGCATCTCCAAAAAGAAGGACAAAATGAGAACGCTCCGCTACGGTATCCTGCCCTACGGCTTTATCCTTGCCCTCATTGCGGTGCTGATGTACTTCGAGCCGCACCTTTCCGGCACCGTGCTCATTCTCGGCATCGGCGCGGCGATGATGTTCGTCGGCGGCATCCGCGGCTACTGGGTCGGCATCGGCATCGGCGGTATCGCGGCGGTGGCGTATGCGTTCCTCTCGGGCCTGATCACCTACAACTCCTCGCGCATCGCCATCTGGCTCGACCCGCTCAACGACGCCTTTAAGACGGGCACGGGCTATCAGACGCGCCAGAGCCTCATCGCCATCGGCTCGGGAGGTCTCCTCGGTCTCGGTCTCGGCAAGAGCCGGCAGAAGTTCCTCTTCCTGCCCGAGGAGCACAACGACTGCATCTTCTCCATCATCTGCGAGGAGCTGGGCCTGATCGGCGCGACGCTCATCATGGCCATCTTCGCGCTGCTCATCATCCGCGGCTACTGGATCGCGCTCCACGCGCGCGACCGCTTCGGCAGCCTTCTTGTCGTGGGCATTACCACGCAGATCGCCTTACAGGTTTTCTTAAACATCGCGGTCGTGACGAATCTGGTGCCGAACACCGGCATCTCGCTGCCGTTCTTCAGCTTCGGCGGCACGGCGCTCGCCATCCAGCTCGCGGAAATGGGCGTGGTGCTGAGTGTTTCGCGGCAGATGCCGCCAGGCTGAAAAGCTCAAAAATATGCCGCGGCGGAAAACAGACCGCCGCGAGGAAGAAAGGGGGACGGAAGGCATGAACGTTATTTTCACCTGCGGCGGCACGGCGGGACACGTCAACCCCGCGCTGGCGCTCGCAGGCTTCCTGCGGGAGAGAGACCCGAAGACCCGCATCCTCTTCGTCGGCGCGGAGCGCGGACTGGAGCGCGACCTGATCGCGCACACGCCCTATCCGTTCCGCACGGTCAACATCTCGTCCTTCCACCGCTCCCTTCGGCCGAAGGAGCTGCGCCATAACCTCGTCTCCGTGCGCAATCTGATGCACGCGAAGCGTGAGGCGGACGCCATTCTCGATGAATTTCAGCCCGACCTCATTGTCGGTACGGGCGGCTACGCGAGCTATCCCGTCGTGCGCTACGGCCACGCGCGCGGCATTCCGACGGCGGTGCACGAGTCGAACGCCGTTCCGGGGCTGACGACCCGACTGCTCGAGAACCATTGCGACCGCATTCTTGTCGGCTTTGAGGACTGCCGGCGGTATTATAAGCACAAGGACCGCGTGGTCGTCACCGGTACGCCGGTGCGCGGCGACTTCTTCACGCAGACGAAGGCGCAGGCCAAGGAAAAGCTCGGCGTGAACGACGGCCGCCCGCTCGTCGTTTCCTTCTGGGGCAGCCTCGGCGCGGGGAACATGAACCGCGTCACGGCGGAGCTTCTTTATCTTGAGGCGGCAAAGGAGCCGTTCCATCACGTCCACTCCGTCGGCTCGCTCGGCTGGCAGAAAATGCACGAGTGGGTGAGCGGGTACGGCGTGGACCTGCGCGACCATCCCTCGCTCGACGTGCGCGAGTATATCTACGACATGGCGGACGTCATGCGCGCCGCCGACCTTGTGATCTGCCGCGCGGGCGCGTCCACGCTCAGCGAGCTGACGGCGCTCGGCGTGCCGGCCATCCTCGTGCCGTCGCCGAATGTGACGAACCACCATCAGGAGAAGAACGCCGCCGTGCTCGGCGAGCACGGCGCGGCGCTTGTCCTGCCCGAGGAGGGTTTGGACGGCAAGCGCCTGTTTACGGAGGCCGCCGCGCTGCTGCGCGACGAAACGCGGCTCGCGGCGATGCACGAGGCTTCGCTCCGACTCGGCGTGCGCGACGCGACCGAGCGCATCTATGAGACCGTCATGGCGCTTGTCAAATAAAAGCCTGCGGCGCAAGCCGCAGGCTCAGAGCATATTCATTTGAGCGTAAAATCCATCCACACGGGATTGTGGTCGGAGTAGAGGAAGCCGGCGTCCAGCACGGCGCTGTCCACGACCTCCACGTTATCGCTCACGAGGAAGCCGTCCACCGTCAGGCGGAAGGTCGTCTCAATGCTGTACGGCTCGGACGCCGTGCGGCAGGAGGCGGTGGGCGCGGTCTCGTCAAAGGGCGCGACGAGCGTCAGCCCCGCGGGGATCGTTCCCTCCGGGATGGGCTGCGCCCAGGTGTCGTTTTCCCCGGCGGCCACACCGAAGATCTCCGGCGAATTGCCGAGCAGGTCCTTGTTGAAGTCGCCGCCCGCGACGCAGTAATTGCCCGCCTCGTATTCCGCAAGCATATCCGCGCACAGCAGCTCAAGCTGCTCGGTGGCGATGGCGCCGTCCGAGGTGTAGGCAGAGAGGTGGAGATTATAGAGGACAAGCTCCTTGCCGCTCGCCGTCGGGATGCGGCTGACCGAATAGCAGCGGTCGAGGTCAAGGAGCTTCATAAAGCCGCTCTCCACCGGCAGCTCCCGCCGCGCGGCGGAAGCGATGGGGTGGCGCGAAAGCGTCACGATGCCGGACTGATTCGCTCCGTGGGGTTGAATGAGCGGGTAGAAAAGATAGGGGCTGTCGTAGTTCTGCGCGAACACCTCGTCAAATTCGCATCCCGTCATGGCGTCGCTCAGATAGGCGGTCTCGTCGATGTGCCAGCTGCGCGTGCCGTCGGTGTCGACCTCCTGAAAGAGGGCAAAGTCGGGCGAAAGGTCTTCGACAAACGCGACGATGCCGCGCATATTTTTGTCGACCCCCTGCCGACTGCGGGCGCGGCTCTCCCTGCCGCCGTCCATAAAGAAGCTGTAGTCGGCGCTGTAGGCGCCGAAGCCCGCGTTCGCGGACGAAACGCGGTAGACGGCGCCGGTCTCGACCGTGTCCTCCATGGGGACTGCGTCCCTGCTGCTGCAATGCATTACGCTGAGACTTTGATCGCCGATGCGGTGGTAGCTCGCGAACACATAGACGACGTACAGCACGACGAGAATGAGCAGCGCGAGCAGTACGAGCCCAAGCGTTTTGCAGATCGTTTTTCCCTTCATGATATGACCTCGCTTTTGGATTTTTTCGAAATTTTACCATAAAACACCGCGAAAGTACACCCCCTTTTCCTCCCGCGCCGGAACCACGGCGCACCGTGGGCGCATACTATGGCTTAGTTTGTTGACCCATCGGGAAAGGGAGGAACGGCACATGAGCTATCTGAGCATCGAGGGCGGCGCGCCGCTTCACGGAGAACTGACGATACAGGGCAGCAAGAACAGCGTCCTGCCCGTGCTGGCGGCGACGATCCTCGCGCGGGACGTCTGCCGCATCGAGAACTGTCCGCGTCTGCGCGACGTGGACGCGTCCGTCGCCATCCTGCGCCACCTCGGCTGCCGCGTGCGGCGCGACGGCACAGCGCTGGAGGTGGACACTGCGCCGATGGCGCGCTGCGACATTCCCGACGAGCTGATGCGCGAAATGCGCTCGTCCATCATTTTTCTGGGCGCGATCCTCGCGCGGCAGGGGGAAGCGGTTTTATCCTACCCCGGCGGCTGCGAGCTCGGTCCGCGGCCCATCGACCTGCATCTGGCCGCCCTGCGTGAGCTGGGCGCGGAGATCACCGAGCGCTACGGCGAGCTGCGCTGCAAGGCGAAATGCCTTCGCGGCACGGACATCACCCTCGCCATTCCGAGCGTCGGCGCGACGGAGAACGCCATTCTCGCCGCCTGCGGCGCGGAGGGCACAAGCGTCATCTACAACGCGGCCCGCGAGCCGGAGATCGTCGATCTTCAGGCGCTGCTGCGGAGCATGGGCGCGCGGGTGAACGGCGCGGGCGGCTCCATCATCACGGTCGAGGGCGGCACGGCGCTGCACGGCTGCACGCACCGCGTCATCGGGGACCGCATCGTCTGCGCGACCTACCTCTGCGCCGCGGCGGCGGCGGGCGGCGAGGTGCGGCTCACCGGTGTGGACTACCGCGCGGTGTCTACCGTGGCGCTCTCGCTTGCCGAGAGCGGCTGCGAGGTAAGGAGCGAGGCGGACGCCGTTTCCCTGCGCTCGACCGGAGCGCTGCGCTCTGTGCGCCCCGTGCGCACTGCGCCTTACCCGGGTTTTCCGACCGACGCGCAGCCGGTGCTGATGGCGGCGCTGCTCAGGAGCGAGGGCTGCACGGTCTTTGTCGAAAACATTTTTGAAAACCGCTACCGACACGTTGACGAGCTCTCGCGCATGGGCGCGGAGATCCGCGTCGCGGGGCGCGTGGCGGTGGTGAACGGCGTGAGGACGCTGCACAGCGCGGCGGTCAAATGCACCGACCTGCGCGGCGGCGCGGCGCTGGTGATCGCGGGACTTTCCGCCGAGGGCACGACCCGCGTGACGGAGCTCACACACATCGATCGCGGATACGATGCCATCGAGCGCGACCTGGCCGCGCTCGGCGCACAGATCCGCAGGGAGACTACATAGAAACGAAAAGGATACAAAAGCTATGGCACGAAATCGCAGCACGAATCGCAGACGCCGGCGGGGAAGATTTTCTTTCCTGATGAAGCTCCTGTGCATCCTGCTCATCGCCGGCGCGGTCGTCGCGGCGCTGACGGTCTTCTTCAAGGTGCAGAGTATCACGGTGAGCGGCAATGCGCGCTACACGAGCGAGGAGATCATCGCGGCCTCGGGCATCGAGATCGAGGATAACCTCTTCCTGCTCAACAAATACAGCGCCGCACAGGCTATTTTTGAAAAGCTGCCCTATGTGGAGGAGGCGACGATCAACCGCGCGCTGCCCGACACCATCGTTATCACGGTGCGGGAGTGCGCGGCGGCGGCGGGTGTCGTCACGCCGGAGGGCTATTGGCTCATCAGCGAAAACGGTAAGCTCCTCGAGCGGACCGACACGCTGCCGTCCGGCTGCCCGAGCATCACGGGCGTCGAGCCGGAGTCGCCCGCGCTGAGCGCGCAGCTCTCGCTCGGTGAGGAGAAAACGCTGACGACGGAGACACTGCTCACCCTCGTGCGGACGGCGGGCGGTTACGGTATGCTCGCGGGCATCGGGAGCGTCGACCTGTCTGATGCCGAGGCGATCACCTTTACCTATCTGGGCCGCTTCACCGTGCGCCTCCCGTGGGACTCCGACCTCGACTATATTTTCCGCAGCGTGCAGGATCTGGTAAACGGTCTGGAGTCGAACGAGACGGGCGAGATCAACTATATGCTGCTCAAGTCCAGGGGCGAGATGCACTTTATCCCGTCCGCGCCGGGCGCGTAAAAAAGTTTTCGGGAAATCGCGCGCGGCTATTGACCGCGAGAAAAAAGCGTTATACAATAGACTTGTTTTAGAATACACTTGATGTTGTGGCGGCACCGACATGATCCGCCCGCATTCTACAAGAGATAGTAGGAGGAACCGATATGGCATTCGGATTGGATACCGGCGTTGAAAACGTCGTCAGGATCAAGGTCATCGGCGTCGGCGGCGGCGGCAATAACGTGGTCAACCGCATGGTGCGCTCCGGGACCCGCGGCGTGGATTTTGTCGCGGTCAATACCGATAAGCAGGCGCTCAACGTTTCCAGCGCTACCTATAAGATCCAGATCGGCGAGAAGCTGACCCACGGCCAGGGCGCCGGCAGCGATCCCGAGGTGGGCCGCAAGAGCGCGGAGGAGAGCCGCGCCCAGATCTCCAAGGCGCTGGAGGATACCGACATGGTGTTCATCACCGCCGGCATGGGCGGCGGCACCGGCACGGGCGGCGCGCCCATCGTGGCCGAGATCGCCCGCGAGCAGGGCATCCTGACCGTCGGCGTCGTCACCAAGCCGTTCGGCTTTGAGGGCCGCCGCCGGATGCAGCAGGCCGAAAAGGGCATCGAGGAGCTGCAGGGCAAGGTCGATTCCCTCGTCATTATCCCCAACGAGCGCCTCAAGCATGCGACCGATCAGAAGATCACCTTCGCCAACGCCTTTGAGATCGCGGACGATGTGCTGCGTCAGGCGGTGCAGTCCATTTCCGACCTCATCCGCGACACCGGCTTCATCAATCTCGACTTTGCCGACGTCACCGCCATCATGAAGAACGCCGGCATGGCGCACATGGGCGTGGGCCGCGCGGCGGGCAAGGGCAAGGCCGAGGAGGCCGCCCGCATGGCCATCTCCAGCCCGCTGCTCGAGACCTCCATCCACGGTGCGCGCGGCGTGCTCATCAACGTTACCGGCTCCATGGATATCGGCCTTGAGGAGGTCGAGCAGGCCGCGTCGCTGGTGCAGGACGCGGTGCATCCCGACGCGCTGACCATCTTCGGCGCGACCTTCGACGAGTCGATGGACGACGAGATCCGCGTCACGGTCATTGCCACCGGCTTTGCCGACGGTAAGAGCGCCGCGGCTGCCGCGCCCGCCGAGGAAAAGAAGGCGGCGGAGGCGAAGCCTGGCATCGAGCCCATCAATTATGAAGAGGACAAGGCGGCTGCTGAGGCGGAGAAGAAGGCTGAGGAGGAAGACGATCCCTTTGCCGACATTTTCAAAATTTTCAATCGCGAGCGTTGATTTTTCCGAATTTTTCCGAAAACCGCAGGTTTTGACCTGCGGTTTTCTTTTTTTGTCTCCCTGCCGCGAAAGCAAGTCATTTCCATGCCAATGCCGACAGATTTTGTGCGGGCTATTTTTTGCGCTTTTACAAAAAGTAACGGGGCCGCAAGCAAAAACGCGGCAAAAAAATTTCAAAAGGAAACGATTTCCTTTTGAACAGGAGAGGTGATGGGATGGATGAAAGGCGACGGAAACGGAGCAGGCGGCATGGCGCTGCCGCCTGCGCGGCATTGGTCTTTGCACTCTCCGCCCTGCTCGTGCCGGCGGGAGCCGTGAGTGCGCCGGACCCGGGCGGAGAGACGCAGCTGCTCGTGCCGGTCGGCAAGGCGATCGGCGTGAAGCTCTTTGCCGAGGGCGTGCTGGTCGTGGGACTTTCGGAGAACGAGGGCGCCGTCTCTCCCGCGAAGAAGGGCGGCATGAAGGCCGGCGATCTGATCTTGACGATGAACGACGTCACCATCGGCTCGACGGAGCATTTGCAGTCGCTTCTTGCGGAGAACGGAGAGCGGGAGGCAGCCTTCGGCGTGCGCCGCGGCGGTCGGCTCGTGAAGCTCGCCGTCTGTCCGAAAAAAGGGCAGGACGGCGTGTGCCGCCTCGGCGCGTGGATCCGCGACAGCATGGCGGGCATCGGCACGGTGACCTTCTATGACCCGCAGACGGGCGCATTCGCGGCGCTCGGCCACGGCATCACGGACGTGGACACCGGCAAGCTCATGCCGCTCTCACGCGGCAGCGTGATGGCGGCGAGCGTCAAGGCGGTCAAGCGCGGCGCGAGCGGCTCGCCGGGCGAGCTGCGCGGCGACTTTGATCTGACGCGCGACCTCGGCTTGCTTTACGCGAACACGGAGTGCGGCATATTCGGCGTTTTGCCGCAGGAGAACCGGCCGGAGGCCGTCGGGGAGGCGATCCCCGTCGCGCGGCGCACGGAGGTCCGCACCGGCAAGGCGGTCATTCTGGCAAACTGCAGGGGCAACGAGGTGTGTGCCTATGAGATCGAGATCGAAAAGCTCTACGGCGGCTCCGCACCCACGCGCAATCTGCTCCTGCGGGTGACCGACCCGGCGCTCATCGCGCTCACGGGCGGCATCGTGCAGGGCATGAGCGGCAGCCCGATCGTGCAGGATGGGAAGCTCGTCGGCGCGGTGACGCACGTCCTGCTGGACGACCCGCAGAGAGGTTATGGCATTCTCGCGGAAAATATGCTTTCCGCCTCCGGCATGACGGCGCAAAGCGCGGCGAGCGCCTGACGGAGGACTTAACGGCAGGAGATGTTATCCTGCCGTTAAGTTTGTGCTAAGAGTCCAAAAAGCTCGAACGATGTCGTATAAAATTTGTGCTAAACGACAAAAATCTACTTGAAAACATTGTCCAAATGTGATAGTTTATAGCCAAGGCAAAACGAAACATCCGATTCGCGTCGGAATGCGGTTGTCGAAGCCAAAGTATTGAGGAGGAAGGAAAAGGAACAGGCAAATGGAGAACAGGATCAAGGTCGTATTGGCGGATGCCAACGAAAATTTCCGCACGATGCTGCAGCAGACGATAGAAAATACGGGTGAATTTGACGTGGTGGGGAGCGCCGGGGACGGCGCGGAGGCATGGAAGATGATCGAACGGGAACGTCCGCAGCTTGTAATTACAGACGTGATCCTGCCGGAGCTGGACGGCTTCGCGTTGCTCGACCGGATGGCAAAGCTGCCGGCACGGCCGAAGACGATCCTGGTTTCCGCCTTCTATCGCGAGCAGATGGTGATGCAGGCAATGGAGCAGGGCGCGGCCTACTTCATGGCAAAGCCCTGCGAGGCCGGCTCGCTGCTCGAGCGGATGCGTCAGGCCGTCCGGAACGGGGAGACGGAGGAGGAAAGCCCCGTCGCGCTGGAACGCCTTGTGACCTCCATCATCCACGAGGTCGGCGTGCCGGCGCACATCAAGGGTTATCAGTACGTTCGCGAAGCGATCATCCTCGCCGTGCAGGATATGGACGTCATCAACGCCGTGACCAAGGTGCTCTACCCCGAGGTCGCGCGCCGCTACAACACCACACCTTCGCGCGTGGAGCGCGCCGTGCGCCACGCCATCGAGACTGCGTGGGACCGCGGCGATTTGGAAACGCTCCAGCGCTACTTCGGCTACACAGTGTCGAACACCAAGGGCAAGCCCACCAATTCGGAGTTCATCGCCATGATCGCCGACCGCATCCGCCTGCAAAGCAAGGGCAAGATCGCGTAAAAAATGAAAAAACAGAGCCGCGGCTGCGGCTCTGTTTTCCGTATTGGGCTCAGAGGACCTTATCGAGGAAGCTCACGAGGCGCGGGCTCTCGGGGTGAGCAAACAGCTCGAGCGAGGGCTTATCCTCCTCGATGTGACCGCCGTCGAGGAAGATGGTGCGGCTGCTGACCTCGCGTGCGAAGCGCATCTCGTGCGTCACGACGATCATCGTCATGCCGCTCTCGGCGAGGTCCTTCATCACGTCGAGCACCTCGCCGATCATCTCGGGGTCGAGGGCGCTGGTCGGCTCGTCGAAGAGCATGACCTCGGGGTCCATCATCAGCGAGCGCACGATGGCGATACGCTGCTTCTGACCGCCGGAGAGCTGGCTGGGATAGGCGTCGGCGCGGTCGGCAAGACCGACGCGCGCAAGCAGCGCGAGCGCCTTGGCCTCAGCCTGCTCCTTGTCCATGCCCTTGATGCGTGTGGGCGCAGCGGTCAGGTTGTGCATCACGTTCATGTTGTTGAAGAGGTTGAACTGCTGGAACACCATGCCCATCTTCTGACGGTGCTGGTCGATGTGCTTGCTCTGCCCCTTGGCGCAGATGTCCACGCCGTCGAACAGGATCTGGCCGGAGGTCGGCGTTTCCAACAGGTTCAGGCAGCGCAGAAAGGTGCTCTTGCCGCCGCCCGAGGGACCGATGATGGACACGACCTCGTTCTTTTCAAAATCAACGCTGATGTGCTTGAGCACGTCGAGCTTATGGAAGCTCTTGCACAGGTCAACGACCTGAAGGATCTTCTCATTTGCCATGGTTCATCTTCCTTTCTGCCAGAGCGATGAGGCGGCCGCCGGTGAAGGTCATCGCAAAGTAGCACAGCGCCGCGATGGCAAGGCACGCAAGGCTCTTGAAGGTCAGAGCGATGACGTCGTTCGTGCGGAACATCAGGTCGGCAAGACCGATGACCGAAACGATGGACGACTCCTTGATGACCGTGACGAACTCGTTGCCGAGCGCAGGGAGAATGTTCTTGATCGCCTGCGGCAGCACGACGAGGCGCATGGCCTGGCTGTGGCTGAAGCCGACGCTGCGCGCGGCCTCCATCTGCCCGACGTCCACGGCCTGCACGCCGGAACGGATAATCTCAGCGACGTAGGCGCAGCTGTTGATGCTCATGGCAATGATACCTGCGGAAAAACGCGAAAAGTTCGGAATCCACGAAATGTCCGGCAGCGTGAAGCCGACCATGGGAAGTCCGTAGAAAATAAACATGAGCTGCACCATCAGGGGCGTCCCGCGGATGAACTCGATGTAAGCGACCGCCAGCCACTTGAGCGGCAGAATTTTGCTCATGCGCATACTGGACATGAGCGTGCCGAAGATCGTGCCGAAAAACACGGTGAATGCGGCGATGATGAGCGTATTGACAATGCCTTCCTCAAAAAAGCTGTGGTAACGGACGATGAGCTTGCCGATCGTCTGAATAAATTCCATGGGGACTCCTCCTCAGTACACAGCGGGCTTCGCCGCCGAAACGGCGAAGCCCGTAGGTTGCTTTTTATGTTTTTCTCTGCTTACAGGCCGAGGCTGGCAGCCAGCTCAACGGCTTCGTCGTAGGCCTTCTGATAGCTGCCGTCGGCAGTGACCTTGTTGATGACCTCGTTCACGACCGCAACCAGATCCTCGTTGCCCTTGGCGATGACGACGGATTTACCGAAGGAGGCTTCCTCGGCGGTAAAAGTGAAGTTGGAGACTTCAAGCGCGCCGTTGCTGGAGGCGACGAGCGCCTCGCCGACTGCCTGATCGACGACCAGACCCGCGATGTTGCCGTTCTGGACCTCGAGGGCGAGGGCAGGGTACTTTTCAAGCTCGAACAGCTCGCTCTCGGGCAGAGCGGACTGGATCAGCTGGGACTGAATGGTGCCCTTCTGTGCGCCGACCTTCAGACCGACAAGGGATTCCTTGGTGGAATAGGTGTCGGCGTTGCCGGCCTTGACGATCAGCAGCTGAGCGCTGGTCTCATACAGGTCGCTGAAGTCGATCTCCTCGGCACGCTCGGGGGTGTTGGTGAAGGCCGCGATGCCGAGGTCCACCTGACCGGACTGGACGGCGGGGATGATGCCGTCGAAGGCCATGTCCACGACCTCCAGCTCAACGCCGAGGCTGTCGGCGATCTGCTGGGCCAGCCACATATCGCAGCCGGCGAAGTTGGCGTCGAGATCCTTGAACTCATAGGGAGCGTACTGGGCTTCGGTGCCGACGACGACCTTGCCCTTGGCCTTGATCTGCTCAAGCAGGGTGGCGGGCTCGGCGGGCTGCTGCTCTTCCTGTTGCTGCTGCTGATCGTCAGCGGGCTCCTGCGCGGTGTCCTTCTTGCCGCAGCCGGTCATCACGGCCAGCAGCATCGCGGCGCCGAGCGTCAGCGCCAGCAGCTTCTTCATCATGTTAAAGTTTTTCATCTTTTCCTCCGTTCCGTGCATTTGTATGCGCGATTTCGTATTTGATGTGGATAATTATACTCTGCGGAACGGATTTGTAAATAGCCGCCTCGAACGATGATGATGAAAAGTTATCCAGATTTATTGTGCAATTTATGCAAAAAGGCGGAGAAGCTGTCAGAACGACAGCTTCTCCATGCGGTCAAACGCGGCTTTGAGCCGGTCGATGCCGACGGTGCAGGCGATGCGGAAGTGGCCCGCGGCGCTCACGCCGAAGGGTGTGCCAGGACTGACGAGAACATGGGCCTGATCGAGCAGGACCTTGCAGAAGGCCTTTTCATCCAGTCCCGTTTTCTCCACGCCGGGGAAAAGGTAGAACGTGCCCTTCGGCCGCACCAGACTCAGGTAGGGGAGCTTTTCGATGCGGTCGGCGGCGTAGAAGATGCGGTCGCGGTAGGCGGTGACATATTTCTCCCGGATCTCCTTTCGCATGGCGAGCGCCTGAATGGCGGCGCGCTGCGAGACGGACGGCGCGGAGTAGATAAGCGAGCCGTTGATGCGGTTCATCACCGTTAGCAGCTCCGGCTCGGCGATGATCACGCCCACGCGCCAGCCGGTCATCAGGAAATTCTTGGAGAAGCTGTTGAGCGTGATGGTGCGCTCGGCCATGCCGGGCAGCGTGCGGATGGGGCGGAAGTCGCCCTCGTAGAGATAGGTGGTATAGATCTCGTCGGCGGCGATGAGCAGGTCGTGCTCCTGCGCGACACGCGCAAGCAGCTCGAGCGTCCTGCTGTCGTAGCCCATGCCGGTGGGGTTCGTGGGATTGTTGAAAACGATGGCCTTGGTGCGCGGCGTGATGGCGGCGCGCAGACGCGCTTCGTCGATGGCGTAGTCCTCGCTCGCGTAGGTCGGCACGTCCACGCATACGCCGCCTGCCAGCTCGATCTGCTCGCGGTACATGGGGAAGTAGGGCGAGAAGACGATGACCTCGTCGCCGGGGTCGAGGATGGCGAGCATCACGAGCGCCATGCCGAGGCAGCTCGACGCGCTCACGAGCACATGGTCGCGCGGGAGACGCTGACCGAAGTCCTCCTCCCACGCGCGGCAGACCGCGTCGATCAGCTCGGGGTCGCCCTTGGGGTCGCCGTAGTGCGTGTGACCGGCCCTCGCGTCGCGGAAGGCGGCATTGATGATGCTCTCGTCGGTGGTGAAATCGGTGTCGCCGATGCTCAGGTCGATGATGTCCTTGTATTTGGCAAGCGCCTCGGTGTCGAGCGACAGTCCGGCGCCGTTGCTCTGAAATCGCTTGGCGATGTAGCTATGCTTCATGCTTGGAGGCCTCCTTGACGTGTGGAATGACGGTCGAGCCGTTCGGAATGACGTAGATGGACTTGCCCTCCAGCTGCGCGGCGTCGAGCAGCGCGTTGACATCGGAAAACGCCTTTATGCCCATGGGCGCAACGTCCTCCGGGGCAATGCTCGAATAGAGCAGGATGTTGTAGCGCTGCGCCTGCTCGCAGTTGAGAAAGAAAATGTAGCCCGCGACGGTGAAATGCTCGCGCAGCCGCCGCTCGATGGTGCCGGCGACGAGGTCCTTCGCCCAGTCGAAGTATTCGGCGGGGCCGCCGCCCTCGCGCGCCTCGATGATGAGGATGAGCGTGCCGCCCGGCTTGAGGCCGGACTCAATGTTGTCGATGGTCTTGGTGCCCTGGTAGAGCGAGATGTCCTTGGGGAAGCCGCCGCAGCTGGCAACGATCACGTCCGCCTTTTCCGGCACGTCCACCTGATAGATGCGGTCCACCATGCGGCAGGCCGCCTCCCACGAGGTGAGGTAGTGACCGGAGAGAATGGCGGCAAGCTGCATCTGGGCGTTCATCACGAGGTTGACGATGAAGAGATTTTTCACCAGCCCCGCCGCCTCGCACATATCCTCGTGCAGCGGGTTGCCCTTCAGAACGCCGTTGCCGATGGCGGGGTTGGAGCGCAGCTGCGCCGCGTCGAGCGAGAAGGCGTGGTTGTGGAAGATGGTCTCGCGCCCGCTGATGCCCGGCAGGATGCTCTTGCGTCCGCCGCCGAAGCCCGCCATCACATGATGCGTCACCGCGCCGAGACAGACCACGAGGTCGGCCTCGGCCGCCGTGCGGTCGATGGAGACCGGCGTGCCGTGCGGCGTGGTGCCGAGATAGACAAGGTCTTTCGCTTCGCAGTCGTGGTTCTTGACTTTGACGCGGTCGTAGACCGCGTCGGTCACGAGCGTGCGCAGTTCCTGCTCGTCGCCGCCGATGTGCGTGCCGTTGGCAATGACGATGGTGATGTCCTCCTCACGCACGCCGCAGCGATCCGTGAGGTAATCCACCAGATGCGGGACCACGAGATCCTGCCGCATCCAGAAGCGCGTCATGTCGCTCACGACCAGCGCGACGGTATCGCCCGCCCTGGCGCGCTCGCACAGCGGCGCGCTGTCGATCGGTGTGTCGAGCGAGGCCCACAGCGCCGCGCGGATATCGGCAAGCGGGGCGACGGCGTTGCCGTGCAGCTCGCCGATCACATTTTTCTCATCCAGCGGCAGCTCCACCGTGCCGCTGCCGTAGGCAAATGAATAGGTTTTCATACGGTTCCATCCCATCCTACTATGAAATAATATAGGAGTATACGGCAAAGCAGCGGAAGATGCAACAGCCAATATTCATAAGAATTGAAAGATTATTGATTAAAATATGGGGAAAGCAGAAAATTCGAATACCGGCAGGCGGCAGAGCGCACCTTGACAACCGAATACCGGCACCGTATAATGCAAGGCAAGGAGGGAGAGAAAAATGTTTGATGAAAAGGAAATTGCTTACTTGCAGGAGATGGAAGAAAGAATTACCCGCAGCATGGCCGTACTTATTGAGAGCGACGTCACGCCGAAGTTCAACCTTTTGGCGGACGGCATTAAGAACATTCAGGAAAAGCTCGTGCCGCGCTCCCGCATGGACGATCTGGAGGACGAGGTGAAATTCCTCAAGCTCATGTGCCGCCAAATGGCCGAGGATATTGCAAAGCTGAAAAAGGCGAACTGAATACACGATACAGCAGGACGGTGCCGATGTTCGGCATCGTCATATTTTATCCGGCAGGGCAGCCCATAAGGAACAGAAGCGGAGCGGAAAAGTGCCGCATGCACGGAGTGCCCTGCTTCGCCGCATTTCACTTGCCCCGAGTATGTTCGATCCCCTTGAGGTGGAGATAATGTACAATAACTTGCGCAAATTGAAAATCGCATAAAAGAAGACATAGCTTGCAGGCTCTGGTAGAATGAAGTCACGACACAAACATTCGAAAGGAGCAAGCAAACTATGTCCGAGAAAATTGTACAGCTAAACGAGGAAGTAATCAAGGGCCA
>OGLG01000701.1_pt1 | contig 24893 bp, 37 predicted proteins | sample 1572621 | NCBI WGS metagenome assembly OGLG01 (sample SAMEA2581912, study PRJEB24529) | metagenome | biome: Human gut stool | place: China | collected 2011 | reverse complement strand
ATAGTGGTGCTGCGACCGCTGGTAATTATGGTGCTGCGACCGCTGGTGATAGTGGTGCTGCGACCGCTGGTAATTATGGTGCTGCGACCGCTGGTGATAGTGGTGCTGCGACCGCTGGTAATTATGGTGCTGCGACCGCTGGTAATTATGGTGCTGCGACATCAAGAGGTAGTTCATCAACTGGAAATAACGGTTTAGCGGTGGCGCGAGGAACAAATGTAAAGGTCAGAGGAGGTATGGGATCTATCTTGGTTATAGCAGAGGAGCAAGAAAGCTCGCACGATGTTTCCGATTGGAAAGCTGTTGTAGTTAACGGCAAGAATATCAAGGCTGATACTTGGTATAGATTAGTAGACGGCGAATTTGTTGAGGTGGAATATTAAGCTTACAATAATATATTATGATTAAAAAACTATTACAGAAGTATCAAGCGTACAGGGATAAAAAGTTCCTTGCACGCTTGGAGAGAGTGTTAAACAATAATGTGGTAGGCGCAAACTTATTTATAGAAAAAAATATATTTTCACTCAGGGGATTTCACATGTATTTTCCTAAAGGCGCAGTGGCGGACGGATATTATGCAAAGAGGCTATGGAACGAAAGACTTGTTGACGTGATAACTGATGGTGCGAATGAGACGCCCATACAGATAGAAACGCTGGGTCAGTTCACCGGACTTCGCGATAAAAACGGAATAGAGATTTACGAAGGTGACATTATTCGGTGGAGAAGAGATGGTAAGCTGTATCTTGTTAAGTTCTACGCAGGAATGTTCTATGCTTCCGTTGAAGAACTTAATAAAGGAGTTTACGGAGGATTCCCGCTTCATGTTTTAACTGTAAACGAAGAAGATGGGTATAAGTGCGAGGTTTGCGGTAATATTTATGATAATTCGGAATTGTTGAAAGGATGTAGCCATGAGTAAACTCTACAAAGCAACCATTTTCGGCAAACCGTTCATGCTTGGATGGTTCAGTTATGCGGACAAATGGTATCATAAAATTGGAATAATATATTGAGACGATGAGAGCAACCGAAAAGAAACTAAGAGACAGACACGCCCGTCTGCCTGAACAATACAAGAAGGTAGACACGACAGTCAACGGAGATGCAGAACACCTGATAGAGAAGCGCAAACAGATCGAAAAGAACTTGGTTCCTCTGCGCCTTAGCAACACTACCGTTATCTACGTAACAAGGGATAAGCAAAACGAAGCGTATGCAGCAGTGGCGCGTAAACGGATGGGAATAGCCGAACCGAGGAAGGTGTTTGTTGACCCTCTTTCACAGGAGAACATTACAAAAATGTACAAGGAGGACGGCATAGCTCCCCGCAGAATGGCCGAAATATTGAATGTAAGCGTCAGGACGGTGTATCTAAGATTAGCCAAATACGGGCTTACAAAAGTGAAATGCAGATAATTAAAACTTGTAATTATGAAAGATATTAAAAGAAAATACAGTTTCTCTGATATAGAGTTTAAGCCTTACTTTACAGAGGAAGAGGTAAATTTTATCAAAAAGCTGAAATTGATGAAAGATGTTGATAAGTACATGCAAGGAGTGGTTGAGTTTGAGAATGGTTATGGCGTCAGTGTACTTTTAGGACAGCTGTTTCATTCAGACGGGGAAGACACATACGAGGTGGCCGTTACCTATGACGGCCATATAATCAACCGATATAACGAGCAGTGGGTAGAATGCTTCTTGAACCGCGATGAAGTTGAGAAGCTGATGAATAATGTTGCCGGGCTTAATCCTATTGTTGTTGATTCGTTCGACAAAGGAGATTACTTGGTGTGTAATCTTGATAAATATCATATGTATATAGTCAGTCCGGGAAGAGAAAACATTCATTTGTTTGGTTCTTTTTACGAAACAAGAAAAGCCACCTACGAAGAAAGAGAGAGGATATTCGAGAGATTGAACGAATTATTAACAGTAAACAAAAGCAATGGAAGATAATACATTAGACCAAAACCTTTATACCACCGCAATGAAAGAAGCGCTAAAGGTGGAGTTCTTGGAAAACAACGAAGAGATTAAACTATATGCCGCCTCGCTGTATAATGCGATGGTATGGGGTAGAAATCATACGGTTAAAGTAAAATATTAAGTTTTTTATTTGGCGTTATAGAAAAAGGGTGTATATTTGCAGCGTCAAACATATTAAATAGAAAGCGGACGGAAGCCTGCTCATTGTAGGCATTTTTTATGCTTATATGTTCGCTGTATATATAATACAACGGTTGTTACTCCCATGAGAGATGTTAATGCACTCTCAACTGCTTTCTATAAAGTATGTTTGACAATGGGGCGGTTGCAACCGTTTTTTTTATTTTTTTTTAGAATATGATTGAAATAAGAGGAATAGAAATAACAGAAGAAATGATATTGAATGAAACAGACATTCAAGTTGTAATTAACTGGAAGAATGAACTATTAGGTAAGTTATCCGAGTTTAAAGTAAAAACAGCACCATACAAAAGGCTGAGTGCGGGTCAGAAAAAAATAGAGACTTCTATATGGGCATTAATAAAACTTTGCAAAGCAAAAATAGGAGATTATAATCTTAAACTAAAAGAAGAGGGAAAATGGAAATATAATAGAGAAATAAAAACGCAGAGACATCTTGCGTCTGTATTTATGGAAATAGCAAAGAATAGATTAGACAAACAAATGTATAAAGATATTTTAGAATTAGCACAAAAGAAAATAAACGAGGTATAGCTTCACCTCGATAAATTGAAGCTGCCATAAATTGTCAAATAAAATGGCTAAAAAGATTATTTTATCAAAGGAGAGTAGCGAAAGCGAAATCAAAGCGTATTTCATCGCAGTGTTAAAGTTGTCACAATCTGATGACGAGTTTCCAGTCAATCTTGATGAAGTATGGATGCTTGTTTACGGTCAAAAATCAGATGCTGTTTCAGCTTTGAAGTTAGATTTTATAGAAAATGTTGATTATCAAGTTTTAAGGAAAAATCCTCAAAACCCCAATGGTGGAAGACCGACAAATGAGTATAAACTCACTGTCTCCTGTATGGAGTTCTTCATCGCAAGAAAAGTAAGAGCCGTTTTTGAGGTGTACAGGAAAGTATTCCATCACACCGTTCATAAGGGAATCGAGGGAAATAATCCCAAACGAGAACCATCCCTAACAACCAAAGTTCGTGTTAGTCTTGAATGGGTAAAAGGTGTGAGCGAAATGCTCAACCTAAACGATTCTTCAAAACTTGCATTGCTTGGAAAAGTAGCAGAACCATTAAACTTGCCACTTCCCGACTACACCCCGTCAAAAGGGATATTAAAATCAGCAACCGACCTATTGAAAGAACGGAAAACTCAAATATCCGCACGTGAATTTAATACGGTAGCAATAGAAAAAGGTTATCTGTGCGAACTGGAAAGAAAATCATCATACGGACAAAAGAAGAAATTCAAGTCAATCACAGAGAAAGGTCTTTCTTTCGGAGAAAACCAAGTAAACCCGAACAATCCGAAAGGCACTCAACCATTATGGTACGAAAGTAAGTTTGATGAGTTATTGGCCGTATTAGGGTTTCATTTCATAGGAGGAACTAACTAATAATATAGCTTATTGAAAATCAGAAAAAGGCAATAGGTTATTACAAAAAGGGGGTCTGCGTTTTACCGACCCCCACTGTAAATCAGCCTGCCCGCTTAAAACCTAAAACAAATATTCATCATGGAAAGAAATACAATACCTGCTAAAAAGCAATATGACGTCAGCGCAATGGGCGAATTTTTTAGAGACATTATAGCTCCTGAAGAACTTAGAAAGGAACTCGTAGAACTGGCGTTTGATTATGCGCAATACGTAGATGAAGATAACACAGATTTGTTTAAAAACAACATGAGTACCATATACATACTGTATAGGGCACTGGAGGATGTGAAAGAATTAGAGACACAGGGTTAACAGCATAGCCATCTTTACCGCAACAATAAGCGGTATAGCATTGCAAATAACGTCCTCGGCTATCTTTAGAGCACGTTCCATTGCATCATAGCAAGCAGTCGGCAGAACATCCAGTGCGGTAAGTCTTCCGACTGCTTAATCAATATGTCTAATTGTTCATTCATAGCTATATTTTAGGCACATGTAAGACCATATTTTATTATCTCCCGGCATCCAATCTTCATCAGCAAAGAAAAACAGATAGCCGATTTTTAGAATATCAGCATCTTCAAACTTCTTACAAAAATAGGAGTAGGCTAAGTTGAATGCCACAAACCTGTCCCAAATCGTCGTACCGCTCGGGAATGTCATTTCTTTGGTGGCTTCCTCTATCTGATCTACCGTCCAATATCCACCCTTGTGTTCGTTGCCTTCCTTGTCTGTGTATTCCATATCGGCAACATCGTGCATGGCAAACTCCTCGTTGTAATGGCATCCGCTCATGGCACCGTACAGCTTTCTCAACGCCAGCCAATACTTTTTAGGCTCTTTCTCTTTCATCGGCTCCAGCACATCCGAAAGGATGCGGGTGCTCTCTATCATTACAGCTTCACCCTTGCCTTTACCGTACTTTTCTATCAACTCATAAATAGTCATAATCTTTTCCCTTTCTTTTAATTAAGTAGTATGTTTCTTACCTGAATATCCTGCTTGCACCTCTTAGCAACACCTCAAAAATGGCGTCCCCGGTAAGGTTTGCTCCCACCTCCCGCCAAAAATTGGGCTTGCTTTGCTTTCTGATTATTTGAAGCAGCAGGTCCTGCTGGCGAAGGTGATGTTCGTTGTTCTTTTCAATGTCTTTTTGTAATAATAAAAGAGCCTTGACACCGTCATCCTTGCAGTTGCCTATACACTCGTTGAGGTATTTGTCCATGCAATACTTCATAATCTTCTTGTTGCCCATATTGTTATTTCTTTCCGCATGACGGGCATTTAACCGTTTTTGCGGGCTTTGGTTTTACAATTACAAATCTTCCCATAACCGATCGTATTTTTTGTTTATATAAGCCAAAAGCAAATCAATCCATAGTGCGGCCAAAGCGCACAGAAAAGAAACAAGGATGCAACGAATAACCGGACCTCCGCATGCAATGCTGTAAGCCAGCGTGAGCCAAAAGCTGATACACTTGCTGCATTTCAGCTTCTCCGATAAGTGTCCTATCTTCTCCGGGTTTACCGGAACAAGCCTTTTCAAAATGCCTGCTATGGCATTGAAAAGTCCCAAATAGATGAACAGGCATACGGAAACGGTTATTATCATTGCATCCCCAATCATACACTACTTGTTTTTGGATGATTTGGTTTCGTTTGCTAAGCTTTCATCTTCACCAAGCAATGCAGCTACGGCAGGCGCAGGAGCAGGGCTTGTGACAGTCAGGCCGAACTCTATTTCCACCGCATTTGTTTTCGTGCAGCAGTCTTGTACGTTGGTAGGACTTACCAGCACATTAGGCGTAACGGTAAGCGTTGCCGATGTAGGTACTGTGGTTGAATAGAACGGTACGGTAATTGAAGTGAACACTGTATCTGTCTGCGGGCATACGTCACAATTGTTGCATCCGCATACGTATGGCAGATAACTTACCGAACCTACCAATTGGATAGACAGCGAATAAAGGTTCCCGCCTAAAGAATCAATAGACTTCAATACAGCCCTCATAGTCCCGCTCAAAGGATATTGGGCGGTGATACAGATGTTCCGGTTACGACACAGATAATGAATCAGGTCAATGTAATACATTATTGGGGATGGTGTCGTAGTCCCTGTGGCTACGGGGACAAGCTCCAATACGGAGGTTTGTCCCGATTTGTTTTTACAACAGCTCATAATGAATCGTTTTTTTATTAATATTATTCAGCAACGGGTTCCTCTGCTGATTGAGGGTATTTCTTTGGAGCCGGCACCCGGCTCTTCATCTCTTTTACAGAATCAGGCGTTCCTACACCCAGCAGCACATCGAGTTTTGCTTCAATGTTTATCAGCCGTTGTTCCGTAGCTATCAGGAACTTATTGTTTGATACTGCTATCTCGTAAATGGCTTGTATGTATTCGTTCATATTGTTTTGTTATTTAAAATATTTGATGATTTGATTTTTTACAAACAGGTTGTCTTTCCATTTAGGAACGCATTCTGTTAGCTTTTGGGCTGTCACCGCTCTTCCCTCGGTAGCATGTTCGTTTACAAAGTTCTGCAATGCCTTTGAGGCTGCATCCGCTTCTTCCTGCGTATCGGCATATACTTTAAAATTTATCTCAAATCCTTTCATAGTGCATTTATTTTAATTACAACGGAGGCAGAGGCGGTGATACTGGAGCAGCACCCGAAGGCGGCATTCCACCTCCTTTTTTCAGGCTTTTCAAAAACTCTATGCCTTGCATGATGTCGTTTTGATTTTCTTTCACCCAGCCGAATATCGTTCCGGCGGTATCCCTTACCTGTTGCATGGTTGTGGGAGGAACAACATCAAACGTAGGCAGTTCTTCCATATCCTTAGCGAGAAAATCATACAGCTTCTCCGCTTCCTCTACGTTTCCTTTGGCTATCATCAGAGTTTGCATTTTCAGTGCAACCTTACTGGTAGGCTTTATCATTTTCAGCATTTCCATATTGTATTTTTTCTTTCTCCAAAACATAAGTAGCAATGTTTTTTGTAAAAAGGGAAAGGCTTAGTGCGCCCTTCCCCGATACCGAAATGCAATTAGCCGTTGCAAGGACATCCGCAAGGCTGCGGTGCGCTGTACAATGCTACGGGCTGCGGACACATTTGTGAGCGACCAGTCAAACGGTCAGCCACAATCTGTGCTTCTGCCTGTGCGTATGCGCTTGCTCCTGCTCCCGCCAAAGCGTTAGCCGTAGCGCCTGTCTGAACATTTACGTAGTCAATCATGCGAGGTTGCTGATTTACACGTTCTGCGCGTTCTGCAATAGCCAGTTGAGCCAGTCGGTCAATGTCTCTTTGGTTAGCTTTGCTTCCCTGTGCGGCATAAACACCACCGAAAATCCAAGCTCCGATACCAGTCAACAAGGCTGCACTACCGATAGTAATAGCTGCAATTGATGTTCCGCTGGGTCTCTTCGCTGTTTTTTCAGCCACCATGAAGTGTTCGTAGGAACTCATGTCGGTTCCATCGGACATGGCTTTCATTGCCATTAAATCTTCTGCTGTCATAGTCATAAAATATTTATTGTTTCAAGGCAGCCCGATGTAGGCTGCATGACAAAGGACGACAGAATCAATGTGCTATTATAGAAGAAACGAGCGGGTTATGGGCAAGTTCGGAGCTAATTTCGTGCAGGCAGTTTTTTACGCTCCACTTGTTTATCTTTACATCGAAATGGTTTCGTATCCTGTTTACCGACTGACGGGGTATCTTAGTTTGACGGGATATTTCCTCGTCCGTTAAAAACTGCGATAGAAAGTACACCAAAAGATAGCGCGCGTCTACGCATTCTTCTTTTTTACTGTCTATCAGTTCCAATTCTCCAACCCCTGTATGCCTGCATACCGTAGACATCATAATCTGATACAAATCTCCTGTTTTCATATTATTCTGCTTTAAAACATGTAATTATTAAAAACAAAAATCACAACCCGGCGTTATTAAACTCGAAAGCCTCGTAACAACTCGGATTGTGATTGTTGTCTCTTGTGTTCGTTTCGCAGACAGAGAACAAGAGATAGGGGCTTTCTTTCTACTCTAAGCCCCGAAAGAGCGTCAGCTAAAGCCAACTTCTACACTTATTTCTTTTTTATCCTTATGGCAAGCCAAATAACGGCCAATGCAACACATGCAATGTTTAGCATCATGCTCGCACCTCCGTAATTGATTTTAAACCGTTCCCACCATGATAGTTTCCTTTCCACAGGATAAGGCTTTGGCACTTCAATTCTTCTTATCTTTTCAATGAAGTAGGGTATTTTGACCGTCACAGTAGCTTGAGGATAGATTCCTAATGAGTGGTTCAATATCCCCTTGTTCCAAGACGCATAACTATAAGCATACGGGTTATTCAGGAATGATGCAGTATCGGCAACAGACACGCTGTCTTTGTAAGGTATTAGCTTTTCCTGAAACGTTGTATCGTGGTAGACTATACTGTCAAGCACTTTTGTTTCAACAGGCACATAGACCGTCCTCGTTCGGCACGAAGCAAACACGAACACCAGCATCATAGCCAGCAATCCAACAGACGCCCAAAACAATAGATTTCTTAGTTCTTTCATGGCAAATAGTTTATAAGTTACGAAATAGAGGAATCTTCATTTTTCCACTCCCTGCTATTCAGGATGCTACCAAGTTCTCTACTGTTATGTTCGTAAACCGTTAGTTTATCCTCGTCAGTTAACACAGGGGACACGAAGTCATAATGAAGAATAACCTTACTTCCGTTCACACTCTTACGCGCATGCTCAGGTACTACTATTCCCTTTTGCAAACACCATTCTACTGTTACAATTACATATTTCATCCGTTTAATCTTTTAGTCCAAATTTCATTTAACTTTATCTTCTCTTGCTCTATTTCATCAGTAGTGAGAGATTTATCGTAGAGGGCGAAGTAGTAGATAGCACCATGCAAATAACGAGTATCGTTAGGTCTAACATTTCCTAAATGCAATACACTACTGTCTATTCCCGCTCCTTTCAATACGTCAGTTCCATTATAAGATGTGGCCGTTTGATATGATACCGAATCAGATCTTTTCATTGATACGAAAGTTGTATCCCCATACGATCTAATTACATCACGTTTATTATCTCTAAATTCAAAAATGAAAGCGCCGTTTCCATAGGACATACTTTTAGAAGCTAACACCCAATCTGCATCATCTTGTTTATCCCAAATCTGTCTCCTACATATCACTGTATAATCCGTTTGTATCGGTATATTGTCACATACAGCATAATCGTCTACACCATCGAATACAAGAGAGCCTTTACGAGAAGAATTATCTTCTTCATAAAACCCGCTATCAGAAGTAAACGCAAAGTTCTTCAGTACAAGTTCATGCCCCTTGTAACCCTTTATCGAAGCAGGAGGATTATCATTGCTGTATCCTGACATAAACCAAGCGTCAACAAGGGACTTGTGAAACAAACTCCCCGAACCCTTAGCGCTTGCAGAACCGACACCAGGCAGACGTATGGTGTCAATGCCGATGCTCTGAATTGCGACTTTGTTTAGTTCGATATTATTCATTGCCCTATTTTTTTAGCTTCCAACACTTCCGTAAACGATTCAACCGACACATTAACCCCTGCCGGGACATCTACATTGAAAATCAAGTTGGCACTACCGTTGTACGGGCCATAGCCGCCTACGTAGATTGCATCCATGCCGTCAATGTTGGCATAGATATTTAGCGCACCTGCTTCTTGTCTTTTCACCTGTATGGTACAGGGCCCTTCGGATGCGAAAGATGCTACGTACTTGTTTTCCTCGTTTTTGCTGAATGATAAATCTGTTGCTGCCATAATGCTTTTATTTAATTGTTAATAATTATCCTTTGAAATACACGACTTTACCCTTTGTCCCGTCATTACGCATATCAAGATGCACCCACGTAACATCCTGCTCCAGTCTGACAGGATACGGAAGAAGTATTTGGTTTGCCTTAATCCAGTTGCGCACCTCAAGATCCGTCATACCTTTTACATCGAAATCAACTCCCGTACCTTGCATGTGTGCCGATACGTACACTTTCTCAAGCCTTGTTTTTTCTGCAACAAGCTGGCAGACATTGCATCTAAAACCTCGCTGTGTCTGATTACCGCCTACCTGCCAATTATTCACATAGATAGGCTTGCCAAGTTTCTCCCTGATAACAAGCAGTGTTTCCAACAGGCGGTTATCGAAGAACTGCCAAGCGTTATCACCGAACTTCTCGTACACGTGTCGGCATACAAGTTCCTGAATGTCGAAGTAATCTTTAATATTCATTTCTTTTCCTCCTTATCTTTCGTTATTATCTCACTAACATCTTCCTTATCAACATTAAAAACCTTTTTGCAGAATATGCCCAAAGCCTTTAATACATTAAAGTCATACCCTTTAGGCTTTAATATGTTGCTTATAATAGAACAAAATTCTATAAAGCACACAAAGAGACAGGAATATATATCAATGTTCCACTTGTCTCCGGAAGCAATGTTTATCATCACAACCATGCAGACAAAGGCAAAGTAAGTTACCATTTTACCCATAGTACGGCGTATGGCTCCGGAGAAACGTACTTCCTCATTCATTAATAAACTCTTCCTAACTCCAAACGCCAAATCGCAGATAATAACTGCAAATGATACTATCAGCCAAGGTATCATGTGTTCCAATGACCGTACAATAAAGCTGCTTGCTATCATCGCAAATCCACCCGGTATGCTTTGGGTAACAATGTTTTCTTTCATTTTATCGTTATGTTTAAATTTCTTCCTATCTTTGTGTCACGTACAAACTGTAAGCGTAAATTTTATTAATCAGGCAGACTTTAGTTATCAAGATTACTGTTCGTATTGCTCGTCTGCCTTGCCCGCCTTATTCGTGAGAACATGGCGGGTTTTATCCACATACTTTTTCGTTAATCTAATCCATTTCTTTTTCTTGTTTGAAATTATTTATATATTTGTATCATTCATAGTATCAGAACTAACTACTGCATCCCCGTTTGGCTCGTGAGAGTGGAGCGGGGTTATTATTTTGTTTATCATCTCTCTTGATACGGTTTACCAACATTATATTATTCCCATGATTGAGTGTAAAAATTGAAATCCCTTGAAAATATTGTCTGTCTATCCGTATCTCCCTGAACTTCTGCGTATATTGTTATATTCACGAAATCGGTATTATCGCTACCTACACCTCCGCTTGAATCGGTTGGACGAGATATATTCGTCTGTTTAGAACCCGCGTATATGGTAGTAGTCGACCCTCCGAAGTCAAATATGTAGCCGCTTGCTTCTGAATCGTCTACCTCTACGAAAAACTCTACCCGAAGAGTGCCGCTGGTCTCGTTTTTAGGAGAATATCTTATATAATCAATAACATAAGCGTAAGAGTGTCCGTAATTAGGATCAGTTCCGTATCTTTTTTCAAAAACAACAGTAACGTCTGACGGAGAAAGCGTTATGCCCTTGGTTATTATAGAAAGGAATTCCAGTGTAAACTCTTTATATCCAATATTTGATGTAGGACATAAATAGAAAGATTCGGGAAACGTAGGAGTGTCATTCGGTTCGCCTGTAAATCCCTCTGAACACAGCAAGGCAACAACGGCTACTCTCTCGCCTTTTTCCCAATTATTATGTACGGGGACTGTTATTTCAAATTCATTAGAACCGGAACTTTCAAGAGGCTGTGAAACCGTTTTCCATAAAAGATGGTTCCTTGTCAGGTTTTTAATGCCAACGCCTATATACCAATGCTGCCTTGTAGGAAACAGCTCCCTTACTAATACATTATAAGACGGCTGATGCATCCCCTCTGCGGAGCTATCTATGTCTATATAAACCACGCGACTATTGTCGTTGTTGACATAAATATTAGACGGAAAGGAGACCGTAACAGGAGGAATAGCATCAGTGTAATAGCTCTTAAAATCCGAAAGTCTAAAAGGCTGATATTCTCCGCCTGCGGGTAGTTCATACGTCCATATCCGGTTTCCTCCAAAATTAGAGTTTCCTGCTCGGGGTATGTTCAATCCGTAACTTGCGTCTTGGAATTCCCTGTCTGTAAGGTCAAAGTTTTTTGTATATCGAACGGGTTTGCGTTTTGCCCACATGTTGATGTTAGCCCTCGTTTGGAAGAATGTTATCACCTCGTTAGTGACACTTCCCCCCGCAGCGTTCAGTACGTCACGTACATTACCAGCAAGGTTGACATTGGAATCAGGTATAATAGCCATATCATACCTCCTTCCGTATAATGGTGATACCACCAGTAACAGCAATAGACATATCACTGTCACCGTCAATCTCGTAGTCTCCATGTACGACCCTGTCCGCTTCATATAGGCTTTCATCTGCATAACAATTCCAATTAGAGGATTTTACCCCCCCCGCAAATTACTGATAACCAATAGGTTACCGACAACTAACAAATCAACCTTTACCTTTTTCATGACACAACCCCTTCCTGATTACTGAACCATTACTTCTTGGATTTTGATTATATCATCTACCTTGAAGTCATTGCTGGAGATGAATTTACCGAAAGCATCTTCTGATAGTTTTTCATATTCCAATTCATGCTTTTTTTCCGTTTCTTCTTTCAGGCACTCTTCCATATTCTTGTTAAATTCGTAGAAGAACATGTTGACTTCCTTGCGTTCATCTTCTGTCAAAGTGGTTTTATCACCTTCCTCATTCCATTGCAGGGCTTTCTTCTGCATCTCCTCGAAGTTTTCCCCTTTTAACTTTTCCTGCACGTCCTTCTTAAAATCTTCAAAGTCGGCCGCAATAGGTTTGAACTTTCTTACCGCCTTAATCACAATGAATTTATCCTTATCTTCCATTTTGGTAAGTTTGCTATCATTAAGGAGCTTATATACTGACTTGACGGCGTCTGTTGTAATTTCATTTTTTGATTTTTTATTTTCGCTCATTTTATTATTCTTTTAATGGTTGTACAATTACAATGAAACAGGCTGTGCAGTAGCTATCTTGGCTTTCGTGTCAACAATAAAGGTATTGACGGCCGCGGTAATCTCGCACTGTTCCTGCTTGTCTCCCACGTTATGGTTAATGCTCAGGTTCTCGTTGCCGTAGCTGTTGAAAGTAGCCACCTGTGAGCCGTCTTTCTTCACTGTGCCTGAATTGATATTACCTACAATGCCGTTGTTTATCTCAGCATCCGCTTCAATATCATATACCTTAGATTCGTCTACGGAGTTATTCACTCTTACTGTTGCTCTCACTAACTTTTCATAAGCCACTTTTTCTGTGGCGGTTGTTGATGTACTCATAACTTTTGTTTTTATTGGTTTACTATTCTACTATTTCAATCTCTTCAATCTCAAAGAAGTACGTGTAATATCCTTTGAACTCACAGAACCCTTTTACGCGCTTTTCTTGCATGGTACTATCGTAATCAGTTCCTTTCTTGAATGATTCAATCATTCTTTCAAGAGCATTGTCCGCGTCCTCTGACCTCAAGTAATATTCCCTGTCGTACAGTTCGTCAACACCGATGTCAGGTGCGTGGTATTTGCTTGAAACTAAATATGCTTTCATGCTATTCTATTGTTATCATATTGTCATTTGCATCTACTTGAAGCCCAATAATTTTCATTTGGGAAAGGCCGATTATTCCCAGTATCTCTATCCCGGTCTCACGCTCTATGCTGTTTCTAACGCCTGATATGTCGGTAATGAGGAACTGCGGAATATCTTTCCCGCCAAACCGCACAAGCGTATTGCAGTAATACACATCTTCCATTTCACCGCCAGCGCCAACAAGGGAGCCGGGGTATTTGCGTCCTCTCACGATGTCGAACTTCTTTACCTTGTCCTCAGCAATAAGCCCAACACTCGCACCTGTATCAATAAGGAAGAAGCCTTTCTTTCCGTTTACCTCGGCTTCAATGATAAGCCGCTTGTCTGATAATGATTTGAACTGTTTCATGGTCTATTATTAAGTTAATAATACGTCTTAAAACGAACCGCTTGCTGGCGGTGTGTTGCTTATATTCAATGATTTGGTTATCTCATTTCCTGTATATGAAACATACAAATACCAATAGCCATACACATTCGTCTTGGTAGTGGTGTAGAAATTGTTGTTAGTAAATGAGGTAATCGTTTTTGTCTCACCGGGTGCAATTGATATACTGGTTGAGCCGACATTCCATATTGATACATTCGAGACATTAGTCATGTTGCTTCCACTAAAGGAACATCTAAGGCCTGAAACACTTGTACTAATATTGCCATTGTTCTTGATTACGATACTGGTTAAATATAGCCTGTATCCGTTGCCATAGTCTGCTCTCGCATAGTTGGCGGTAACCACCAACTGTGCTGCCTGCTTAACTATGGTGACTGTCGAGATAGACATTGTAAGCGGAAGACACTTTACCGTTTGATAACCGTTGCCGTCAGGATTTGGAAGCGAACTCGATTCAATGAGGAACGGCATTAACTTATAGGTTCCATAACAGTTCCTATCATTGATAGTAATAGCAGTCTCATGGTCTCCACCCTCTGTATGGGTATGGACTTTTACCTGTTCGATAGCATAGAACGTTCCGTTATCCCCTTTAAGGATTACTCCGAGATAGCAGTTATCTGCTGACAGAATCAATGTTCCGTACGGATCTCTATTGTCAAGATAGGATATGTTCAGCCAATTTGGATGTGAACTCTTTCCCCTCAGATTGACATATACCGCTACCCATGTATTGTTTCCGCCCATTGTTAAGTTTGTTTTGCTGGACGGATATATAGGTGCGGTAGCAGTTCCGTCATAGCCCCTGAAATCATCTAACCTGTAAGGTGAGGAAGCGCCACCAGTTGGCCTATCATACGTGTAGTATGCTGAAAGTTCCGCACTTGTCCTGTCGATGAATGCCTTGCAAGCGCCGAACTCGGTTTGCCATGGTATGTTTCCGATGCCATAGTTTTTAGTCGCCCTCTCTGCATCCGTTAAGTCGAAGTTTTTTGCGTAATTCATAGGCTTATACTTCGCCCATATCCTAATATTAGCAGTATCTGTAAAGAACGTTAAGCAGTCATTGGAAACACTCCCTCCGTTTGCATTAAGCGTATCGCGTATATCCTCTGTTTTAAGGTTTGTACTCGGTAATATATTATACACTGCCATTATGCTGCCCTCCTTTCCAGTTCGATAATACGGTTCATCATTTCTTTATTGCTATCTTTCAGCTCCTTGTTCTCTCTTTCAAGGAATTCTATTCTCGTTTCGTGTCTGCCAAAATCCTCTATCAAAAATCTTTGGAAATGCTTTGCCATAGACAGTACGCATGTAGTTGCAAGCACACCATAACTCATTGTGAAGAAGCCCTCATTGTCTGTGTCTGTCACCTGTGGAAGAAACACGTTCCAATACTGGGCGCTCGTTCCTGCTCTGACCTTGCATTTTTCATCTGTCTTGAAAATGTAATCGAAAAGGTCAGCATTTGCCATTACGTCAAGAGGTACGATGATGCTGTTCAGGACGTTCTTCTTTCTTAAATCGGAGTACATGGTTATTCCGCCATAGGTGAGAAGATTACCCGGGCAAATAGTATTGCCACTTCCATCCAACAGAGTTAAAGTTCTTGTAACTGATGAAAACTCACCTGTGTATTGCCTTACATAGATAGGCTCTGTGCCGTCATCTGCTGTTGCAATCTCTACCCAGCCTTGATTTGACGAGCCGCCGCACCTGATACGGAATAAATCATTATCTGCCATTTGCTGGTATAGCAAATTGCGTTCGTTGCCACCTGACATACCTTGGAAGTAGATAGTTCCAGCTACCCCAATATCTCCATTTACATAAAGCTTATTACCTGGCGATGTAGTGCCTATGCCGACGTTGCCGCCACCCATACACATTGTTATATTTCTTGATGTGTTATATTGGAGGTTTAATTCACTGTTATAATTATTTATCTCACTACCTCTTACGCTATCATTTCCGTTGTTATCTGTCTCAATGCAGATATTAAGAAACTTAGCCCCTCCTGTTACATTGTTTGTGCCGTCAAAAGGCTTACTGAATATATAGCGAGGGGTCTCCAATCTAACGGCCTTGTCGACTATGTAATCATAACCTGTGGTGTTTAATACCCCTTGATTACCTACGGACGTGGTCGGCTCTACATAGACAGGATAATTACTATCACCGCTAATTTCCGTTCTTTCGTAATACACGTTTATACCTCCGCGATAATCAGTGCATACCGTATATTCGCATCCACCGCCTCTTAGATACACAACAAGCGCACCGACAGAATTACCAGCATGTTCAGCTTTTGATATTAGGTTGGCATATGGCTGTCTAACATATTTTGTAACGATATATCCGCTGTTTCCGTCCCAACCATGATAACGTCCTTCGTACATGGCCCACATGGATGAAGTGCCATTACTATGATTTCCCGGATAAGAGGGAGTTCTGCTTCCTAAGTTTTTATATATGCTAATTCTACTGTTCCATGTTTTTGTGCCATCTATTGTAATAACCACCGGATAGTATGTGTTTGCATCTCCTTCGACATTGATTACCTGCTCGTTTCCCCATGTGGTAAAGGCTTCGTTCATGCTTGAGAACATGTCTCGTTTGTTGCCATTATCGAATATCTTATGGCCAAGTCTTGTTAATGTGCCGTCTTTTGCAACATTAAACAAAGCTCCAAGATTTACATTATCCTCATTTAGCACTCTGAATACAGAACCATTATCACCTGCGCCAAATGCTGTAACGCAATCATTTGTTATGGCTAATCCTCCAGTGTCATTAGGCGAGTCATAACCATTAGTCTCTATGTATAGAGCCTTAGCGTTGTTGTATTGGCTAATATCGTGCATCACAATACCGCTAATAGTCTTATCTCTATAACCTATGATATAGGCTGCACCTGAATTAGCAGCAGACCTACCATAAATATCAGAATCATTTGACATTAGCAATGTTCCTGTCATCGTATCCCCTGCCTTGTTGACGTAGCGATTATCCAGTTCGCCTGCGTAGTTGCCTGTGTGGAGAATGGTATTACTATCAATGGCCCAACGGTCACCATAGTAACCAAATTTAGACAGTGAGTTACCCGTCTTATTTCTAACGTCTATGATAGCAAAATTTTCATCATCTAATGATTTAAGAGCTAACATAGTATCGTATGCGGTTGATATATATACAGTAGTTGCAAATTCCTTAATTCCGTATATCTCTTGATATGTATCAATTGTTACCGCATCCGTAATCCCATATCCCCCCAGCGTAGTAGGATGAGATGACAGCTCACCAAACGAATAACTCGGCTTGTTCGGCTGCTTGGCCCAAGAATACACGTCACTTGCCGGCAATGTGGTGGGGTAATTCGGCAATGTAATAAGCTTCGTGGTTTCATCAGGAGAATAGGTTGTTCCGTTAAGTATAATCCCGTCTACCGAACCACCTCCAACACCGCCTATTACGCTTAATACATCACCCTCTTTGGATAATGTAGTATTGTCAATCGGAAGCGCATCAAGAATAGTTGATGCCGTATGACTACCTTGTGCAAACATGGTAAGACTACCTGTCAAAATCAAATCACCGTCTAACTCAACCACTCCGTCAGAATGCTTCTTCACAAGTATATCACCGATATTCAAGCCATTTATAAACGACTTGATACCTGTAATGTCCTGTGCACCCGATTTGGTTACGTAATCGGCTAATAGCCCGGATATGTCGTTTTTGGTGTATGCGTCTGTGATGCCATAGCCCGCAAGGGTGGTAGGCTTATTCTGTATCTCACTGAAATCATAGGTTGGTTTGGTGGCGCCTATCCATGAGGGTTTGTCCGAAACATTCTCCCAATTGGTAGGGAACACTGACGGTTTACCTCCAATTTCATCCCATGAGTAAGAGGGCTTTGTACTACCTATCCAGCTGGGTTTTCCTGATATGTTGCCCCATTCAAGCGAAGTCGGATAATTAGGCAAGGTTATTATTCCGTCCTCATTAGGAGTGTAAGTATTACCGTTAACCACTATACCATTAGCAGTACCCTTTCCACCTGTCGCGACAAGCTTTCCGTCAACCCACTGTATTGTCACACCGTCTATTGGGAGACCTTCGTAGATTGAAGGGACTTGGACATCTGCGCCTGCGTACATGGTTACTCCGTAGGCGGTAATCAACGGTTTGGTTAAGAACAAGTATTCCTTTCCGTTATCGTCAACCCTCTCTTCAAGGTTCCTGTCCCAAACGACTTTGTCAAGCTTCTTTCTATATTGTTTGCTTAGTTCGCTTTGTGATGAAAACTTATTATTTACAGATGTTTCAATCTCGCTAATCTGTCCTTGTATTCTTTCAAGGGTGCTTGCGCTTGGCTCATTATTAAGAGTTACTTCAAATGTCGGTATTAACCCTTCTCCCTCTTTTATAGAGAGAGACTGTATTATCACGTTCTCATGGTCTATCCCCATTTCGGGATCATTCACAGTAAGCCGCTTACCTTCCATTATTTCATTATAGAAGTTAGCGTTTCTTGCCATGAAAATTTCGTCAACGCCTATATTGTAAGAGTAGTTTGTGCTGCTGTATTTGGCAAGATACTCTTTAGCCCTTTCCAATAACCTGTTTTCGGCAGCACGAATATATTCCTGTGGCATGAGTATGTTCAGAAGAACAAACTTGTCCCCGGCTTTCATGTTCCAGTCCTTGTTAGGAACTGTGAAATTATCTGTATCCGCTTCTTCGAGGGTGTTTCTTCCGAGCGTAAGGGTGTAGCTGCCGTCCGAAGCCTTAACTATTTTGGCAATAGCGAAGGCATACCCTTGCAATGCACCGCTCTTCATGGAAAGCTGCGCTTCTGGCATATAGCTTTCGTTTAAGTCAAATCCCAAGTCATAAAGCTGTACCGTAAAAGTGGGTTGCGTTTCACTTGTTATTGCGTCAACACTCTTTATCTCGTCAATAGCCTGTCCGGCAGAGTTCTTCATCCCCGTAATAGAGGGATAAATATCGTCATAGGTTATCACGCCTTCGCGAATCCCATATTTGGCGATAGCCTCGTTTGACGCCAGCACAAAGTCGGTAACTCCGTCAGTCTTAAAACTTGGCAGCATAAGACGAAGAGGAGATAAGGCGTAGTTGGCGGGGAGAATACTGTCAGTCCATTCAGGCTTTTTCGGATAACTGTAATCAAGGTTTCTTGTGCCACCATAGGCTCGTAACTTAGTTACAATCCCTGTGTCCGCATCAGATATTCGTTCAATCTCATATAACCCCTTACCTTTGCCGTATTCAAAAACATTATTCACTACCGGTTCCGCACCGCCAATGGTAACGCTTCTTCCTTTTACGAAATAATTCAGCTTGTATTCTGTGTTTACAAGAGAAAGAGCGCTCCAGCAGTTTTGGTTACTCATGGAGATGTTCTTTTCCTCGCTGTCTACGCCATCTGCAAGGGTTATGCTCCATACACCTTTCCCGTACATGGCGTCCAAACACGCTTGTATCCTTTCTGCAAGATACTTGACCGTTCCGGTAAACTCAACAACTAAAGGAGTAGGGTAGACTATTCCGTTGTCGCTGGGAACAATATTACGCATCATGCACCTTTCAAGTTCGTATTTCAGAGAAACGAAATTAAGGTCATAACTGTATTGATGCTTTGATATTTTCTTTACCGTAGGAAGAAGCTCCAGTTCAAACCGTTCTCCTCTATAATCTATGTAATCAAATACGTCAAAGTTGATTTTGACATCAGATATAAAAGTTGATGTGCACGCGCGTTCCGCCATGAAAACCCCGGTGTACTCCAGCTTATCCAGTACACATCTGACTGTTTGTCCGTCCTTGCTATATACCGTAAACCGTCTCATTAGATCGAAAGTGTTATTTGGGTTTGAGGGTCAGTAACCCGGAATGTAACACTGAATGTCAACACATCTCCCTCGTCAGTCTTGCGAACGAAAAGATCCGGTTCTACGGATTTGTAGTAGACACTCTGCCTGCCTATCTTGGTGTAGGTGTCGTAAACCTTAAGCTCTGCACCGGAATTGTCTTTGCCGGAAAGGTAATCCAAAAAGCCAATCACCTTTTCATTGGCTGTATCCATTTCTCCCTTGTATGCAAATTCCACGTCAAGATCGTAGGCTTGCATGTAAAGTTTATCAGGGATAAATGTATCCTCTCCGTCCTCGTCTTTCCAGTCTCTCTTCGGCAGCTCTTTAGTTTCTCCGTAAACAGCAAACGGAAAGTCCTTGCACACAACTCCCCATTGGGACTTTGTATCAATAACAGGACTTCCCGGCTTACTCTTTTGAAAATAGATACTGTAAAGCTTTGCCATGTGTTATCTTGAGTTTGTGTTGTAAAAAACAAAAAGAGCCAACTAACGGGAATACCGTTAATCAGCTCTTTGGCTTGTTCAATGTTGATGCAAATATATAGAATATATTCTAAATAATCAATACAAAAACATAGAAAATAGATGATTTTTATTGCTTCTGCTTATGATTAATAGCCAATACTATCCGGCCATATAAATTTCATTTGCCCGGAGTAACTATTTTCATGTATGGATTTATCATGCGTTTCCCTTTCAGCGTCTTTTCAAGCTCATCTATTCTTTCGTGCGCCATCTGTAAATCTTCGGACAGGCGCAATAATTGTCTCGCAAGGAAAACATTCTCTTTCTGCAATTCGTATATTTTTTCTTCCATGATGAAATATTTGTTTAGATATTAATAATAAGGTATAGTTATGGCTATCGGGCATTTGAACCGACTGCTAATTTATTAAATAGCGCGATTAGTATTTCCTCATGCAGCTTACGAATAAGGCTATAATAGATATAATAATACCTATGACGGAAAGTATTAAATTCCAATTAACAGGATTATGCAAGTTTGGATTAACGGCAAGGTAATGCTTTCCCTCTTCGGTGAGTTTGACACTCCACACTTGACCGCCAACCAAATAAGAAGCCTTTACTAACCCTTTTCTTTCAATGGAGCGAACGGATGCGGCAAATACATGCTTCGGATATGTAACAGGACATTCTCCGCCAAATTCCGAAACGATCCTAAATGCTTGCTTTTCCTCCTTTGTAAGTCTTATTCGCTCCATAACCTACTCGTTTTCTGCAAATTTACTAAATACTACGCAAATATGTGTTGTTGTGCTATACTATTTTATAGGCGAAATCTTTCTGTCAGAAGGTTTCCCACCGAACAACTGATTGATATAAGCAAGTCCTTTGGGCTTACAAAGTACCTTTTGATATAATATGTCGGGGTGGCTGTCTCTGTGTATAGGCGGTAACAGCGTCATTTCAAAATACCCGGCGTCAATGTACTTTTGTTTCGGTTCGTTCCTGTCTTTAAAGAATACGCCCACTTCCTTTAGCTTTTTAAAAAGGGTGTTTCTCCCAAAACCGAGGTTGAGAATCTTTGCGGCTTGGCCTATGTCTACTTTGCCCTCTGCTTTGAAAGCGGCTTCGGCAAAGTCGGCTTTGGGTTTTAGTTTGGCGTTCTTCTCTTCAAGCTGCTTCTTTTCTTGTTCTAATCTCGCCTTTTCCTCACGCTCATTTTTTAACTGTGTGGCAAGGCTGATAACAAGATCGGGGTTGTTTATCATCTGCTCCAAAGTTGGCTGCGTGGCGGTCATGCCGTACCGCATCAGCTCATCAAGTTTTTCAGTACACCACAACTTTAAATCAATGTCTAACCATTGGCAGAAATCAACTACTATTAATCTATGCATCCAAGTACCGGGAGCCATTCCACCTCTTTCTGTTCTAACTAATTGATTTTCAGCAATACCATATTTTCTTGTAATGGCACTAATTAATTGATTTGTAGCAGGTAAGGATAGATAATCATTAGGACGCTTCCCGTATATTTTAGCAAGCTGTGTGGCGTTAACCATAACATCATCTTTGATGTCAAAAAGTACCTCGTTTCCATTATAAGAGAAAGTCTTGCTCGTCTCGTGAGCGGACGCAATTTGTACGGTACTATTATTCCCGTTCAAATAGATTTCATTTGGTTGTCGCATGAAATGAAATTATTTGTTTATAAAAAAGGAGAAGTACACCCTAAGTCTGCGACAACCTCTTTACTGCTATGCGGCAAATAAAGACACGAGTGTAACTTCTCCATTATATTATTAAAAAAAATATCCGTATGGATATAAAAAATCCACATAGCTGTTATGTAAATAAAGTTGTCGCATCGCAAAGATAGATATAATCTTTGAAAGCGCAAACTTCTTATTAGAAAATCAATTTCTTTCATGTATTTTCTATGTTTTTGTGCAAATATATAGAAAATAGATGATTTTTCTCAAGTGATGCGGATAATAAAAGGGTGGATGTGTTTTATAACATACTGTATATTACAACAACGTGGGTTAATTATGACGACCTTTGTTAAACAAAATATTAGAACATGAGTATTTCCAATTTATTTAAGAAGAAGGAATTAAGGGAAATTCAAGAACTGAATACCTCTATTTTGGATCTGCAAGGAAAACTGCAATCTAAAGAATGGGACTATGATAGGCTCCAAGAGAGGATGCAATCTAAAGAAAATGAATGCGAACAACTTAGAAATGAAATTTGCTTATTTAATAAAAAAAAAGATTTATTCTCCAACTATGAAAAATTTGCAAATATAGAAGCTGAAAAAAATAAATTATTATCTGATATACAAAATAATAAAGAACTATTTCTAAATATAGAAGGCGAGATAGAAAAACTTAAAGAAGAAAGCGCCCTGCTGTCGAATGAGATATCTACAAAAAGAGCAGAAATATTACAACTGAACGATGTAATACTTTTACAAGAATTTGGATTGTATGAACCTGTATATGATTTTGCAACATCAGATAAATATAAAGAAAGACTTGAATCCGTAAGGGAAGAGCAAAAAGATTGTATCCGTAATGGGAATGCTGCATTATGTAGTAAGGAATGGGCCATTAATGGAAGCTATTCCAAAGGGATCGTCTTAATAAAAAAGAATATTAAGCAAATCGTTAGAAGTTTTAATAACGAATGCGATGTGCTTATTAGCAAAGTTAAGTTTAATAATGCGGAAGCATATATTCACAAGATCGTGAAATCATACGATGATTTAAACAAGTTGCATGAGCCAATGAGCATACACATTACGCAATCATATTTAAATTTAAAAATAAAAGAATTAAGGCTTGCTTATGAATATGCCATGAAAAAACAAGCAGAAAGAGATGAGCAACGTGCTATAAGGGAGAGAATGAGGGAGGAGGCCAAACTCATGGAGGAAATAGAGATACGCAGAAAGGAAGTTGCTAAAGAATTGTCGCATTATAATAAACAGGCTATACAAGTGGAGGAATTATTGTTAAGGGCACCGGAAGAGGATAAGCAGCATTTAATCGAAAGAAAAGCGTTTATTACTGATAGATTGAATGAATTAGACCGAGAAATTAAAGAAATGGATTACAGAGAAGCAAACAAAAAGGCTGGGTATGTATATGTGATTTCTAATATTGGTTCGTTTGGAGAGAATGTATATAAGATAGGTATGACCCGTAGACTTGAACCTATGGATAGAGTTGATGAACTTGGTAGTGCATCTGTTCCTTTTAAATTTGATGTGCACGCTATGATATTCTCAGAGGATGCGCCAAAATTAGAATCTGCGCTTCATCGCGCTTTTGAATCTAAAAAGGTGAATATGGTGAATAATAGGAAAGAGTTTTTCAAAGTCTCTTTGGAAGAGATAGAGAAAGTAGTAAGGGAAAATTTTGAAAAAGCTGTGGAATTTATTCAAATGCCTAATGCCGAGCAATATAGAGAGACTTTAAAAATAACATCATTAGATAAAAACAATTAATTATGCATTTAGGTTTTATACTTTTGACAATAATTTTAGTTATAATAGTATGGAATACTAACCCGGCATTGGTTATTATATCCGCTGTGATAGGAGTTACGTTTGCGATTGCAAAAACAAAAGGAAGTAATATTAATGAAGATAAAAAAAAATCAATAGGAAATGATGACGGTTTTCAGCCGCAAGCGGGTTCGTTTCCAAAATACGAAAAAGAGGAAAAGTATGACGAAGAATTATATGATACAATTGAAGTAATCGAAGAGAAGCCGCAAAAAAATATCGAGGAAGCAAAACAAGAAAGCATTTATTTGGAAGAAGAATATGAGCCCAGATACAAGCACTGTAATAGTTTGACTTCAAATATAGATAATATAGACTTAGAGGCGTGGGATGGTCTTTCTTTTTCAATGGATGAAATTTGTGGGACATGGAAATTTAAAGACGTAAAACCGATCCGAACCGTTGTCATAAATTCTAATATGACATATTCAGACTCCACAGTAACAAAGAAAAAGAGTTACCCTTTTATTATAGATGGAAACCATATATGTTTTTATGGAGATGATGGCAAGTTATTATCATCATGGAATATCATAGAGCTGTCGAAAGGCAATATTCTGCATGTTATCTTAAAACATTATTTTTCAGGAGATATGTTTAAATCTTTAAATCGGCCATTTGATATGTATTTAGAGAAAGTGGGAGATAGCCTTGTATAATATGAATTCGATTATCACAGCCTCAGGTCAATCGGAATTTTCTCTGCTTTTCTTGCCTTACATATTTTCGTTCTATCTTTCTTATATTTGCATATCAAATAGCGCTATAATGAGTAATTGGAGCGAACAACAAGAAGCGAAGAAAGAGGTAAAGGAAAAGGATAAGGTAAGGCGTGAAAAACTTGCAGGATTCTTTTTTAATTTGGCGCAAGTTTCTTTCACTGTATTATCTTTGGGATTGGCAATAACCCTTGTGAAAGAAGAACTTTATGATAACATTTTATTAATTGTTCTTGTTTCTATGGGAATTATACTTACGGTATTATTTGCAAAAATAGGTAATAACATTTTAAGATAAATATTATGGTTGCATTATATGGGTTTGGGCTTATAACAGTAATAACTGTTGCCTTTTGGATTTATACAGAAACTCCCTCCGGTAAAAAGTGGATAAAAGGGTTGTGATAATATGGATGGATTGACAATATTATTTATATTTACGAGTATAATAGGGGGAGGTTTTGCACTTTGGCTTAAAACCAAGTCCGGCAAGAAGTGGCTTGCAAGTTTATAATTGACTATTATTTAGAGAAAATAAGGCAGTGTCCATAATATTGTGTAAATGAGAAAACAGGATTCAGGTATATCTTCCT
>OGLG01000694.1_pt1 | contig 25125 bp, 19 predicted proteins | sample 1572621 | NCBI WGS metagenome assembly OGLG01 (sample SAMEA2581912, study PRJEB24529) | metagenome | biome: Human gut stool | place: China | collected 2011 | reverse complement strand
GCTCTCAAAAGTGCTGACTCCGCAAACACTGGGGAAAAACTGTAGGAGAAAAAATGCCGAGAAGAAAAAAAATCATTTTCTTACATCTCGACGGTTGTTCGGAAACACCATCAATTTCAAGAACCAATACTTACACCCAGACAAAAGCAAAAAACATCTACTTTATCCATCAAGCTACACATATTCCAATCCACAAATAAAAGACAACCTGTTCTATTTAAAGAAGAAAAGTTTTCAGTAGATTTGCACTATATAAAGATATACAATGAAGAAAATAATTATCGCCATCGATTCATTCAAAGGCTGTCTAACTTCAGCAGAAGCAGGAAAAGCTGCCGAAAAAGGTATCAAAAGCATAAATCCTTCCTGCCACACTTCAGTTATTCCCATCGCTGATGGCGGTGAAGGTTTACTGGACGTACTCATCAGAGCCACTAAAGGGAAATATATAACCTTATCGGCACATGGACCGCTAATGAAAATGGCAAAAACACATTACGGTCTGTCCGGCAATGGCAGAACAGCTATTATAGAAATGGCTGCCATCAGCGGACTACCTCTCGTACCTATTGAACAAAGAAATCCTATGCTGACAACAACCTTTGGTACAGGAGAATTGATAAAAGACGCATTAAACAAAGGATGCAGAAATTTTATAATCGGTATTGGCGGAAGCGCGACTAATGACGCAGGATTAGGAATGCTACAGGCACTAGGTTTCCGCTTTCTAGACAAATCAGGGCATACCTTAGGTACAGGAGGCCAAATAATGGAAGCCGTGGCAAACATAGACACATCCGGTATTCACCCCGCACTAAGAGAAACACACTTCATGGTAGCATGTGATGTAGCCAACCCTTTCTACGGCCCTGACGGAGCGGCATATATCTTTGCACAACAAAAAGGAGCCGATTCAAATATGGTACAAAGACTGGATGAAGGCATGCAATCATTAGCCGAAGTTATAAAGAAAACGACAGGAAAAGATATCACGAACTACCCCGGTGCAGGTGCAGCCGGAGGCATGGGTGGTGGACTACTGGCTTTTTTTAACGCAGAGCTAAAACCGGGAACAGAATTATTATTGAAAGCCATCGACTTCTCCGAAAAAATAAAAGGAGCAGACCTCATTATTACGGGCGAGGGAAAAGCAGACCGGCAGACAGCTATGGGAAAAGTACCATACGGAATACTAAAGGAAGCACAAAAAGAACATATTCCCGTTATTGTACTGGCAGGCAGTATAGAAAACCTGCCGGAATTAAACAAAGCGGGATTCAAAGGTATATTCTCTATAGCCCCCGGCCCCATCACCCTGGAGAAGGCAATGGAACCGGAGTTTGCTAAAGAAAATATCACCCGGCTGGTTTCCCAACTCTATTCAGTTATAACTAGCTTCGGCTAATTTGCAAGCCTTTGTCGGACAAAGCCATATCAACGAAACGGGCACAACTGTTGGGTGGGTTCTGAGTAAGAATACTTCGAATACGTATAGCAGCCTCAGGATCTTTAGCCACCATATAAAGATAGCCGCCTCCCCCCGCACCTGGCAATTTATATCCCAGGCAATAATCATCAATCCGGCGAATGATAGTCTCAACTGCCTCGGGATTAGTGCCGGGATCCAACGCTTGGTTCAGCTTCCAGCTTTTACCAACCAAACGCCCCATTTCATCGAAATTCCCACGCTGAATGGCTTCGTACAAGTCAAGAGCATGCCCCTTCATACCGCCAAGTATAAACAAATGCTCTGTGGAGTTGAGGAACATGCTACGCACGATTTCAGCTAAAATTCCTTTGGCTGTACGGGTAATTCCCGTGTAATAAAGCAAATGGCACTTCTGATATTCGCCACCTGTAAACAAATAATCGGGCAACCAGCGCACTAACGGACTCTGATCCATACCTGCATGAGTCTGCAATAATTTCACTCCACGAAGCACACCTCCGTATTGATCTTGCCACCCCCCTCCGGTAGTCAGCAACTGTTCCAAAATAAGCGTACGGTTACATATCTCGTTCTTATCCCAGTTCAGTCCGCAAAAATCAGAGATTGCCCCCAGCACAGTTGATGCAAGAATAGAACTTGTACCCAGACCGGAGCCCGCAGGAATCGCAGAAAGCAGAGTGATTTCCATTCCGGAGCCAAACGCCTTCAACTGCTCTTCCAATGAAACATACGATTCGGTGGAAAAGCCCGGCTGGAAACCTGCCAGCACCAATGCCGCTTTAGGTATAGAGAATGGGGATCCCACTTGCATGAAATCCCTTACCTCCCCGTAAGTTGTAACCACTTCCATAGCGCCTAAGTCTATAGAACGAAGAATTATCTTATACTCCCGACAGGGTTTCACGTAAACTTGTAGAGGAGGCTGCCCGTTCAACTCAATAGCAATATTCACCACATTCCCCCCTTCATTCAAGCAATAAGGTGGAGTATCCGTCCATCCGCCGGCCAGATCAATACGGACCGGACTACGCCCCCAGACAATCTGATCGGAGTACACTGACAAATGCGGTTGCTGCCTCTTGGCTAAAGCCGAAGCAGTAAGTCCGTCGCGCATCAAACGAAAAGCCTCATTCTCATATTCCCGATAAGCCAGCCCCTTAAGCTGCTGCACCCGGGCACGGAACATATTATCACTGATACGTGTCATCAGCGGAGCCGATTCTGATAAAGGCTCAGGCAACGACAGATCATACCGAGCAAATTCTCCAGCAGCATTCTCCAAATTTAGCTGATAAAAGACACTTCGTTCATAATTATGCGCCAATGCCGGCCAATTCTTTATCCGGAAAGCTTCACGCTGTTCTGCCAGACGATAAAGATTAGAATAAGCGGATATATCATCGGCAGATAACTTACGACAGCGTTGCCATATTTCTTTTCCTTGCTGTAATGCCGGTTCAGAGACCATCCAGCGCATAACTGCTCCCAATTCCTCTACAGATGAGCAAACCGGAAACAAACGCGCGGCCTGCAAGTCGTGACCGTTTTCTATTTCTTCCACCGAAATGCCGCGTACAGCACACCACTCACCTACAGACATTCCTTGATAATATGTTTCTTCCTTAGCCAAAGCTCCCTTGAAAGTATCATTGAAGCCGTATGGACGCGCTACATAGCCAGATTCTCCAAAAGGAACCACATCAATACACACACCGGACGGAACCTCCAGGTTCCAATTATTAGCGGGAACCCCTGTTATGATGGTCTGGTGATGGATATTCCATCCTGCTCCTACATAACTGTTCTCTATCCATATTTCCGAATTTTGTGAGGTAAGTTGATAACCTACCTCAGCATTTTGAACAAACATGGCCGGATGCGGTTTTACCTTCTTGTGCATAATCTCCCGCTGGTCGTTTACCAGATTTTGTACTGCCAATGTAGAAGAAATAAGTTCACGACTGGTTCCGTAATGATAAAACTCTCCTCCGGGCAACGGCAGAATAGCCACACTCAGCTTGTTAAGTTCATCGTCCATCATACGCGGGTGCTCTCCCAATGTAAGTCCGAAATCAGAATACATGTCATAATAAGAGAGTTTTCCTTCCTTATAAGATCGTTTTACCAACAGACTAACCGCACGATCACTTAACAGCCAAATTCCGATATCCATCAGAAAAAGATGGGTTTGCATTAATTTCCCCAATTCCTCCACCGAAGGTTTTTGAAGCATGAAATCAAGCTTATCGGGAGTGGCCCGTGAAGAAACAAAAACACCATGGTTCTTTGCCAGATTAGGATCTACCCATAAACCGTAACACACCACATCCGCATCAGGAATAGTCTGAAGCGGTTGGCCCGCACGGATATAAACATCCCCACTTGCAATCAATGTATGAAGAGAAGACGGAGCTTTCTCCATGATTTGTTCATATAAAGGGAGCTGGAGGGAAAGCAGATTTTGTGACAGCCGTTGTCCTCTGGCCCACCGGAATACAGGAATGGGAGTAAGAATTTTGCCGGATGGCGCATATCCGGGCAAACGACGACTCTGCCCGCCTGCATGAAGTAAAATACGTTTTTCTTTTCCCAGCCAAGTAAGAAAATCGCTGTCAGGAGCTACTTTCTGACAACAAGCCTCCAACAGCCATGCAGTCCCCCCGCCTGATCCTAGCTTACTACCTATAGGATCGGAAGTACAAAACCACTCTGTCTGGTCCGCTTTCTCTATATCATGAAAACATTCCACCAGATTAGGGGGAAGTGATAATAATTTTTTCATAGCACATCTTTGTTTTTATTGCACACAAAGATGCTTATTTTCCCCTAATAAGCCAAAAGATAAGACATGAATTTTAATCAGTAAATTCAAAAACACGCTCATCCAATGACTTCACTTCCTTAAAGCCCGGTTGTGCAACAGGCACACCGAATGGCATCTGCGCTATCAATTTCCAGTCATCAGACAAATTCCAAACTCTACGTACTTCATCATCAATCAGCGGATTATAATGTTGCAAAGACGCCCCCATTCCTGCATCTTCCAGCATGGTCCAGACTGCCAACTGATGCATAGCATCGGTCTGCTCTGCCCAGATAGGGAAATTATCTTTATAAGTGGGGAAACTTTCCTGCAAAGAGCGAACGATAGCCATATCTTCAAAATAGAGAATAGTACCATATCCACAAGCGAAACAGCCATCAATCTTTTCTTCGGTCTTGCCAAATACCTCAGCCGGAACTCGCTTACGCAAGACATTTTTTACAATGTTCCACAACTTTTCATGCGCCTTACCTGTTAATAACACAACACGAGTGGTTTGAGAATTGAAAGCTGAGGGGACAAATTCTACAGCAAAACAAATTAAATCTCTTATTTCTTTATCAGACAATGTCGATTTGTTTTGGATCCGATAAAATGTACGACGGGCTTTCAGAGCCTCCTTAAAACTTTTTGTCATATAAAACAACGTATTTATGGGTTATTATAAATGAAGAACAAACAGGTAACAAAAGAAGTTCACTTTTTTTGCTTTTTTCAATGCAATAACCTATTTTTGTTAGCTAATTATTAACATTAAAAACAACACATTCAATGAAAGATTTTCTAAAATTTACGTTTGCCAGCGTCATCGGCGTCATTCTGGCAGGCGTAGTGTTCACTATACTAGGGATTATCACTCTGGTTGGCATAGTCGCCTCATCGGATACTGAAACGGTGGTGAAAGACAACTCTATCTTCGTACTCGACTTTAAAGGCAGTTTGTCCGAACGTGTACAGGAAAACCCACTCCAACAACTTTTGGGAGAAGAATTTGAAGCATACGGTTTGGATGACATTCTAGCTTCTATCAAGAAGGCAAAAGACAATGACAAAATCAAGGGTATTTATATCCAACCTTCTTATCTGGAAGCATCATACGCTTCCTTAGAGGAAATACGCAATGCATTACTGGATTTCAAAGAAAGCGGCAAATTCATCGTTGCTTATGCAGACCAATATGCACAGGGGATGTATTATCTTTCCAGCGTGGCCGATAAAATAATTATCAATCCGCAAGGAAGTATTGGATGGCACGGAGCAGGCATGCAACCTGTTTTCTTCAAAAATCTGGTTTCCAAACTAGGACTGGAAGTACAGGTATTCAGAGTGGGTACTTACAAATCAGCCGTGGAACCGTTTATTGCAACAGAAATGAGTCCGGCCAACCGCAAACAGATGACCGAATGTCTGGAATCTGTCTGGCATCGTATTCTTGCAGATGTATCCGACTCACGACGCATCCCGACAGATACTCTGAATGCTTATGCTGACCGATATATGGATTTTTGTCAGGCAGAAGAATATATTCAATGCAAACTGGCAGATACCCTGATGTATAAAGATGAGGTTATTTCCTATCTGAAACAATTAAGCGGTCGTGACGAAGACGACAAACTAAACAGTCTTTTCATAGAAGACATAATAAACGTCAAGAAAAATGTGCCCAAAGACAAAAGTGGAAATATAATAGCCGTATATTATGCATACGGCGAGATCCTGGATGCTCCCGGCAGTTCCACAGAAGATTGTATTGATGTACAAAAGATGTGTAAAGACCTGCGCAAATTACGTGACAACGATGACGTAAAAGCTGTTGTATTACGCGTCAACTCACCGGGTGGCAGCGCATACGGTTCAGATCAAATATGGCGTGAAGTAGTAAGACTGAAAGAGAAAAAACCGGTAATCGTTTCTATGGGAGATTATGCTGCATCAGGAGGCTATTACATTTCCTGCGCTGCAAACCGTATTTTCGCTGACCCGACTACGCTGACTGGTTCTATCGGCATATTCGGCATGATGTATTCAGGTGAGAAACTGTTTACTGAAACTTTAGGACTAAATTTTGATGTAGTGAAAACTAATAAAATGGCTGATCTGGGTGCCAGCCTAGGTCCGGTTCTCACCCGCCCGCTAAATGCATCAGAACAAGAATTAATGCAGAACTATGTCAACCGAGGATACAAGCTGTTCGTAAACCGTTGCGCTGAAGGTAGAAAAATGTCTACAGAGGCTATTGAAAAAGTTGCTGAAGGCCGTGTATGGACCGGTGCCATGGCAAAAGACCTTGGTCTGGTAGACGAGCTGGGAGGTATAGACAAAGCATTGAATGCCGCCGCCACCCAAGCCGGTATCGAAAATTACAGTATTATCGGCTATCCTGAAAAAGAAAATATTTTCGCAAGCCTGCTGGGCAATCAGAAAAAACATTATATAAACAGCGAAATTAAAGAATATTTGGGAAGCTATTATAACAGCTTCAAGGCGCTGGAGAACATAAAAGACGCCAACTGTATACAGGCACGTATGCCGTTTGACCCTAATATCCAATAAATTGCACATGGAAGGTAATCTTATCAAGATAAACAAGTGGCTATATCCGGTTTCATGGATTTATGGGACCGGTGTATGGCTGCGTAATAAATTGTTTGACTGGGGAATATACAAAGAACGTAAGTTTGATATCCCGATCATCTCGGTAGGCAACATCACCGTAGGCGGAACCGGAAAGACCCCCCATACAGAATACCTGATAAGATTATTGCAGAAAGATTACAAAGTAGCCGTACTGAGCCGCGGCTACAAACGCAAATCCAAAGGCTTTGTACTTGCCAGACCGGATACGTCCGTACAGATGATAGGTGACGAACCTTTCCAAATGAAACAGAAGTTTCCGGATATCTATATGGCAGTAGACCGGGACCGTTGTCATGGCATAGAGCAGTTATGCAATAGTCACATCGCCCCTGGAACAGAAGTGATTATTTTGGATGATGCTTTCCAGCACCGATATGTAAAGCCCGGAATAAACATCTTATTAGTAGATTACCACCGACTGATTTGCGAAGACACCTTGCTGCCTGCCGGACGAATGCGCGAACCTGAAAACGGAAAAAGCCGGGCACATATTGTCATTGTCACTAAATGTCCTAAGGACATCACCCCTATGGATTTAAGAGTCTTAAGCAAGCAAATGGAACTTTACCCCTATCAGCAGCTCTACTTCACAACATTAGCATACGGCAAGCTGCATCCGTTGTTTACAGCAGGGAATGCAGTTTCATTAAAAGAGATAGAAAAAGACAAGCATATCCTATTGGTGACAGGCATAGCCTCCCCAGCAAAACTCATTCAAGATTTATCACCATACAATGAGCACATTGAGTCACTGGCTTTCAGTGACCACCATGACTTTACAGCAAGAGATATGGAACTGATAAAGAAGCGTTTCATGAAACTTCCGGAAGGTAAACGCATGATTATCACCACTGAAAAAGACTCTGTACGACTAGCAGCCCATCCACTGATGGACGAAATGCTGAAACCTTATATATATATGCTGCCCATTGAGGTAGCCTTTTTACAAGACCAACAAGAACTGTTTAACTCAAATATAACCGACTATGTTAGAAAAAATTCAAGAAACAGCAACTTTTCTTAGAGAAAAGATGCATACCAGTCCCGAAACTGCTATTATATTAGGTACCGGCTTAGGAAGCCTGGTACACGAAATTACCGATAAATACGAGATCAGTTACAAAGATATCCCTAATTTCCCTGTTTCAACCGTAGAGGGACATAGCGGTAAATTGATTTTCGGCAAATTAGGTAATAAAGACATCATGGCTATGCAAGGACGTTTCCACTTCTATGAAGGATACTCCATGAAAGAAGTTACTTTCCCCGTACGGGTGATGCGTGAATTAGGCATCAAAACATTGTTCGTATCCAATGCAGCTGGAGGTACGAATGCAGACTTTGAAATTGGTGATCTGATGATTATCAGAGATCATATCAACTTTTTTCCCGAACACCCGTTGCACGGCAAGAACATTGAATACGGCCCCCGTTTCCCGGATATGAGTGAAGCCTACTCCAAAGAACTGATAGACAAAGCACTGGAGATCGCTAAAGAAAAAGGTATCAAAGTACAACAAGGAGTATATATCGGTACACAGGGACCTACCTTCGAAACTCCGGCAGAATACAAGATGTTCCACATTCTTGGAGCTGACGCCGTAGGTATGTCTACCGTTCCTGAAGTTATTGTAGCAAACCATTGTGGCATCAAAGTGTTTGGAGTATCGGTTATCACCGACCTAGGCGTGGAGGGAAAAATTGTGGAAGTTTCACACGAAGAGGTTCAGAAAGCGGCAGATGAAGCGCAACCGCGCATGACTACCATTATGCGTGAAATGATTAATCGAATTTAAGGACATGCAGGAAATAAACAGAACAGAAATAGCGACCTTAGGTGAGTTCGGCCTCATTAAACATCTAACGAAGGATATCGAGTTAAAAAATCCGGAAACCCAATATGGTGTGGGAGACGATGCAGCCGTATTGGAATTTAAAGATAAAGAGGTATTGGTGACCACAGACTTACTGATGGAAGGGGTACATTTTGATTTGGTTTATACCCCATTGAAACATTTGGGATATAAATCGGCCATCGTAAACTTCTCGGACATTTATGCTATGAATGGTACTCCAAAACAAATCACAGTTTCTATCGCACTGTCCAAACGCTTTTGTATTGAAGATTTAGAACAGTTCTATGATGGGCTAAAACTGGCTTGTGAACTACACCATGTAGATATTGTGGGTGGAGATACAACTTCATCCGTAACCGGGCTCGCCATCAGTATTACTTGCATAGGTGAAGCGGACAAGGACAAAGTGGTTTATCGCAACGGCGCACAAGATACAGACTTGATTTGTGTCAGCGGTGACTTGGGAGGAGCTTATATGGGACTTCAACTTCTAGAGCGTGAAAAGGCTGTTTTCCAAGGAGAAAAAGAAGCAAATCCGGATTTTTCCGGAAAAGAATATATTTTGGAACGTCAGTTAAAGCCTGAAGCACGTAAGGATATCATTGAGAAACTGGCAAAAGCGGGAATCAAGCCCACCGCTATGATGGATATTTCCGACGGCCTTTCTTCGGAACTGCTACATATATGCTCACAAAGCGATACCGGCTGTCGCGTTTACGAAGAAAGAATTCCCATTGATTACCAAACGGCTGTAATGGCGGAAGAGCTGAATATGAATGTGACAACATGTGCTTTAAATGGTGGTGAGGACTATGAGCTATTATTTACTGTACCTTTAACAGAGCATGAACGAGTTTCGGCTATAGAGGGTATAAAAGTGATTGGTCACATCACCAAACCGGAGCTGGGATGTGCCCTGATTACCCGTGACGGACAAGAGTTTGAGCTGAAAGCGCAAGGTTGGAATCCACTAAAAGAAAAATAATTTTAATTAAACAACACTGATAATAAGCACCTTATGTTTTTATCAGTGTTTTTTTTTAGAAATAGTTTGTAGTTTAAAAAAGTTTCACTACCTTTGCAACCGCAAACAAGAAATAATGGTGCCATAGCTCAGTTGGTAGAGCAAAGGACTGAAAATCCTTGTGTCCCCGGTTCGATTCCTGGTGGCACCACTTAGAAGAAAAGCAAAAGACAGTAAAATCCTGATTTCCAAACGGAATCGGGATTTTTTGTTTTCCGACGGAACGTAAAAAGCGGCAGAATATTACGGTTGCTGGTGTTCCAAAAGGTGGAGCAAAATAGGTGGAGCATGAATCTCCACCGAATAAGGTTACTTCTCTCTGATTTGCAACATTTTGCGTATCAAGAAAGCGTGCATGGTTTCCTACTTTTGTACAACGAAAAAACTGTAGGAACATGAAAAGAGACTCATTCAATGTGCTTTTCTTCATCAAGAAAGCCAAACTGCTGAAAAACGGGGAAGCTTCCGTGTGTATGCGCATCACCGTGAACGGTGCGCGAGTGGAAAACAATATCCGCAAGAGTATTGAACCTGCCTTGTGGAATCAGGCGAAGGAGTGCGCCAAAGGGAAAAGCCGCAAATCCTGCGACTTGAATGCCTATATTGAGGAGGCGAGAATTAAGCTCCACCAGACTTTCAATGAACTGGAGAAACAAGGACAGTTCATCACCGCTCGCCTACTGCAAGAAAAGTTCTTCGGGCAAGACCAGGTGCCCGAGGTTGTCCGCACCCTTATTCAAACCATCCAAGAACATAACGACCAATGCCGTGAACTTGTCGGCAAGGACTATGCCTTGATTACCGTTCGCCGTTATGAGAGTTGCAAGCGTTATCTCGCCGAACTTATCCAATTGAAATACGGTAAGGCGGATTTGCCATTGTCGGAAGTCAATGGCGAACTGGTGCGTGCTTTTGAGTTCTACCTCAAAACAGAGAAGGAATGCCAGCAGAATACGGTTATCCGCTACATGAAGTGCTTGAAGAAGATAACCAACCTTGCGCTTGCTAACGAGTGGATTACCAAAGACCCGTTCATCGGCATAAAGTTTCATGAGAAAGAGGTTATCCGTGAGTTCTTGACAATGGACGAACTACTCACTATCTATCACAAGGAGTTTCCGTTGGAACGTATAGCCATTGTCCGTGATGTTTTTATTTTTGCTGCGTTCACGGGATTGGCATTCATAGACGTGCAACAACTGGCACCGGAACATATCGTGGAGGATTCTAATGGCAACCTGTGGATTCGCAAGCCTCGTCAAAAGACGAAGAACATGTGCAACATTCCCCTGCTTGACATTCCGCTGGAGATTCTCCGCAAATACGCAAAGCATCCGGCTTGCCAAAAGAAAAACTGTCTGCTTCCTGTTCCTTGCAATCAGAAAATGAACAGTTACTTGAAAGAGATAGCAGATCTGTGCCTGATAAACAAGACCTTGACCACACACGTTGCCCGACACTCGTATGCGACCTCTGTCTGCCTTGCCAATGGTGTGAGTATTGAGAATGTGGCGAAAATGCTCGGTCATTCCAATATCAAAATGACACAGCACTATGCCCGTGTACTTGATTCTTCTATTCTGCGAGATATGAATAATGTTAAGTCCGTGATGTTAAAAGTAATGCAATAGATATGGACAGAGGAATAATAACAATCAGTAAAACAGGTGCGGTCACTATGCCGACTGCACCTATATGGATGACGCAATACGAGATTGCCGATTTGTTCGGAGTATTTTCATGCGATATTCGCAAGGTGAGTCGTTCCATCTATAGGAACAAGGAATTAGACGAGACAAAAACGAGGAGATATATCAAACAGCCGGACGGTATCAGTTATGATACTTATAGCATTGAAATGATTATAGCCGTTGCATTCAGGATATGCAGTAAAGGAAGTATCCTGTTCAGACAGTTTATAATCGGTAAAATGAGTGCTACCACAAAAGAGACACCAATAACACTGTTTGTTTCCTGTGGTAAAAGAAGCAACCTATGGTATAGTTGAACCTATTCCGCCAGCCACTTATTCCCCATGTCGGATGCGAAAGTAGCGTATGACTATGATGACAGAGGCAAGGTCAGGCGGCAAAGCCGTTTCGGGCAGAATCTTCCTCAAACAGGTTTGAGCGTATTCAGCCCGAAAAACTTGCCACTGCCTGCCACACGCTTGAAAAGCATCCAGCAACGGGAACAAGCGACTGACGGAAAATTAAAGGGTATAAAAGAACGGTTTACAGACGAAGCAGGATACTATGCTTCATCCGTAAGCCGTTCCTTTTCTTTTTGTTGTAAACCCATTGCTGCTGCAATACAGGGCAGATGGCAAACTTCGCTCCTTCAAGAAAATCAGGTTGCCCTCTGTCGATAGGCGGAGCGGTAGCCGTCATTCAACATCCACTCAATGTCCAACCCTAGATAGAGTGATATTCCGTTTTGCTTTCATTTTTTCCGTGGAATGTCCGCTAAAATGTTCGGTCAAGAACTCCCCAATATATTTATAATCTATCAAATCTATGGCTTTTGGCTCACTTTTGGCTGATCATAAAGCATTTGAGATTATAGTGTCGTATATTTCTTTATTAGAGGCACATTCAATATAAAGAAGAGCTTTCCAATAATTTGTGCCGAACTTCTCTTGCAGTTTTGATGCTGCGTCAAGAATACTGTTCTTTATCTTATCTGCAGGAATAGAGTTTCCAATTAATGACTTAATTATAAATATAAGTTCGTCAATAACATCGGATGAATTTTCTGCGAATCTATTAAGTAAATCAAGCCCTGTATAATGACCTACAATTTTCGCATAAAACAAGTCACTAATTTCTGTTGGCTGTTCTAATCTAAATGAAAACACTGGAGTCTCTTCAATAAGTTCTCCTCGGACAAAAAGATATTGATGATTCGGTATTTCATCTATAAATAAGTTCAAAAATATTCTATCTGTTTTAGTCCTCCAAATTTTTGACTTCTTCCCATTACAAGTCATACAACATTGCATCAAATTTTTTGGATTGTCAGAAAATTCTGGAAACTCTGTTTTGGGGATACAATGGTCTAAAGATTGAACATTATTAATTGTACAATTTGGGCATAACTTTGAAACTCGATTATGTTCATCAGTAGTAAGCTCTGCAAGCAATTCTTGGAATGGCTTCATCTGAAATGAATACATATTCAATAAAGCTTCTTTCTGTTCGTCCGTGACGGGTGCTGCCTTCAAATTTTGAAGTGTGTCTTCTTTAAAGCAGGTATCATAACATTCAAATTGAGTCTTTATTGTTTCCTCAATATCTGAAACTACAGTCTTGGCTTTCCCTTCCTTTTTTGCATTCAGTACTTTTTTGTGAAAATTGAATGCGTCCCCGGTATAACTCTTAATTCTTCTCATACTTGCAACTTGTATCGTTGTTGAATATACATTTTAAGACCAATGCCCAATTCAATATCGCGTGATTGTAAAGCCGAAATTAAATCATCATATGATAACCCCAACGATATTAACTCATCAATTTTTGTTTTAAAATACTTAGGAATATTTTTGTTCTCAAAAATTTCCTCGACTAATGCTGACACATTTGCACCTAACGATTCCATATTAATGGAGCGAATTACTGGTAGATTATTTATCCTATCCATAATTCTCACTCCGATAGATCTCATCTCTCGAATGACAAGAGGGGAATGTGTAACAATAATTGCATACGATTGATATTCATCAAGTAATTGATATATTGATGACATCAATGATGTTATCGCATTTGGATGCAAGTGTGTTTCTGGCTCATCAAACAAGATTAATGAATCATACCTGATATTGGCAACAATATTACAAAATATAAACAATAGCGAAGATTCTCCAGAACTCATATAATCTACAATTTCGACTAAATGGGCTTGGTTTACTTTTAATTTTTCTTCTTGAGTTGTAAATAATGCAGATATTATATCTGCCGAATACAAAGGAGATAGTATATTTCTCAGAGATTCAGCCCGTTCTCTGCCATTAATTGTTTTTGTAGTTTCCAATAATTTCAGTTTTAATTCCTTTGGTGCTAAAACCGTTTTATTATCTTTTTTTCCACAAGCTAATCCACAATATATATAGTTGAATCCCACACTATTCTTTGGCACATCAAAACTATCATATAGACTTGTTGAAACGGCAATTACTTTACTATACAATGGCACTTGTGGTGCAAATAGATCCTCTCTCCCTTTTGCAAGATCAAGCGGTAAGGCTGTGATTAGTTGTGTTTTGCCAACTCCATTTTGTCCTATTATGGCAAAAACTCTCTGCTGAAAAGCACTGTTAATATCAAAAGAGAACTCTATATGAATCGGATTCTCTGCATATTTGGGAGAAAACTCATAAGAGAATCTATAACAACTTGATATTTTCCGATTATCAATTAGATATTTTTCTTTTCTTAGAATGCGTTCTACACTATTGTCTCTTATAAGACTATGGAAAAATGGATGTCTTTCAAAATTATCTTCTATAAATGAAAAAATGGCGCAATCCTTTAAGGCCCATAATATAGAGAGATACTTCTTGGGGAAATTTTGTTTAAGGTTGTCATAATATTCTTGTGTTTGTCCAATTGAGCAGAAATCGTTTTCGCCTAATGAATAGAAACTATCTTCCATAAGGTCGCGAACACGATATTTTTGATGTTCTGAATCTGTATATTCCTGCTTGACGTTAATTATCTTTAGTGGACCAATGTGCGTATAACCCTCTTTAGATTCATAGTAAAACAGTTCAAATCGGGACTCTACTCCGTAATCATCCCAATGATCTACCACCAAGACAAATGATGGAAATTTATTTGGTTGACAGTGTGAAGAAAGTTTATGTGCATAGCCTCGTGGACTTCGTTCCAATAAAAAAGGAATATTATTTTCCACTACTGCGCTATCATCAATAATTGACGTGTGTGGCTCTATTTTATATGAAAGGTCTCCATTCTCATTAACCTCATACGGCTTTAGAATGTATTTTTTAGGAAGCAAATACTCGTTAATGGTAGCAACGAGAATAAGTTGAGAGTCATGATTATGATAAATCGGATTTACGGTTTCAATAATAAACTTATTAAATAACTCCTCCTTTTTAAACAGTTGAAGTACTTCAGAAAATAAATAATCACAATCCCAATCATCATTGTTAAACATATGTTGTTGAATGTCACCTCTCAGATTATTAAAGCGAGGATCCGATGATGGCAATGTATCTATATCCCAGATATTTGACAGAAAGCCAAAGAAATTACCATCATTTATCAAGGAATTAAAAAAATTAGATCCCTTAATCTGATTGAATAACATTTTCTGTTGGACAGGAGAGAATATAGTTGTTGTCATAGCTAACCAGGATATTAAGATTGCACTTTAAATGTAGGCACACAATTAAAACTTATTTATTTTTAATTAGATTCTCATTATCAACGCCAATAAGAACATAGCCACCAGCAGCATTGGCGAAGCCCGCAACTTCATCGTAGATTTCCTTAACCTTAGAAAGTACACTGCGTTTGAAATCTACATTGTAGCCTTCAAAGGCTTTCACTAGCTCTTGTATTTGCGATGCTGTTAATTGAACACAAAGTTACGAAATTATTTTGGATCAGGCTACCGTTCAGTACTTATTGATTCAAAAACAAAAAAGTTTCGTCATATCCAAGTCTGGTTTTCACGACTTACTCAATAGAAATGTCAAAGTCTAACATTTCGATATATTGTCTGTATATAGGCAGAGGAACTAACCTATGGTATAGTTGAGTCCATCTCGCCAGCCACTCGTTTCCGATGCTCGGATGCGAAGGTAGCGTATGGCTTTGACAGCAGAGGCAAGGTCAGGCGGCAAAGCCGTTTCGGGCAGAATCTTCCTCAAACAAGTTTGAGCGTATTCAGTCCGAAAACCTTGCCACTGCCAGCCACACGCTTAAAAAGCATCCGGCAACGGAAACAAGCGACTGACGGAAATCAGAGAATATAGAGGAACGGCCTACAGACGAAGCAGGATATTGATGCTTCATCCGTAAGTCGTTCCTTTTATGTTGGAAGTCCATCGCTCCGCAATCATAGGGCAGACGGCAAACTTCGCTCCTTTAAGAAAATCAGATTGCCAATTAGGTTGCCCTCTGTCGGTAGGCGGAGCGGTAGCCGTCATTCAGCATCCTTTCGATGTCGGATTCACGGTAGAGGATTTTACCACCCAACTGGATATAGGCGATACGCCCCTCATTACGGTAATCTTGAAGTGTCCGACGGCTTACCTTCAACCGTGCCGATACCTCCTTGTCGGTAAAGAAACGCTCACCGCCCAGTGTCGGGCGGTAGTTGGCGGTCAGATGCTCAAAACGGTCAAGCAGACTGTCGAGGCTGCCCATGAAGTGGATTATCCACTCGTTGTCCTTGTTAATCAATTCATTCATGTTACTCTGGATTTAGTGGGTATTGTTATTATAGTTAGTTCATATAGTCTTTCCTTTGAACCTTGCTTCCTTTCTCCTGTCCTCCACAACGGAAACGATACGTTTCACATCTTCGGGACGGTAGTACGTCTTGTGATTGATTTGGCTGTATGCCAAAGTTCCATTGTCCCGAAGCGTCTGCAATGTACGTGGGCTGATGCTGAGCATCCGGCACACGTCCTGATTGTCCATCCACTCGCTCATTGTCTTTTCCCCGTGCCGTTGGCAGATAGCCTCCATGCGGCTGACAAAACGGTCGAACCTTGCGACCATTGCCTCAAAAGTTCTTTTTTCGATTGATACAATTTCCATAATGTATTCCTTTTGTTGTTTCTTTTGCTACAAAGGAATATATAATACATTGTCGGGCAATCGTTTTCCTGAAAGTGGCAGCGTGTTGCGTTGATATGGTAGTCATTGTCCTATATCACATTTTCAAATTAGTATTGAAAGTCCGATTACATATCAACTCATCAATACTGAGAACTTTGTAGCAGAAAAATATATCAAACTTATCAGTCTGCCGTATTATCAGCCATACGACTTATCAATTATACATACGGCTGATAAAGCATATTATTGGTCATATGACATTATGGTCAGTTGAATTAACGTATGACCATACATACGTTTTATCAGTTAAACTCAAAGGTAACTTCATATGATAAGTTATCTTATAAAAGTATCTTTCTCTGTCAATGCTTCAAATGATTTTTGTGTTCACTTGAACACAGCAAGGTATGTTTTGGGCTGCTCAAAATACTTCGAGCAGCTCAAAACGCCTTGTCCTTACAGGAAACTGGATTTCCTCCGAAGTCGGAAATCCTTTCAAATCAGCGATGCCATTTTTACCCTTTTGAATAGTCTGAATTATTCTTTATCCACTCTTTTGCTAATTCTGTGAGTCTGTATTTTTGCTTCGGATGATTGGGCTGTTCAGGATACATTGGTTCAATTGCACCATCTTCCAACGCAGGAAGAAAATAATTTTTCCGGAATGATGTACGATGTTTGAATCCCATATTGGACATAATTTCATTCATCGCCATATAGTCGTCACTCATTGAAAGAATCATTTCTTGAACTTGAGCGGTACTTGGTCGGTAGTTGAGCGGTACTTGGTCGGTAGTTGAGCGGTACTTGTCCTCTTTAGTTGCTTTTTTATCCTCCTTGTCTATCTTTGTTGTATCGGATGCGAAATAAGGTCGCATGAAAGTAATAGTAACAAAGCCACCATCAGAAGACCATGTGGGGGATTCCACACCTTGTGCCTGACAAGCATCCATGATACGCTTTGCACCACTCCCCCAGTTTTCCAGATAAGTCATCCGATAAAGTGCTTCCGCCACTTTTAGGTTATGCGGATATGACTCGTGAGGCTCCTTTATGTTTTCAGGTGTTATCTGAGGTGGAAATGTACCAGGACTAGCTATTTCTATACGGTCATCATAGATGGCAAGACTGATAGTCAGATTATATCTTTCCCAATGACGGTGGCAAAGGGCATTGATAAGAGCCTCACGCAACGCATTATAAGGCACTTCAAGCTGCTCCTCCCGTTCCAAACTATGATTGGTGATTCTGCCACTGAGAGAAAGATGCTTGAAACAGAACGCAACTCCGGCATCCAGAAGTTTGAAGAAATTTCCTTCGGCTCGCTGATTATCGCGGAACATATTTTTGTTCGTACCCACAAACCGCGCCATCCTCAAAGTGAACTGTGGATACTCATCAACGTTGTTGGAAAAGAGCAATACCGCACCATTGGTCGGTACTCCATTCTTAAGCAACTTCCATTTTGAAAGAATATCTCCGGTTGGTTCATACAATGCTGTCTCAGGAATACGTCCACCGTCAATACCTCGACGGATGCAATTACGAATCAGATTTTCATCAAGGTCTGCCAACGTCACACCGTCTGCTGCCAGTCGTTCCCACGCATACATCTGTGGCTGATGGGCACGGATACGCTCATCGTACATATCCTGCGGCATGACCTTCGTTGTGCTTTCGACCTTGTAATACGGACATCCGTGAAATGTATGCGGACGCTCGCCCCATACCCATCCGTCAAAATGCATAGCTATAACTTGGTAGCCCGGACGTTCCGGCACATCAACATACGCCACTCGCACATCTACCGCAGGTTCTATACCTGCCAATGCCTGAGCAATCTCCTGCTGTGTCTTGTCTGTCACTTCTTGCCCAATTATCTTCAGAGACTTTGGTGCTACACCGAAAATCAGCCAACCGCCCTCTGTGTTCAAGAATGCACATGCCGAGTGCATACCATCTTTCAATTCCCCGGTAGTCTTCTTCAGCTCCAGTGTCCTTGACTCATCGGCAGACACAAGATTCTTTATATCGTCAATTGTCATCACATTGGGATTTAATAGTAACTTTTTTTGCAAATTTACTCTATTATACTTTCACTATCATCGCTATGCTTTTCTTTATTACGAAGAACACATTCTTTGTTGGTATTTGCATAACAATACACACAGAAGTGGCGACAAGTATTATACATTCCAATATCTTTACTAACCATACATCCACAAACCTTACGTTGTCCGGTATCCTTTACTTTCTTTTCTTTGGAAGGAATTGGAGGTAACTGACCAAAGATATCACGTTCTGGCCATTTTAGTGTATGCAAATAATAAACAAGCTCTTCGTCCTCGGCGAATATACGTTTCATTAACTCACTATCGATACAACGATTGTGCTCTATACCATATAATTCAAGGTCAATATCCTCTGCACAAGTAGCTATTTCAATATCCCACCCATCTTTCTTCCATGCCTCTCGTATCTTTTTCAGTCCTTCAACAATCTCTATCCGTTGAGCATAGTTTGCTTCGGCACTTTCAACAGTCTCTTTTGTAAAAAGTAGCGTTTCCTTTACGAGGTTGTTCTGAACCTTGCGATAAGCTTTAACATCAACAAAACTGAAGACTAATTTATCTGTGTAACCTTTTAATTTGTTGCCAATATTCCAAATACGGCTCAACAAATCACGAGGTGTTATGTTTGGAGTAATGATAAGAGGGTCAAAACGCCAAATAACCTTTTCTTTGCCTATCATGTTGGAAAGTTTTTTGAATGTCTCAACTCTATCTTCTACAGAAGTGACATTAGGCTCAAAACCTTCTTTTATATAGTCATTAAGTGTAACTTGGAAATAGTAATGTATTCCTTTTTCATCAAGTTCGTGTAAATATGGAAGTATTGGTTTGGGATTTTTTGTCCAAAAGACTACAATCTTGCAGTTTTTGAATGAAATATACATTTTCTGCTGATTAAATGGATTATACCAAGCACAATACCCTTTTGCAAAACGGTTAAAGAACCATTTTGCAAAAAAAGCAGGTATGTCTGTAGAACGACTTGCTGATATGATTACAGGAGCTGAAGCTTCCACAAGTTCTCCACTATCAGTATATATTTTTATTTTCTCATTCATATTACCATATATTATAATCTATTGACTGAGTTGCCCTATTACAACACTATTACGCTACTATAACTATTTGCCGATAATCACGAGAGGCAAAATTTTCTTTTACCATCTCGTGATATTCAAATACAATTCGTTTAATCGTGATACTTCGTAAGTAAATATTCTTTTAAGGACTCTACCATTTTTCTGTTATCTGGTGTCATCGGAATTGCTTTTTTGTTCCCTTGATATAAACACCATCTACAAAAATGGTCTACAACATCATTGTTATTACGATGATATTGTTCTTTCTTTGAATAATAGTATCCAGATTGATAGCTTCTTTGGAACTCAATAAAAAGATCAACAAAGTGGGACTTGTGTTGTGCAATGTATGGACAATTTTCTATGTACTTAACAGCACTGGCATCATAAATTATATTTTGTAACACTGTTTCGTTTTCAACATTTTGAGTCTCCTCTGTAAACAATGACAACACCTGTTGAGCACCTTGTTGAATACTATCCACTATACCACTTACAAACCCTCTTTCTTTTTTCTTTGGTGTTTGTTGTTCTTGGTATGATACAAATTTTTCATTGTATTCATTTGGACAGAAATGGGCAACTAAATCTTTCCACGCCTTTACAGGCTCACCTTTTGAGGTTTTCCATTCTTGATAATCATTTAATATAGCAAAGAAACTAGCATACTCTTGTCGAGTTCCGTTTTTCTCAAAAGCTTTCTCCAATGCAGATAAAAGCCCTTTCTTATTTCGTACATTTTTTATTTCATTCAAGAAGTACTCTCGAATACTATCTTGCCAACCATTTAAATCAGACTTAGGAGAAGAAATATTTACATTGGTATTGGAAACTATCGTATTCAGTTTGCTTGTGCCTGTCGTTACGGAGATAGCTTCTTGCATATTTGGCAAGTCACCAACAGACTCAATGTTATGTAGCAAGAAAATGATTTCTTTCAACGTGCTATTGAATGAATTAGACTTGGATATTGAACCGATAATAGGTCGAGAGATTTTTACATATCCTTGTGTCGCACCCCAAAGAGCAAGAGCATAACGATAATCACTGATAGAATTATCTATGCAAAATTGAATAAGAGAATCATAATCTTCGCCTTTAAGGACATAAGTGGCAACAGATTTTAATATCAAACTATCTTGCCCATTCATATTCAACGGCGTGAAGTTCTTGATATTTTGCCTCAATTCATTCATGAAAGCTTGAGCTTTACTTTCCTGCCACTGCATACCAGTATCTTCCCAAATGGATTTTGCTATTTTGGTAATTTCCGTTGCAATGTTAAATCTATCCGTTCTCAATGTTTCAGGTGTCGGACACTGTCCTCGCCACAAAATTCGGTCAATAAATCTATTGAAAAGTGTGGCATCCTCATCATCCTTTGCAAGCATACAAGTCTCATATGAGGGGTCAAGGTCAAATGTCGATTTAATAGAGTCCGAAAATTTATCAAGTAGTTTCTTTCTATCAGAGTTTACTAGTGACGTAGTATATGTAGTTAGAGCGTTCCTATATCCATCTAAATTATTAAAGCCATATTGCATTAACGACACACTTGGTACAAAGCCATTCTTTCTCATGAAAGAAGTCTTAATGCCATTGCTCATATCAAAATCTTTTAGAACGATTTCCATAGATTCTGGTGGAATGTGTAAATTCTCAAGATATTTGTTCCATTCCTCTTTACATTGCTTTATTGTGGGGTCATTCCTTTTATATTCAGCATCAAGTTGAGATAACTCATCAAAAATAGCTGAGTTATTGTACATACCATCATTTTTAATGGATGCAACAATATCGTAAATTCGTTTTTGAATTTTCAAAAGTTTCGCACTATTCGTTGAAATGGACTTGGCTACACCAAGGTAATAGCCAAATATGAAGCCTTTGACCTTATTAAGTCTATTGTCTTGAAGCACCTTGTCATGAAACCCAGAGCAAACATCATCAACTTTGACCTTCTCAATTAATGGCACAAGGTCAAACTCTGGGCGGCAAAGATTATAACTATATCTATCCCCCAGCTTGTTTGTCAAACTATCAGAGCAACATAATATAGCTGCATTGAGGGCTGTTGGATTAAAAAACAATACCCTTGTATTATAGGGAGTAAGGCGTACAATGTCATCGGTTTGAAACACCTCGACACCATTAACCTCTTTTATGCGTCTGAACTTACACTTGTTGTCTGATACGGTCAGTTCTATAACTAAAGGAAAAGCATGATGTTCAAAATCATTTGTTTCAAAATGTGGAATCTTTGAAAAGAACAATTGAACTTTTTGATATGGCATACAAGCAATCTTATAGAATTGATTATATCCATACTCTCGCTCCTTGTAAAAGGACAATGGAGCAATACACTCAGTGGAGAGTATATTGTCAATGTTCAAAGTTGTTGTTGGTATATATAATTTCATATTTAGATAATTTCTATATCATCATTGTTGTTATAAACAGAATCTGTATATGAAGGAAATAATGAAGATAACCTTGAAGTATATCCCAGATATAATCTTTCACTACATCTTGTCATTGCCACATACAATGCTGCTCTTTTATCTGTATTCTTATCACAACCCGGAATGAATACATCTTTAAATTGCAGACCTTTCGCACACCACCAAGTCATTATCTTGGGGTTTGAAGAATGAAAGTCTAAGTCCATTTCTGTACTTTGACTATCGTTGTACTTAAACTCGCATGTTATACCCTTACGTTTTAGATAATCCTTAACGTATTCAACAGACCATTCTCCTTTATCTTCTGTGTTGAATGGTAGTAATATACCTACATTAGTTAACGACCTGTTTTTTATAATCTCTGCGATTTTATCAAGTTGTTCATCATAATTGTCGGCAGCTATTAGATTCGGTTTCTCGCCCTTGCGTTTACACTTGATAACAAGGTCTTCAACATTTCCGACTTTCTCTCCCAACGCTGCAATCTCCTCTGTCAATCTGTAGTTAAAATACAATGGGTCTGGAGCTATACCCATATCAGAAGCAGTCTTCTCGATTGTTTGTGTTTTGGAACGATCCCCGAATCCCATTATTGATTGGGCTGAATCTCCAAAGAACAAACAATGTTCACCATACTGCTTCATTTCTTCTATTTCTTCATTGGTGAAATCTTGGCATTCATCCACAATGAGATATTTAACCTTGCGTTGATTATGACGCCACTGATGGTAATGGTATACGTTTCTAAGCCCCAGTTTGCGGAGTCCATCTTCAAAATATTTCCGCAAGGATTTTGTATATACAATAATTGTATAACTTTCTCCAAGTGCTGCTATTTGTTTTGCTTTGTGAAGAGCTATCAAGGACTTTCCACTTCCAGCACTTCCAGAAACAACTATTGACTTGTTGTTTTTTCTGTCAATAAGTTGTCTCTGAAAATCATCAAGACTAGAATAGTCAATGAAAAATTCCGAATCAAAATCTGCCATAGTTATTGTGATTTAATTTATTTTACATTGTATATTACTTACTACGTTAGAACTCTCAAATATATTGAGTACTTGTCTATGCGAGATAAAACGGTAAACGATTTTACTAATATCATTATCCTTTCTAGAATGCTTTACCTTTATCTCTTCTTTAAAGAAACATCCTTTTGAACATTTGTTTCCATTCCTCTTACAAGACATTGGAAGCAAAGTAACGAAATTAGGGTTTTCCTTTATAAACTCGTTTAACTCCGTATTTAATGTCACAGGAATAAATTCGCCATTATTCTTTACGGTTACATCCTCAATAAGCATTATGCCATTGGGCGATAATTTCTTAGAGAGCATTTGTGCTGTATTTTTATATGGTTTTCCTGCCAACCTCTTCTTTGATGCCAGTTCACATATTGCTTTGCAGGACATGATAATATCAAATTTTGCGGAGACGACCTCTGATATTAGGTTTAAATCATCTTCGCTTTCAATAAAAACAGGGCCAATTGTGTATTCAATTTGTAGACGTGTCTTCGATTTATACGCCTCCAGAATTTTTTCTAATACTCGAAGTGCATAATGGTTACCATCTATTGCTAAAATTTTTATCAACTGAATGTTGTCAAGGTTATCTTCAATATAGTTCAGTAACCCTAATATATCTCCACCAGTGCCACAACCTAAATCAAGTATTCTCAACACATTATTTTCGCTCACGAAAGATTTTTGCTCTTCTGTGAACAGCAATTGGCTGAATAGATAGTACACTTCGGCATAACTTCTTGGGAAATAAGTACCAAGATATGTAAGCACTTCATTTTTATTTTTATTTAGATTGTACTCAAACTTTATATGGTCCGGTGCATATTCCGCATTCAATTCCTCGAATATTAAATCATCAATCCATTTAGGTAATAAGTATATTTTTGGAGAATCAAAAGAAGAAAACCAATTCTGCCTGTTGGAACCAGTGGCAACTATTTCTGTTTTTTTATTATTTACATAGTCACCCATTTGCCAACAAATTTTCTTTTCAGAGATAACATAAACCTCCTTCTCAAGGAATCGTTGTAAATGTTGTCGTTCTTCCTCAGAGTAATCTCCATCCGCAACAATCACATATTCTTGATTGATTTTAGAGGCCACTAGTGGAAACTCCAAACAGAAGCTATCGTGGAGCATAACATTTACCTCCAGCCCATTATCTCTCAAAACCGCGTTAATGAGTTGTTTTGAGTGTTCCTTTAATTGTGTTAATGCAAGAAGTACACCCATATTATATCATTTTCTACTAACAAGTAAATCCTTTATATCCACTTCCAATAAATCAGCAATTTTTGCAAGCGTTTGTAAATCTGGTTGGGTAGTATTGGTACACCATTTAGATACCGTCACTGGATCCTTTTTAAGTTGTCTAGCTAACCATATACCTGTTTTTCCAGAATCTGCTAATGCTCCTTTTATACGATTTAGAATTTCCATACAAATTTCTTAATGTTCAATGCAAAGTTATATATTTTCAAATATAATGCCAAAAGTTACAAGGGGAATAATGATATATTAAATATATTCACTACCTTTGCATCAAGAAATCATCCGCTGCAACGACACGCAAAACGCAGAAGTCCAACGGTGGAGCAATAGGAGGAGATTACTCTTTTGATGTTTCTGAAAAGTGATGATATACAGCCACTTGTGAATTAATTGCGATTCCTGGTGGCACCACTTTGAAGAAAAAAAGGCAATAAAATCCTGATTTCCAAACGGAATCAGGATTTTTTGTTTTCTCACAAAACGCAAATACAACAATATAGACTGGATGACGAGGTATACGAGCTTAGGGATCAGGAACAATGAACATCCTGTTCTTCAGGCTCAGCGGAAATTTCTGGTTGTTAAGTTTTAAAATTAGCTACCTTTGCTTAC
>OGLG01000684.1_pt1 | contig 25304 bp, 20 predicted proteins | sample 1572621 | NCBI WGS metagenome assembly OGLG01 (sample SAMEA2581912, study PRJEB24529) | metagenome | biome: Human gut stool | place: China | collected 2011 | reverse complement strand
GATCTCCCCGGGTGGCAGATGGCATCCGCAATGAGCCACGCTATTCATAAGATTGTCAGCAAAAGGCGCTGCCAATCTTATTTCATATCGCGGCGTTCGCCGCATCACGGCATAAGTAAAGACAGCGATTTGTGCGCAAGCGCCCATCGCTGTCCTCACTATGCCTATGCGCGGCTATGCTTTCGTAAACTCTCAATTTACATCTCTAATGGAACGTGAAGGAATCGCCGTCCTCCACGATGCAGATCATAGTCTTGCCGGCATTGAGGACGATCTCATCACCATTGTCGTCGTAGTACCTCGTGGCACTGTAATCGGAGGTCTTCTCCCAATTCACGTGAATCCCCCGGCCGTTCGTAAAGAACCAGCCATCTCTCGTGGTGTCGTGGCATTGGAATGCCAGGTATCCCTCGCCCAACTCTTCATAAAAGGTATTCTGCACCAGAATATTCTTGAAAGTCAGCTGCTTGCCGGTCAATGCATCGATATGCGGTCCGTCCGTACTGCCGGACAGATGCTGGGAACGATAATAGAGACCGTCATCCTCATTGAATTCAAAATAACATCTGGTCAGAGGGTAACACCCTGACATATCGATATAAGTGGCATCCTTGGCCTTGGAACCGTACTGCCCGAGCGTATTGGGTTCAGCCTTCGTGGCAAAACGGAAATGCTCTTCGTCGGACAGCCCACGATATTCCAGACTGTAGCCTTTTTGGTCGATCACCCGCAGAAGACCGGCCCCGGAAGTATAAGCATTGTGAGGCTTGTTGCGATCTGTGGTGCGGAAAAAGGCTCCTTCATCCGTGCCGGAGGTACCGTCGATATCCTGCGTGTCCGGCTGTGCCAACAATTCATTGATGAAAAAAGGCCCTCCGAAATGCACCAGGAACGCATCCCATTCAAATGCCCAGTAGGCATAATAATCACGCAGACTCCGGATGTTGCCGATCTTGTCCAGATCCTCCCAGCCTTCATAGACTGCCATCATACGCGTCATGCGGTTCTCAACATTTGCTTCATAGAGAATGGAAGCCTCGGACAGACTATATTGAGGGATCGCGGCAGCTTCATTGGGGATCATGACAGCAATAGGGCGCGTGGCAGCGACATCGGCATCCACCCATTCATTGGTGAGACGACTGCGCACCATTCCCTCGGCGGGCGCCACCGAATCATCTTCCACCACGATCGTCACAGGATCCGGAAGCTTGTCATCGGGATCCGTCGAAGAAGCAGGACTGTTGTCCGGCAGGATCGGACTGAAAATATTATCATTATTGTTCTGTGCGCCGCAGGCGGTCAGCAACAGAGAAGCGGACAGCAGAAGCGCGGCGGCTCTGTGCCAGGTCCGTTTTTTATTATTATGAAAAATCATGTAAAAGTCACCTCGACCATAATACGGTATTTATCAAAAGCGTTACCGATCAAAAAATCCATCAAACCTTATCCCTGATCAGATCACAAAAGTATAAATGATCACGCCGCAGAAAATACCTAACAGCGCACCCATGAGTACCTGCAGAGGAGTATGTCCCACGAATTCCTTCAGCTTGTCATGAGGGGAAATCTCGCTGCGGCCCATATCCTCGAAGATCTTCATCATATCATTCAGCACCTGCGCCTGGATACCGGTCTCGCGGCGTACTCCCATGGCATCGTACATCACGATGATCGCCAGGATCAGAGAGATGGCGAACTCGAAACTGCCGGCGCCGTATTCGTAGCATGTCGCAGTGACCAGTGCACATACGGTAGCGGAATGCGAACTGGGCATTCCACCGCTGCCCACCAGACGCTCCGCCACGAATTTTTTGGAAATGATCAGATGGATCAGAGTCTTCAGGATCTGTGCCACGAACCAGCCGCAGGCTGCAGTCAGAAAAATATGATTACTGAAAAATTCTTCAAAAAAAGTCATAAATAACCTCGTTTCTGCCACGCCCCGTTTGGAAGGACAGGCATATATAAATTCAGTATAATCCAAAAGAAGAAAAAAGTACAGTGCCTGGCTTGAAATGATGTGGGAAGAATGGCTTGAAATGATGTTGAAAGAAACGTATAATAGTGTCATGTGGAATCTTATAACCAAAGCCTAAGGAGACCAGTAATGAGCCTGTTGAGCGTGATAGTGCCCTGTTATAATGAAGAGGAAAGTGTAGCCCTGTTTTATCGGGAACTGACGAAGAATGATCCTTTTTTCAAGGAAAAAGAAATAGAACTGGAGCTGCTGTATATCGATGACGGTTCCAAAGACGGTACTGTGCGGGAAGTGAAAAAGCTGATCGAGCAGGATCCGCGCGTGCATATTATTTCCTTCTCCAGGAATTTCGGAAAAGAAGCCGCCATGTTCGCCGGACTGGAAAAGTCTCGGGGAGACTATGTGGTCATGATGGATGTGGATCTGCAGGATCCGCCTTCCCTGTTGCCGGAAATGTTCGAATATATCTGGCAGGGATATGATTCCGTGGCTACACGCCGCGTTACGAGAAAAGGGGAGCCGCCGATCCGCAGCTTTTTCGCCAGAAGATTTTATCATCTGATGAAGAAGATATCCCAGACCGAGATGATGGACGGTGCCAGAGATTACCGCCTGATGACAAGACAGATGGTGGATGCGATCCTTTCCATGCGGGAGTATAACCGTTTTACCAAGGGAATCTTCGGCTGGGTCGGTTTCCGTACCAAATGGCTGGAATATGAAAACGTGGAACGTGCCAAGGGAGAGACCAAGTGGAATTTCTGGAAACTGCTGGTATATTCCATAGACGGGATCACTGCTTTTTCCACAGCACCGCTGCTGATCGCCTCTTTTGTCGGGATCCTGTTCTGCGTGATCGCTTTTCTGATGATCGTATTTATCATTGTGAGGAAGCTGATCTTCGGTGATCCGGTCTCCGGCTGGCCTTCCCTGGTGTGCATTATCCTGATGACCAGCGGCATCCAGTTCTTCTGTACCGGTATTCTCGGACAGTATCTGGCGAAAGCCTATATGGAAGTAAAACGCAGACCGATCTACCTGGTAAAGGAAGAAATCTAGGCATTTTACTGTTACAAAACAGGGGGTAAATGTAACATTTTTGCTCTCTTAACTATATTTTAACGGAAAAAAGTCTTTTCAAAAAACGACAGCTATGATACTATTTCTCTGTCAGTCACGGTAGGAGAGCAATACTCGACAAGTATAAAGGGGGACTTGTTTTGGATATTGTAGCAGTAAAAGATTCTGAACTGGAGAGATATGTAACCAAAATCATGCTGGAGATAGGGGTGCCGGCGCATCTGAAGGGTTATCACTACTTGCGTGATGCAATTATTTTGTCAGGAAAAGATATGGAAGTGGTAAGCAGCGTTACCAAACTTCTGTATCCTACGATCGCAAAACATTTCAAGACCACAGACCAGAAAGTGGAACGCGCCATCCGGAATGCCATTGAGGTATCCTGGACTCGGGGAAATGTGGAGACATTTGAGAAAATATTCGGATATTCAGCAGCCAGCGGAAGGAACAGACCGACGAACAGCGAGTATATCGCACGTATCGCGGACAACATCCGACTGGATTATAAGGCTATGTAACATATTGAATTTATTCTTTTTAAATTAGGAAAGTTAACGTTTCGATGCAGTATTCTTTCTTACACACTGACAGGGCCGCATGCCGGAAGAGATTTACGGTATGCGGCTTTTTTATGCTTTTTCATGCGTGCCACGTAATATTTGTCAAGTCCCGATAAATATGGTAAGATGATAACGATTCAGAGCAATAGAGAGCCTGCCCGGATCCACGGAGCGGGCACCGGGAGAAAACATGACTTTTCGGATATCGGATTTACTGATCAGAGGCTGTCTGATCATCATCGGGCTGACGGAAGTCGCCCATTTGGCGGGCTGCCTGCTGGGGTGGTCTTTTTTGGCTGTAACGGAGCTGCTGCTGGCGGAGATCGCCGTAGCGGTGCTTGTATTGATCTTGTCCGGCCTGATCGCACATAAAAACAGCATCGTCGGGAAACCGGCACCGGAGAACAGCAAAACGAGCGGAAGACAACAGATTTTGACAGTAGTACTTGTATTTTTCATTCTGCTGCAGGTGCTATGGATCCTCACGGGAGGACGTGTGTGGACGGACGGCGATATGACGCTGGAGACCGTCAATACCTTCCTGAAGGAGAACAGCATCTATACGGTGGATCCCCTCACGGGGGAACCGTATACACAGGGCATGTCTTTCCGTCTGAAGCTGCTGTGCCTGCCTACTCTGTACGGAACCATCAGCCGCTGGAGCGGTATGGCCCCTGAAACGGTAGTATACCGGCTGATCCCCTGCCTGACTTTATGTATGGGATACCTGGCTTACGGCAGGCTGGGTGCTGTGCTTTTTGATCATTATAGAGAAAAATGCAATATCTTCCTGATCATAGTGGGAATACTGTTCTGTGCAGGGACTTACATGCCCGGCGTGGACGGCTTTGATATTTTCTACGGAGGTTTCCGGGGAGTGACGATCCGTGCGGCGGTGCTGCTTCCCTATCTGTTTTCATGCCTGTTCGAGAGAAAATATCTCGGTGCGGTGCTCTGTATCCTGGCGGAAGCCTGTATGGTCTGGACACTGTACGGCGCGGGAGTGTGCCTGCTCGTGACGGTGGCATGGGTGGCATTACGGTGGCTGTGGACAATGTGCAGCCGCAGCGATCATAAGAAAACACAGGCTGTGAAGACAGCACCGGGAGAGGAGGACGCAGAATGATGACACTTCTGAAGTCCGCCACGAACGGATGGCTCGATTATACGCAGCATGGGAAATATGCAGCATTGCTGCTGGCAGCTATCCTCTATCTGGGGTATTGCCTGTGGAAAAGCAAAGCAGCAAGGAACGGTGGGAAGCAGCCGCTGTTCTATTTATATGCAGTGCTGATCACGCTGGCCTGCATCTGCCCGGTGACAGCGGTGATCCTGATGAAATACCAGACCGCGTTTTATTCCTATGTATGGATCTGGGCAGCAGTGCCCCAGACAGCACTGATCGCCTGGGCGTGTACAGAGTTCCTGTATACCCTGTGGAGAGAAAAAAGTATCCGGAATGTGGCAGCCACGTTGCTCCTGGCGGGAATTGTGATCCTGAGCGGGAATCCGGTATTGGACCGGACCGGCACACAGCTGACACAGGTGGAGGCACCCCGGGAGACGCTGAGGCAGCTGTCGGAATATCACCTGGAAGAGAGCGGAGAGACGGAGCTTCATCTGTGGGCTCCGAAGGAGATCCTGGCGGCGGCCAGGGCATACAGTGCCGACATCCATCCCGTGTATGGGAGAAGCATCTGGGATGCCGCGCTGGGAAGCTATTCGTACGACACCTACGAGACATGGCAGGAGGACCTGTACCTGTGGATGAACCATCTGGAGGAGACCGGTGAGCCGGAGTATGTCCGCACGGAGGAAAATACCGGTGAGCGGACCATTGATTTCAGAACCTGCCTTGACAGTGCGGCGGCCGCAGGAGTAGACTACATTTTACTGCCGGGGGATCTGCCGGAGGATACTGTGGAAAAATTGCAGGAGACCCTGGGGACAGACACAGAGCTGAAGACCACAGCAGGATATTACCTGATAGAAATCGGGTAGAAATCAGATAGGAATCGGATAGAAGCCGGATAACAACCGGCTCAGAATTCGGATAAACAGAAGGATTACAATATGGAAGAGGATTTGATCAGTATAGTGGTACCGGTATACCGGGCGGAAAACTATATCGAAGAGACACTTGACTGTGTGCGGGCCCAGACCTATACGAACTGGGAGCTGCTGTTAATAGAAGACTGTGGACCGGATCGCAGCAGACAGCTCATCGAAGAATATATCCAGCGGACCGGAGACCGGCGGATCCGGCTGCTGACCCATCCCACGAATCTGGGCGCCGCCAGGGCACGTAACCTGGGAGTGAACGAGGCGCAGGGACGCTACCTGGCCTATCTGGATGCGGACGATCTGTGGGTACCGGAGAAGCTGGAGCGGGAGCTTGCTTTTATGAAGGAGCAGAAGGCCGCGTTTGTGTTCACAGGATATGAATTCGCCGACGAGAACGGCGTAGGAATGGGGAAAATAGTCCATGTACCGGCGACTATAAATTATAAGGAAGCCTTGAAAAATACCACGATCTTCACCAGCACAGTAATGTTCGACCTGGAACAGCTGTCAAAAGAAGAGCTGCAGATGCCGCAGATCAAGAGTGAGGATACCGCGTTATGGTGGAGAATACTGCGCGGGGGTACTGTAGCTTGTGGTTTGGATGAAAATTTGGTAAAATATCGGAGAGCGGGGAAATCCCTGTCTTCCAACAAGATAGAAGCTCTGCGCAGGATCTGGAATCTGTATCGTAAGGCAGAGGGAATGTCTGTGCCGAGCAGCGCCTGGCATTTCTGCTTCTGGGCAGTACGTGCGGTGAAGCGCAGAATATAGGAGGAGTTTGTGTTGAATACAAACGGTAATTATTATGTGAACAGATTGCGCAGGAGGGAATCCTTCAAGCGCTTGATCAATATAGGACTGTCGGCGATCTGCCTGTTCCTGGAAATTGCTCTGTTTGCCTACATGTGGCAGTTCCATTTCCAGTTCCAGCTGGTAGACCCGCTGCAGAAGATCTGGTACCGCGGCTTCCTGCTGGAGAACGGCATCTACAGCGTGATCCTGATCTTTTTCTCCGTGACCTACGGCGGAATGCGTCTGGGTTATATGAAAAATACGGAGATCATATTTTCCCAGGTGTTTGCAACACTGATGGCGGATGTACTGATCTATGCCGAGCTGTGTATGATGGCGCGTAGTGTGTTCCCGCCGGATATGTTCCTGCTCATGGTAGTGCTGCAGATCGTGGCAGTGATCATCTATGCCAATATTGCGAATAAAATCTATCGTACGGCGTTCCCGCCCAGAGAACTCCTGCTGATCCATGGGGACCGTCCCATCGCGGATATCTGTAAAAAGTTCGAAAGCCGTAAGGATAAATACAAGATCACGAAATGTGAACATATTAGAAAGGGCGCGGCAGAGCTCTGCAGGGAGATTCTGAGTGATTATCAGAACGGTGAGATCACCGCTGTCGTGATCTGGGATATTAATGAGAAGGACCGCAACACTATATTGAAATTCTGCTATTCGCAGTCCATCCGTGTGTATGTAATGCCTAAAATATCAGATGTTATTTTAGTAGGATCCGAGGAATTACATGTATTTGATACGCCGATCCTGCTGACCAGAGAGTATTCCCTCAGCATGGAGCAGCGGTTCATCAAGCGCTCCATCGACGTGGTCTGCTCCCTGATCCTGCTGGTGATCACCTCTCCGCTGATGCTCCTGACGGCACTGGCGATCAAGCTGTATGACGGCGGCCCGGTATTGTATAAGCAGGTGCGCTGTACCATCGGCCAGAGAGAGTTCTATATCATGAAGTTCCGCAGCATGCGCACAGATGCGGAGAAGGACGGCGTAGCCCGCCTGGCACAGAAAAATGACGACCGCATCACTCCGATCGGAAAAGTGATCCGTAAATGCCGTCTGGACGAGCTGCCCCAGCTGATCAACATCCTGCGGGGAGATATGTCCTTCATCGGTCCCAGACCGGAACGTCCGGAGATCATTGCCCAGTATACCGAAGTCATGCCGGAGTTCGCCTTCCGTATGAAGGTGAAGGCGGGACTGGCTGGATTCGCCCAGGTATACGGAAAATACAACACCTCTCCGTATGACAAGTTAAAACTGGATTTAACATATATCGAAAATTATTCTGTATGGCTCGATCTGAAGCTGATGCTTCTGACACTGAAGGTACTGTTCTGGCCGGACAGCACGGAGGGTGTCGAGAGCGAACAGGTGACGGCCTTCAAGGCAGAGTACGACGGCCGTGCGGAAAAAGACGATAACTGAGCTGATCGTATGGGAATATGACAATATGGGAGGAAGCCTCATGGAAGCAAGCTATGGTAAGGAACCCTTCGATCTGAGGCTGCTGCTCTTGCGGCTGGGTCGTAATCTATGGAAAATACTGGCGCTGACGATACTGGGTACAGTACTGTTCGGCGGCGGTTATTATGTCAAAAATGTGTTGCTGCAGCCCGATCCCGGGTATGCGGCTTCTTCCACTTATAAGGTAGAATATGTCGAGAACCCCAATGCGGCCGGTGCCTACTATATCAACGAAGCCACCTGGAACAGCCTGCTCCACACGGGAGAATTTCTGGATGGTGTGGAGACCCATCTGCAGGAAGCGGCAGAGCGCGGAGAGACCGGTGCTGCGGTAGTGCTGGAACAGGGCAGAGACCGCTGGATCGAAGCTTTGTCGGCTGCCCTGCCTTCCGATTTCAGTATTCCGGTGACGAAGGCTACGACACAGGATCCTGGGGAGAGTATTGCGCTGGCCCATGCCGCGGAAGAGACCATGTGCAGGGAGTTCGCAGAGAGTATGCCGGAGATCACGCGGATCAAAGTGCTGGATCATGGAGACCTCGCAGAGGCAGTGGTGCCGGATGTGCGTCCGGTACGGGCCGTGATCCTGGCGGCGGTGCTGTCCTTGTTTTTCGTAGTGGTGATCTTCCTGTTATGGGAGCTGTCCCGGGACAGCATCTGGCTCCCGGCCATTCTCCGCAGACGGTATGGATTACACAGTCTGGGTACAGTGGAAAGTACGGGATTTGCGGAAAATGTGAAATATCTGCTAGAGAAAGCGGATGCCCATAAGATCGCCGTCTGCGGTGCTCTGCCGGAGGCAGATCCACAGGAGGCCGTGGATAAACTGCGTGAGCTGCAGACCGCCGGTAGAGAGCAGACCAGCGGCAGAGTGCAGCCCATCGACAGAGAATGGATCGCAGTTCCCAGTCCGCTGCTATGCCCTGAGAGCGCAGAGACTCTGCGGGCGGCGGATGTGGTCCTGTTGGCAGTGCCGGCCGGAGCGACGGTGGGTAAACGCCTGGAGGCTGTGCTGGAGTATCTGACCGCACAGGACTGTAAGGTGGACGGAGCCTTTTTATGGAATGCGGATGAGATCCTGATCCGGAGCTATTATTTTCTCCCTATGATTGGTTCCGATACAGCAGATAACGATATGAATACGAGAAATACAGAAATGGAACATACAAAGACTACCCAGGCAGAAGGAGAGCAGGCATGAAGGTAGAAGTACTGGCATCGGTAATGAACGCTTCTCTTCGTGAAACCGTACAACATATGAACCTGCAGTCCGATGCGGTGATCATCAACCAATGCGACAGACTCGGGCAGGAGGAAATGCAGATATCCCAGGAAAACGGAGAGGCACGAACCATCCGTTTCTATAGCTTCCCGGACCGGGGCATCGGCAGAAGCCGGAATGAAGCCATCCTTCGGGCGAGAGGGGACATCTGCCTTTTTTCGGATGCAGATATTGTGTATGAGGACGGATATGAAACGGCGATCCTGGCAGAATTTGAGAAAAATCCGCAGGCAGACATGATCATTTTCAATATCGAAGTTGAGGAATCCCGGCGCACCTACCACATCACGGAGCGGAAACGAGTGCACTGGTATAACTGCGGCCGGTACGGAGCGGTGAGCTTTGCGGTACGCAGGGACAGCCTGCTGGCATCCGGGAGCACCTTCTCCCTGCTGTTCGGCGGCGGAGCGAAATACAGTAACGGCGAGGACAGCCTGTTCCTGGCGGAGTTCCTCCGGAAAGGCTATAAGGTCTATACCGCGCCCGTGACCATCGGCAGAGAGGAAGCCGGGGAATCCACCTGGTTCCGGGGCTACAATGAGAAATTCTTCCATGACCGTGGTATACTGTATCATTATCTGTACGGAAGGTTGGCAGGACCGCTGGCACTGCGGTTTTTGTATGCACATAAGGGGACATTGTGCAGTGAGGTAACGATAAAACAGGCGAAGCATTGGATGCGGGATGGCATCCGTGAAGCGCGAAAGCGCAGCTGAGCCTGAACCGCGGCGGACATCGCGAGAGAATACGCCGGAAATTGAGACAGACATCGTAGGCAGGAAGGGGGTCCCACATGGAAAAAAGTGCACTGGTATATATTGTATTAACACTCGTAACGGTGGGATTCGGCTTCTGCGTGCGCAACAGCGCCTATACGGCAGGATACCTGTCGGGCAGGCGGATGCCTGGAGCACTGGTGGGGTACGATCGGCAACAGGCGAGAAATCTGGTGGCGGAGACCGCCGTATTCTGCCTCCTGGCGGGAGTCTCGGCCTGCCGTATTGCGGTGGGTGGTGACTACTGGGTCTATTGGCTGAAATTCCAACTGATCGACCAGGGACGCCATGTGTCCTATGAAAAAGGCTTCGTCGGGCTGGTGAAGCTGTTCCACTGGATCTTCGGTGAGGGCTCCTATCTGCCGATCTTCGGATTTTTTTCGCTGGTCACGGTGTTTTTCTTCCTGAAAGCACTGCATGATCAGGCAGACTGGTACGTATTATCCCTGTTTTTACTGCTGACCCAGGGCTTCTATTTTAACAGCATGAACTCCGTGCGGTATTATTTTGCACTGGCGCTGGCCATGTATGCGCAGAAATATGTACTGCGGGGCGAGTATGGCAAGTTCATCCTCTGGGTGCTGCTGGGATTTACGATCCATAAATCGGTGCTGCTGATCATTCCGGTCTATATCGCAGCAGATCTGTTGTCGCGGGTACGACTGAAAAAATGGCACTACGCAGTCGGGCTCCTGCTGATCTTATCCCTGATCTTCGGACAGGGCTTTTATCGGAATCTTATTTTTAAGTTTTATCCCTATTATAAGGATTCCATGTTCGACAATGGCCAGTTGTCCTATGTGAATATCGGAAAATGCCTGGCGGTGCTGATCCTGTGCCTGATCTACTGGAAGGACAGTGTCCGGGATGATCGCAGGAACCGTTACTATTTCTATCTGAACCTGGCGGGACTGGTGCTCTATACCTGTGGCTCCTTCATCCCGGAGGTATCCCGTGTGGCCTATTACCTGATCCAGTCCCAGATCTTTCTTATCCCGGGCGTGTTATGGAATGCGAAAAAGGGATGGTTCCGCAACCTGTGCATTGTCGGAGTCGTTGCGGCATATCTGCTGTATTTTGTGATGCTGTTACGTGGCATGTACGATGTGGAGATCAGATTGCTACCTTACCTGAATTGGATATTTAATTAAAAGAGGATTTGATTTATGAGAGTACTGTGGGTCTGCAATATCATGCTCCCGGTGATCGCCGAGGCATTGCATAGAGAAGCTTCCAATAAGGAAGGCTGGCTGTCCGGACTGCTGTCGCAGATCGTGGACCGGGAAGACACCGTCATGACGCTGGCAGTGGCGTTCCCGGTTCCCGCGGGGGAAGAGATCCCACAGAGTTTTGTAGTCCGGGTGCAAGGGGAACACCCTGCCTGTGTCGCGGAAGCCACTTCTGCTACGGAAGCTGCTTCTGCTCCGGAGGGGGGCGGTGGATATCTCGTCAGATGCTACGGCTTCCATGAGGATACCGTGCATCCGGACCGTTACCAGCCGGAGCTGGAAGAAGAGCTGCGTAAGATCACGGAAGATTATGACCCGGATGTGATCCACTGCTTTGGTACAGAATATCCCCATATGCTGGCGGTCTGCCGTGTCTATCCGCATCCGGAGAGGATCCTGTTGGGGATCCAGGGCATCTGCAGCCTCTGTGCGGAAGCCTATTTCGCCGATCTTCCGGAGCGCGTGACGCGCAAAGTGACCTTCCGGGATCTGGTAAAACGGGACAGCCTGCGCAGCCAGCAGGAGAAATTCGTCCGCAGAGGTGTGATGGAGAGAGAAGCCATCGGTCTGGCGGGAAATATCACCGGCAGGACGGCATGGGACCGGGAGGTGACCACCGGGTGGAATCCCAGAGCACAGTATTATCCTATGAATGAGACCCTGCGCGCTTCCTTCTATGAAGGCAGCTGGGACCCGGAGCACTGTGAACCCCACAGCATCTTCGTCAGTCAGGGAGATTATCCGCTGAAGGGCTTGCATTATCTCCTGAAAGCATTGCCCGGGATCCGCGGGAAATTCCCCGATGTGCAGGTGTATGTGGCGGGAAATGACCTGACGGCATACCACACGCTGAAGCAGAAGCTGAAGATCTCCGCCTACGGACAGTATCTCCGGGATCTGATCCGGGAGGGGCAGCTGGAAGACTGCGTGCATTTCATGGGGAGACTGACGGAACAACAGATGCGGGAACGATTCCTCCGAAGTCATCTGTTCCTGTGCTGTTCTTCCCTGGAAAATTCGCCGAACTCCCTGGGAGAGGCGATGCTGTTGGGAGTGCCCTGTGTCAGCACGGAAGTGGGCGGGATCCCCAGTCTGTTTGATGGCGGAAAAGATGGCCTGTGGTGTGCAGGACACCGGCTGACAGAAACGGCTGAAATCAGCAGAAATACGTCAGATGCGGCTGAAAGCAAAAATAACATGTGCAATTCAAAAGAATTAAAAACAACAGAATTGGAAAATATTGTAAAATCTATGGAAAAATCCATTATCGAAATGTGGAGTTCCCCGGAGAAAATGCTGGAATACTCCAAAAATGCAAGAGAACATGCAAGAAAAACCCACGATAAAGAGAAAAATTTTGCAAAATTGCAGGAAATCTATGCAAAGATAGCGGAAAGGCAGGGATGAGAATGCAGGTGGTATTTGTCTCCAATTATTTTAATCACCATCAGCTGTCCTTCTGCGACGCATTGTATGAACTCCTGGAAGGAAGCTTCTGCTTTCTGCAGACCCAGCCCATGGAAGAAGAACGGGTGAAGATGGGATGGCAGGCTGAGGAGAGACCGTACGCGCGCTATGTACAGCCGGACGGTACGACTACGCGCGGACCGGAAGCACTCACAGCCGTCACGGCCTGGAATCCTGACGAAGAGACTGCGGATAATGAATGGCAGAACCTGCTCCTGACAGCGGACGTGGTGATCTTCGGTGGATGCGATGACGAGAGCTACATCCGGGAACGCCTGGCGGCGGGAAAACCTATCTTCCGCTACAATGAGCGGCTGTATAAAGAAGGACAATGGAAAGCCATCTCTCCCAGAGGACTGCTGCAGAAGTATAAAGACCATACCAGATACCGCAAGGCACCGGTGTATTTCCTATGTGCCGGAGCCTATGTGCCCTGCGACCTGGGGATCATTCATGCCTATCCGGAGAAAATGCTACGGTTCGGGTATTTCCCCGAGACCAGAGAGTATGCGCCGGGGGAACCGTTTTCACGCAAGAAAAAAGGAAGCATCCTGTGGGCGGCGCGCATGATCGACTGGAAACATCCGGAGCTGGTAGTGAAGACAGCCGCTTATCTGAAAGAACATCTGGAAGAGATTCCTTTTCACATTACGATGATCGGCGGAGGAGAACTCGAGGAAGAAGTACACAGCCTGGCAGAAGAGCTTGGCGTGACGGATAAGATCACCTTCGCAGGCTTCCGGAGCCCGGAGGAGGTCCGGGCAGCCATGGAGGAATCGGAGATCTACCTCGTCACCAGTGACCGGAAGGAAGGCTGGGGAGCCGTGGTCAACGAAGCCATGAACAGCGGCTGCGCCGTCGTGGCGGATCATATGATCGGAGCGGCTCCATGGATGATCCGACAGAGGGAAAACGGGATCCTCTATCACGACGGCTGTGAACAGCAGCTGCAGGAATACGTTGCAGAGCTGCTGCAGGATCCGGCAGAGTGCCGCAGACTGGGAGAAGCGGCGCAGCAGACCGTCCGGACGGAATGGAATGCACGGACCGCCGCGGAGAGACTGGTCAGACTGAGTCGTGAGATGGGATTCCTAACCGGTGCCCCCGGTACCACACCTGCAGAGCCGGCACTACTTGCACCCGACCAATGCCTTCCGGCTCCGCCCGTCCCGGCACTGTGGACAGACGGCCCCTGCTCCCCGGCCCCGGTGATCCCGGAGCGACGGATGTATCGATATTTAACGGAAAGAAATGAAGAGGACAGAACGTGAACAGTAATGAGACCAACCAGCCGCTGATCAGTGTGATCGTGCCGGTGTACAATATCATACCTTATCTGCCCCGCTGCGTGGAAAGCCTGCAGAAGCAGACCTATCCGGAGCTGGAGATCCTGCTGATCGACGACGGCTCCACAGACGACACTCCGGTGCTGTGCGACCGGCTGGCGGAAAATGACCCGCGTATCCGCGTCTTCCACAAGGAGAACGGAGGTCCCTCTTTCGCGAGGAACTTCGGACTGGAACAGGCTGCCGGAGCATACGTGGGATTCGTGGACAGCGATGACTATGTGGATGCCGATATGTACGAGCGCCTGTACCGGGCGATCGCGACTACACAGATGCCCGTTGCACAGGCAGGCAGGGATGAGATCGATCAGGATGGCAACATCTTACCGAATATCTGTGAACCGGTATCCGAAGAACAGGTGATCCCGGCAGAGGATTTCTTAAAAGAACTGCTGATGCACCGGGGAGACTGCTCCTTCTGTACCAAGCTGTTGCAAAAGGATCTGTTCACAAAGGGAAAATTCCCGGTGGGAGCGCTGAATGAGGATTTCCATCTGCTGGTGAAACTGCTGACGGACGAGGAGAACATCGTTCCCGGGATCGCGTGCATTCCGGGACAGACCTATCATGTATTTTACCGGCCGGACAGCAACACCAGAGATAAAAACCGGTTCTCCCGAGTGTTCGCGGACAACATCGACAATGCGGACATGGTACTGGAGCTGGTAGAGAAAAAATATCCACAGCTCACAGAGATCGCATTTCGCTTTGGAGTATTCCAGCGTCTGGATTATTTGCTGCACATCCCCATCCCGCAGATGACCGGAGAAAATATTTTCTACCGCAATGTGGTAAAAAATCTGCGCCACGGCTGGTGGAGAGCCATGAGAAATCCCTGGCTTACTTCCAAAAACAAATGTTACCACACCCTGTTTGCCATAGCACCGAAGGGGATCCGGGTGCTGCACAAGAAACTGAAGCACATATGAAGAGCACATATTTAAAGAAAGAATTGAGTTTCATGAAAAGCAGCAGTTCGGGAGGAAGTAGCTCCGACAGCGGAAGCTCGGGAGGCAGTGACTCCGGTAGCAGTGACAGTGGCAGCACCGGAGGAGACAGCGGCAGCAGCGGCGGAAGTGACGTGGATATGGAGTGGACACCGGATCTGTTGTAGTCCGGCGCATGCGATAGATATTTACATATTAAGAATACCATAAGAAGAAAGGATCTTCGAATACCAATGAAACTGACAGAACGAAAGAAAATGATCCTGATCAATATTGTCTGTGTACTGGCCCTGGCAGTGATATTATGGCCACTGCTGGTCATCTCGAAATATAATTATCCTTCGGCGGATGACTGGTCGTATGGCGTTAATGCTTATCGGGCGATCCAGAATCATGAAGGTGTTTTTCAATTCCTTAAGACGGTTTATGAAACCGTCAGGAACGATACCTGGGAAGCCAGATTTGCAAACGTTGCACTGGCATCGCTGCAACCCGGAATCTTTGGAGAACATTGCTACGCCATTGTCGCCTATCTGATGATTGGGTCTATTATTTTCTCAGAGATATATCTGGCGGCGCAATGTCTGGGGAAAAATAACAGAAAGCTGATCATTCCCGTCAGTGTTCCGGTAATTATTCTGCAGTTATTATATTGCCCCTGCCCGGAGGAAAGTTTTTACTGGTATACCGGGGCTGTAAATTACACTTTTGTGTATAGCATGTCTCTTGTCCTAATAGCACTGTTCCTGAAACTGTCAGAAACGATGAAAACCGGAAAAAGGTTACTTCTGACATTTCTGGCAATGCTGCTGGCGATCCTGGTGGGAGGGGACAATTTTGCCACCAGCGTATCCACCATGTGTCTTCTTCTCTGCTTGCAGATCCTGTTCCTGATCTACCGGAAGGATGCCTTTCGCAGAACATGGGTCATAACATTATTAGAGACACTCAGCGTGTTGAAATGTGCAACTTCACCGTTGACAACGGCCCGGATTAACGGCAACTTCGGCGGCAGCGTGGCGAATACACCGATCATGGCGATCCTGTTGTCCTTCGAGAGAACCTTTCTAAATATTATCAGTTGGACGAACCTTAAAACGTTGCTTGTACTGTTACTGATCCTGCCATTCCTGTGGAAGGCAGTGAGAAAAATGCAGTATACGTTCCGCCTGCCCGGTCTGTTCACAGCACTTTCCTTTGGCGTATATGCTTCCCAGGCGACGGCTACAATCTATGTCGACAACACTATGGGCGGTGGCAGACAGGGTGCGATCCTCTGGTATTTCTATGTGCTGTGGATGGTAGCGAACGTGATGTATTGGTGCGGTTGGATCGCAAAGCGCGATACGATTAAAGCACAACCGGAGGATAAACCGGATCAGACAGACAAGCGTGGAAAAATTGATCGCTTAGCACAGAAATACCTCCTGCGTTACTGCGCCGTAGCCGGAATCCTTCTGGCGGCAGCAGTTCTCTTCGGAAACGTACAGAGCACTACCAGCTACCGTGCGTACCGCATGTGGAGAAACGGCTGGGCACAGGCCTACGGTGCCGGCTGGGAGGAACGCCTGAAGGTATTGAAAGATGATTCCGTGAAAAATCCGGTATTTACGCCGTTGAATTATGTGGAACTGCTTATGTATACGGATCTTCAGCCGGAAGGTGGGTATACCTGGGTCAATGGTGCCTGCGCAGAATATTATGGAAAAGAGTCGGTGACAGTGGTCGCACCGGGGCAAGCACAATAAAGGCTTGTACTTATAGGCAAAATTGATTAAAATAAGGTTGCGGCAAAATATGAAATAAAATAAGAAAAGACGAAGAGGTTAGAAAGCATGGAGCTTACAATAAAGGGAAAGACATTTCCTGTCTGGAGTAAAAAAAGAATACTATACACGATCTGTTTTTTCCTGTTCTGCTTGATCGATCAGCGAACCAAAACGGGATCCGGTAAGGACGGTGCCATTGAAGTCTTTCGCAATCTGACCGGTGTGGTGATGGCGCTCATTATCTTCTCACATTACAAATGGAAAGAAATCGCGCCCCGTAAGCTGCCATATCTGCTCTGGACAGCGATTGGTGTGGCAGTGGGTGCAGTATATGTGATACTGGGACAGCCGTTACAGTATTTTGCGAATGGTCGTTTCGTAGCGGCACTGGACGTTTTGCTGTTTGGCTACATTCTGATTCATACTTTTATCAGTGTTGTCATAGACAAAAAACGTCCGAAAATTGATAAAAAGCTCATGAGTCTTTGGGCGGTAATGATGCTTCTGATGATTTTCTCCAGAAGTGATTATATCTGGCCGTTTTGCTATTTTGTGATGTTTGGATGCTTTTATCTGACCGATTTTACAAAAGAAGAGCGAGAAGATCTGTTTCAGGGAGGATTAAATGGCATCATCCTGTCATTGTTTGCATTTCAAGGATATTGCTGTATCTTCCGACCGTATGATCTTGTCCGATATACGGGAATTTACAACAATTCAAACATTAATGCATTATACTATGTTGTTGTCCTGGTAGCAATATTTACCAAGATTCTCTATGTAACCGGCAAACAGGCACATAAGTGTTGGAGAATCTTTTACTGGCTGGGAGCCGGAGTTGTGTACGCTTTTTTGCTTATGACAATTGGGCGTACCGCATGGCTGGTTTCTTTGTTATTGGGGCTGATCTTTCTGGCATTTTATTGTGGAAGACATCATTTAAAAAAATTTATCACGAGTGGGTTGACATTGCTGCTATGTTTTCTGTTGATGTTCCCGGTGACCTTTGGATTGACCAGATATCTGCCACCGGTATTCCATCATCCCGTGTGGTTCTGGGGAGAATGGAGCGAACAGAGAGTGCATTCCTGGGATCCCTGGAATTCAGAAAAATATGTGGACATCGATGAGGTGATTAAAAATGCTGTGGGAAGGACGACGGAGATCACCGATAAGCTATTGGGGGAGTCCCCGTTTGTATTGCATGCAGTGGCACAGGAAACCTTGAAAGAAGAACCGGTTTTAAAGACAGAAGCAGAATATTATTCGGCACTTCTGGTGAGAAAGACAATCTATACTCATTATCTGTCAGAATTAAACCTGTGGGGACATACCCGGGATGACCAGGGATTTCAGCTTGGACCGTATTACTGGGTGGGACATGCACACAATATTTTCCTGCAGTATGCAACAGACTTCGGCGTGCCTATGGCGATTGTGTTTGTGGTACTGATAATTGCTGCCTGCGTGAAACTGTTGAAGGAGAGCAGAAACAGCAAAAATGTTGCAGCAATGTCCGCATTCCTGTTCCTGCTGATTCCCGTGACCTTCGGTATGCTGGAGTACTCCTGGGGCGTGAGCAGCCTGACGATCACCATGATGTTCCTCGCATGGAGAAAGGCAATCTGTGATGGAGAATAAATACAATTCAAGAGTTCCGCTGCAGCGGATCGCGGCACTGGTGATCATGGACATGATGTCCATTTTACTGGTGTCGTTTGCAGCGTTATATATCCGATACGATTTTTCGTTTCAGGACATTGATCCCATGTTTTTCAAACATTGTGAGAATCTCCTGATTCCGAATATTATAGGCACCCTTTTCTTTTTCGTCCTGTGGAAGCTGTATCGCAGCGTCTGGCGATATGCCAGCGCTAACGAACTGGTCAATATCGTAGGTGCCACTGCCTGTGCGTCTATTGCACAGTTTATCTATTGTAAGTTCACAGACAACCGGATGCCACGCAGCTATTCGGTATTGTATTTCTTCCTGCTGACACTGGCGATCAGCTGTATCCGTTTCGGGTACCGGATCCTGCGCATTATCAACAACAAGCGCCTGAATCTGGTAGGAAGAGATCACTGCGCCAATGTCATGATCATCGGTGCCGGCGCCGGAGGAGACATGATCCTCAAAGAGATCGAGAACAGCCGCTACCTAAGCATGCGTGCCAAATGTATCATCGACGATCAGCCGGGCTGCCATGGCAAATTGATGCGCGGTGTACCGATCGTAGGCGGACGGGAAAGCATTCTGGATGCCGTAGGGCAGTACAGCATTGATGAAATCATTTTTGCCATTCCCTCTGCCAGTGTACAGACGAGAAAGGAGATCCTGGACATCTGTAAAGAGTCCGGCTGTAAATTGCGTACCATCCCCGGTACTTACCAGCTCATCAACGGAGATGTCTCCGTATCCAATCTGAAAGAAGTGGATATCGAAGACCTGTTGGGCAGAGAACCGATCCGGATCAATACCGAAGAAGTGCTGGATCATGTCAGTGGTAAAGTCATCCTCGTCACCGGAGGCGGCGGCTCCATCGGCAGCGAACTGTGCCGGCAGATTGCGGCACACCATCCGAAACAGCTGATTATCCTGGATATCTACGAAAATAATGCTTATGATATCCAACAGGAGCTGCTTCGCAAGTACCCGGAACTGAATCTTGCGGTGCTCATCGCTTCTGTGAGAAATGAAGAGCGCATCGATAGCATCTTCGAGACTTATCGCCCTAACATCGTATATCATGCGGCAGCGCATAAACACGTTCCCCTGATGGAGGACAGCCCTCACGAGGCGATTAAAAATAACGTATTCGGCACCTATAAGGTGGCACAGGCGGCAGACCGCTACGGTACAGACAAGTTCGTCCTGATCTCTACAGACAAAGCGGTGAATCCCACGAATATCATGGGTGCGTCCAAGCGTCTGTGCGAGATGTTGATCCAGACCATGAACTGCAGTTCCCGTACGAATTACGTAGCCGTCCGGTTCGGTAATGTACTGGGCAGTAACGGCAGCGTGATTCCTCTGTTTAAAAAACAGATTGCCGAAGGCGGTCCCGTGACGGTGACGCACCCGGATATCATTCGATACTTTATGACAATCCCCGAAGCCGTATCTCTGGTACTGCAGGCAGGTGCCTATGCGAAAGGCGGAGAGATCTTCGTCCTGGATATGGGAGAGCCTGTGAAGATCCTCGATCTGGCGACGAACCTGATCAAGCTGTCCGGTTACCGTGTCGGAGAAGATATAGAGATCAAATTCACTGGCCTGCGTCCCGGAGAAAAGATGTACGAAGAGCTTCTGATGAATGAAGAAGGCTTGAAGGAAACCGCGAACAAGATGATTTTCATCGGTAAACCGATCGAATTCGACGAAGAACAGTTCCGGGAGCAGTTGAAGGAACTGGAACGGGCTGCTGTGGATGAGACTTCGGATATCCGTGTGGAAGTAGAGAAAATCGTACCGACGTACCATCCGGCGTAGAGGATAAACGTAATGGTCAAACGTAATCCGACAAGTCCAAAACAGTGATAAGTGATATGATAAGTGATATGGGAAAAGGCAGAACAGTACAAAGCATTGAACAATATGAAAATTAATGAAATATAAAGAAACGGATACGAGGGAGAACCATTATGACCACAGCCACACAGACAGACAAGCGCATACGCAGATACACACCGCTTAAGAGGACGCTGGACATCCTCTTGAGCGGCATAGGCATCCTTGTGCTGTCACCGATTCTCCTGATCCTGTGTATTGCCATCAAACTGGATTCCCCCGGACCGATTCTCTTCAGGCAAAAGCGTGTGGGCATCCACAAGACGCATTTCCAGATCTATAAATTCCGTACCATGCGCACAGATACCCCGAAGGATATGCCGACACACATGCTGAACAATCCGGAACAATACATTACACATACCGGCAGATTTTTACGTAAGACCAGTCTGGATGAACTTCCGCAGATCTTCAATATATTCAAGGGAGATATGAGCATCGTGGGCCCCCGGCCGGCACTGTGGAACCAATATGACCTGATCGCGGAACGTGATAAATACGGTGCCAATGATATCCTCCCCGGGCTGACCGGCTGGGCACAGATCAACGGCAGAGACGAACTGGAGATTCCGGTGAAGGCAAAGCTGGACGGTGAATATGTCAAAAAATATGGATTTGCTATGGATCTGCGTTGCTTTTTCGGCACCTTCGTGAGCGTATTGCGTCAGGATGGTGTCGTAGAGGGCGGCACGGGCAGTATGGAAGGCAGCAAAATGAGCACAAAAGTCGGCACAGAAAGCAGCAAAGCAGAAGTTGGGGAGAGTTCATATAATAAATGAAAAAGATACTGATCTTAGGTGCCAATAGTTATATTGGCACCTCTTTTGAAAATTACATACAGCAAAAATATCCGGACGACTATGAGATTCACACGATAAGTTTGCATGGAGATACCTGGCGGCACGAGAACTGGAGCAGCTATGACAGCATTCTCAACGTTACCGGCAAAGCCCATGCGGATATTTCGAAGCTGTCTGAGGAACAAAAGCAGGAATACTATGCAATAAATTGTGATCTGGCGGTAGAAACAGCAAAAAAAGCCATAGAGGATGGCGCAGCACAGTATATCTACCTCAGCAGCATCATCATCTACGGTGACAGCAGCAACAGCAGAACCCCCGTAAGGATCACTGCTGATACGAAGCCGGCTCCATCGAACTTCTACGGCGACAGCAAATGGCAGGCAGAGCAGAAACTGCAGGAATTGTTCCGGACTGCGGAGAAAACAACAGGGCATACACGGTTAGTACTCTTACGTCTCCCTATGATCTACGGTCCCGGCTGCAAAGGCAATTATAAGACCCTGGTAAAGATGTCACAAAAGCTTCCCCTGTTCCCGACCTATCATAATGAACGCAGCGTGCTTCATATCGACCACCTGACAGAATACCTGCGGAACCTGGTCAATAGCGGAACAGGTGGACTGTATCTGCCGCAGGACGATACCTGCCGCAGCACGCCGGATATGGTCTTCGAACTGGCGGAAGCCGCCGGGCGACGCATGTACCATGCTGCATGGATGAACCCTTTTGTACGATTGGCGTTTTACCTTCCGGGCAAGCCGGGAAGACTTGCAAGAAAAGCATTTGGTACGCTGGTAATCGATCATGAACTGAGTAAAAGCAGCCAAGGCAGCCAAAGCAGCCAGAACGGTCATAAGCAAAAGCGGATATCCGCCGATCCCACCGTCAGTATCATTACCGTGACCTACAACAGCGAGAAAACCCTCCGGCACACCATTGAATCCGTGTTGGCGCAGACCTATGCAAAAATCGAATATTGGATCATCGACGGTGCAAGCAGCGACCATACCGTAGAGATTGCGGAATCCTACCGGGCTGAGCTTGAGGCAAAAGGCATTCGCTATCATATCCTCAGCGAGCCGGACAACGGCATCTATGATGCCATGAATAAGGGAATCCGCCATGCGACCGGAGAGATCATCGGTATCATCAACAGCGATGACTGGTACGAACCGGAGGCAGTGCAGACCGCCGTAGAGACATTTCAAAACACCGGCTGCGACCTGATGTACGCTAACATCCGTATGTACAAAGCGGACGGCAGCAGCTTTGTCAAAAAAGCGAGGACGAGAAAATTCCAGACCTCCAGAGACTGGAACCATCCGACGACCTTTGTCCGTGCGGAATGCTATAAAAAATACCCTTTCCGCAAGCTGGGCATCCATGATGACTACGGATTTTTTCTCCAAATGCGGAAACAGGGGAAGAAAATCGTTACTGTGGATCGAGTACTGGCGGACTTCCACATGGGCGGCGCCAGTAATCACAAGGATCTGAAAGCTGCCAAAAAGCGGATCCGGGACAGATATCTGTACTGCTATCGTATCAACGGCTACAGCAGATGGTATCTGATCGAATGCGTGGCAATTGAGGCAGCAAAATTCCTTCTGGGATAACCTGCCAACAGATCCTTCCGACCCGGAAACGGCAGGACAACCATAATTCAGTAAAACTATTTAGAGGCATATCGTAATGAAAATATTACAGATCAATTCCGTCTGCGGCGTTACAGGAACAGGACGTATCGTGACGAATCTTTATGATGCGGCACAAAAACAGGGGCATGAGTGTATCATTGCTTATGGAGAACATAAATATCAGAACCACCCGGGAGACAGAAAAACGATAGAAATCGGAACTATGCGAGACTGTAACCTGCATGCGGCTGCTACGAGACTATGGGATGCCCAGGGGTTCGCCTCGCGCAGAGCGACAGAGGAGTTTTTGAAAAAAGTAGACGAATATGCACCGGATATCGTACACCTGCACAATTTACATGGTTATTATCTTAATATCGATCTTCTGTTCCGCTATCTGAAACAGAAGAAGCTGAAGGTGGTGTGGACATTACACGATTGCTGGTCTTTTACCGGTCATTGCGTTCATTTTCTGGAAGTCGGATGTGATAAATGGAAGACGGAATGTGGGCATTGTCCGTTGACGAGGCAATATCCCACAAGTCTGTTTGTCGACCGCTCTGCGCAGAACTACCGTAGAAAAAAAGAATTGTTTACCGGGATAGAGGATATGACATTACTTGTGCCCTCCCATTGGCTGGAAAGCCGGGTGAAACAGAGCTTTTTGCAGGAGTATCCGACGAAAGTGATTTATAACGGAATTGATTTGGATACCTATCACCCAACAGCCGGTAACTTTCGTGAAAAATACGGATTGCAGGACAAATTTATTGTACTCGGAGTCGCCAACGTATGGGTGGAAAGAAAAGGACTTGCTACGTTCCTAAAACTGGCGGAGCATCTGGGAACAACAGCGAAAATCGTACTGGTAGGGCTGACCCTCGAGCAGATTCAGGCTCTGCCGGAAGGTGTTCTGGGATTGCCGAGGACGGATACACCCACAGAACTGGCAGAGATTTACACAGCAGCTGACGTGTTCGTCAACCCCAGCAGAGAGGAGACCTTCGGCCTGACCGTGGCAGAAGCCATGGCTTGCGGCACATGGCCAATCGTCTATGCAGATACCGCCTGCGCGGAAGTCGTGGAACATGGCAAAGGACAGATTGTGACAGGAGACCTGCCGGAATTAGAAGCAGCGATCCGTAACTGTATCCAACAAGGTCTTCCCGGAGATATTGCGCCTGCAGCTGCAGTTTTCTCCGGAGAACGCTTTGGCCGTGAGGTTGTGAATATCTACGAGCAAAAAGCAGGAAAAGAAAGATAGGAATTAAGGGATAGCATCATGAAAGTACTGTATATTACCAACATCCCCTCCCCTTATAAGGTGGATTACTATAATGAACTGGGAAAATATTGTGAACTCACGGCGCTGTTCGAGGCGGAGACTTCCACCGAACGCAGTGAGGAGTGGAAAAAATACCGTTTTGAGACTTTCGAAGGCATCATCCTGAAGGGAAAACGTGTAAGTGTAGATACCGCCTTCTGCCCGGAAATCGTGAAATATCTGCAAAAAGGAAGGTATGATATCGTGGTGTTGACCGTACTGGCATCCCCCACAGCGCTTCTGGCGGTACACACCCTGCGCCGCAGGAAAATCCCGTACTACTACGAGGGAGATGGTGGATTCGCCAAAGAAGCATCCGGTATCAAAGCGACCCTCAAGCGCTATCTCATCAGCGCTGCCGGGAAATGCTTCAGCAGTTCCAACGAGTTCGACCGGTACTGTATCACCTACGGCGCAAAGCCGGAAAATCTCATCCGATATCCCTTCACCTCTGTAAAAAAGGCCGACTGCCTGACAGAGAGACTACCCGATGCAGAAAAACAGCGCAGAAAGCAGGAATTCGGCATCACGGAAAGCTGCGCTGTCATCTCCGTGGGACAATTCATTCCGAGGAAAGGAATGGATCTATTACTGGAATGCTGTAAAGATCTGCCGGAGCATGTGGGAGTCTATATCGTAGGCGGCACGCCACCGACAGAATATCTGGAAATCTGTGAGAAATACCGGTTACAAAATGTCCATTTCCTGGATTTCATGCCCAAAGACCGGCTGATACGGTTGATGACGGCAATGGATCTCTTCGCCCTGTTTACCAGAGAAGATATCTGGGGACTGGTCATCAATGAGGCGATGGCGGCAGGACTGCCGGTAATCAGTACAGACCGCTGTATTGCGGCGTTGGAACTCATCCCGGGCAGGGGCACCTGTGAAAACGGGAAAGAAGATGCGGACGCAGGGATGATTGTAGAGAATGAGAACCTTGGACAGATGAAGGAAGCACTCCTGACACTGATACAATCCCCCGAGCTTCGGGAGAAGCTGTCGGAAAACGCAATCTGCCGGATACAGAGCTATACGATAGAAACGATGGCAGCAGAACATGACAGAATATTTCAGAAACTGAGTGCAGAGCGTCGGGAGCGTAGGAATTAGAGCGACACAGAAATATCGGAAGCATAGGAATACAGGAACAAAGCATGAAACGAACACATAAATCGATCATCAACGTCATAGCCT
>OGLG01000677.1_pt1 | contig 25621 bp, 18 predicted proteins | sample 1572621 | NCBI WGS metagenome assembly OGLG01 (sample SAMEA2581912, study PRJEB24529) | metagenome | biome: Human gut stool | place: China | collected 2011 | reverse complement strand
GCCCCTCCAAACCGGCATTCTTTTCTTCTTCAGTCAGCATGTCTTATCTATTCGTTTTCAACTGTCGTTCTCCGTGTCGGCGGACGGTCCGCAGGGATGCGGAAATCCGCATCCGCAGATTTTCCGAAAACATCTCCCGTCGCGCTCCGATCCGGCTTGCCGAACCCCTATTAATAACAAGCAAAAATACGATTTATTTCGCAAACGGGCAACTTTTAGGGGTAAAAATTCAATCTCTCGACATGTCTTCCGACCGAAACCCTCCGTTTTCGGCAGGTTTCAGCCGATCTGAGCGCATTCGGCATCCGCCCCCGACAGGAGGACGCGGGAAACCGGCTCTTCACCGGCCGGCAAAGCGGCGAATTCCCGTCCGCAGGAGTTGCGATTGCGCGGAAGATTTCGGAGTTTTGTTCTGCTAACCTCCGACGAACCATGAACCGATTCTTTTCTACGCTGCTGCTTTGCGTCGCCACCGCGCTCTGCGTCGCCGGCGCAAATCCGCCCGCAGGCGGTCTGCCCTGCCTGTGGCATTTCGACAAAGCCCGTCACGCCGCGCACGCCGCGACCTTCGTCGACGAAGGGTACCTGACGGCCGACGGCCGCCCCGGAGCGACGCTCCGCTACCTCCGCGCCGACGGCAACGCCCCCGGCGGCTTCGTCCGCACGCTCGGCAAATCGCATAACCCCGCCGTGCGGGGCGGAGCGGCGGGCGACTGCTGGCTCTTCGCCGTACCGGTCGACTCGCTCGGCCGCGGCGAACGCATCGGCATCGACATCGCCAACATGACCTACGACCTGATCGAGAACCTCGTGGTGAACTACGACCAGCCCACCGACTACGAGGAGCTCTCGCTCGAACTTATGCGCGTGCTCACCATCGAGCCCCCCTTCACCGAGAAGGAGTTCGCCCAGCTCGGTCGCGAAGAGAAAATCGAACGCCTCTATGCCGCTGCCAACAGTAACCTGGAGCGGCGCTCGCAGCGCATAATCGAAATCGCCACACCGGTGGTGAAGGAATGGGTGGAGAACCGCGGCGCAACAGGCAAGATTATCGTCCCCATGACCGACGGCAAGCGTATATTCCATCTCCGCGCCGACATCAACGAAGCCTACAATTCGGGGTGCCGCTCGATTGTTAAGGAATGGCACAAAGCCATCCTCCTCGTAACCATCGACGAACTCTGGAAAGAACACCTTCGCGAACTCGACGACCTGCGCCAGAGCGTGCAGAACGCCTCCTACGAGCAGAAGGACCCGCTGGTAATCTATAAAGTGGAATCCTTCCACATCTTCGAGGCCATGCTCGACAACCTCAACCAGAAGGCTCTCGCAGCGCTGATGCGCGGCCAGATCTTCATTCCCGAGCCTCAGCCGCGACCCGTGGAAACTCCCTCCAACGTGAGCGTGAGCGGTCAGCAACCCGCAGCGCCGGCGGCTCCGAAGCCCCAGCCGCAGGTGCGCGAGGCAATGCCCGAGCGCCCCAACGACTACTCGCAGTACACCGCCTCGAAAGAGGGGCTGCCCGGCGAAAACGCCAACCGTCAGGCCATGGCAAACGCCGGGGGAGGCCCGCGCAAGGTGATGCCCGCCAAAGCCGCTCCCAAAGTGGGCCGCAACGACCCCTGCCCCTGCGGTTCGGGCAAAAAGTTCAAGAACTGCCACGGACGCGATCTATGAACTGCCTCCTACAGTCAATCTTTGTGAAATCCTTTGATACGCAATTATATGGATAACGAAACCAACAACTCGCTACCCGGAGGTGAGACCCTCAACGACCGCCTGCGCCGCGCCGCTGCAATGGCACGCCAGCGCACAGCCGTTCCCGGCGTCGACCCCGAGGCCGCTCCCGAAGAGGCTCCTGAAGCCCCGGCCCGCAGTGAAGCTTCTGGTCCCCGGGGCCATAACGCCGCCGATCTGCGCGCCCGCATCGAGCGCGACATCGAACGCGAGGAGCGCGATATGCAGCGCACCGAACGCGACTTACTCCGCGAGGAAGCCGCTCCGCGCGGCGAACAGCCGCAGCCCCGCCATGCCCACCGTCGCCCCGACGAAGAATATGTGGAAACAACCACACTCCCCGCTAAATCCAAGAAACTGATTACCTGGATTTCGGCTCTCGGCGCCCTGCTGGCGCTCGCCGTAGTCGGCATAGTGCTTCTTTCGGTAAAACACACTCAGCAGGCCGCCGAACAGCAGCAACAGATCGAACAGCTTCAGCTCGCCAACGAGCAGATGCAGTTGGCCAACGAATACGACGCCCTCAACAACGAGTTCGCCCAGTATGAGAATCAGACCTCTCTTCTGGCCAACGACTCGATTGTGCAGAAGTATTCAGCCGCCCGCGCGCAGGTGGAGAAACTCCTTCAGGAACTCAAGAACGAGAAAAACAAATCGGCCGCGCAGATAAAGAAACTGCAGGACGAAATCGGCACCCTCAAAGGCATTCTCCGCCAGTATGTGGAGCAGATCAACCAGCTCAATCAGGAAAACCAGGAACTGCGCACCGAGAATCAGGAGGTCAAGGCCCAGAACCAGCAGCTCTCGCAGAACATCCAGAGCGTGACTGCCAGCAATAAGGTTCTCAACGAGCGCATGACTCTGGCCGAGAAGCTCAACGTGACCGGGGTAAACCTTACCGCCCTCAATAAAAAAGGGCGTACGGAGAAGAACGTAACCAAAGCCCGTCAGCTCATGGTTACGTTCACCATCCCGCAGAACAACTCCACTCCCGTCGGAGAGAAGACCATCTGGGTACGCATCGTAAATCCCGAGGGCGACGTGCTCCCCGGCGGAGGAACCTTCCAGTTCGAAGGATCGAACATCGCGGCCACCGCACGCAAGAGCATCGAATACGCCGGCGAGGAAATCGGCGGAATCACCGTCTACTGGGACGTAAACACCACCCTTACCCCCGGCGACTATACCGTCGAGCTCTTCTGCGACAACTATCGCCTGGCCTCACGCCGCTTCACACTCAAGAAATAGCATTACATCGCCGGAGTGCGGCCACCCGGACTGATAATCCGTCCGAACTTTTTCACCCTGCCATCGTTGAAATTATAGAAAAAACGTTTCAACCATGGCAGGGATTATTTCATGCTTACTGCTCGCCGCGACGCCCCCCGAGGGCGCCGGCGCACGCGCTGTGGCCGAAGCCGTGCACACGTCGCTCGTGCCGAGCCACAGCCTCGCCCTATGGATAATGCGGATGATCCGCCGGATGCTCGACTTTTTCGGGCTTACCCACAACGACACCATAGAAGAAATCATCTATACGGCAATCGTGCTCGGGGTGGCGCTGCTAATCGGTATGATTGTCCGGACGGTCATTGTATTCGCCGCCCGCAAAATGGTGAAACTGCGGCATTCCCAGGCCTCGAAACTGCTGCTCTCCAAGCGTGTGCTGAAAAAATGCTCCCACATCATCCCTCCACTGGTGTTTCTCGCACTTATCCCGTTCGCCTTCTCGTCCGACGGCAAGACGCTCGGCTGGATTCTCAGGATTGTGGGGGTGTATACTCTCGTCACGTTCGCCATATGCGCCGTGCTCGAATACGCATGGATTCGATTCGACGAACGCGAGAACACCGAAAACCATCCGCTCAAGGGGATTCTCAACGTATGTCGGGGACTTGTATGGATCATCATCGTGATTCTGTCGGTTTCGGTGCTCATCGACAAGAGCCCGCTGTCGCTGCTGGCTGGTCTGGGTGCGTTTGCAGCCGCCCTCATGCTGATTTTCAAGGATTCCATCCTCGGCTTTGTAGCCGGCATACAGCTATCGCAGAACGACATGCTCCGCGTGGGCGACTGGATTACGGTTCCCTCCACCAATGCCAACGGCATAGTGATGGACGTCACGCTCACGGTAGTGAAAGTACAGAACTTCGACAATACCATGGTGATGCTTCCACCCTATACGTTGGTCAGCACCTCGTTTCAGAACTGGCGCAATATGTTTGAGGTCGGATTCCGGATGATAGACCACAATATTTTCATCGACCGCTCGAGCGTGGTCCTCACCACTCAGGAGCAGATTGCTTCCCTGCGCGCGAAATTTCCTCTGCTCGACGAGTTTATCGCCCACCAGGAGGCAGCCCGCAAGGCGGCCGCCCCGGGTCAGGAAGTCTACACTCAGGAGTACAGCAACACTCATGGAATCAACGGAACCATCGACACGAATCTCGGACTTTTCCGCGCCTATGCCTGCAGCTATCTGATTCATCATCCGAAAGTCAACTCCCAGACGCAGGATATGCTCATATCCATGGATCCTCCCGAAAGCTACGGAATTGCCCTGAACGTAAACTGCTACTCCACGATGACCAACTGGGGCCAGTTCGAAGCTCTGAAGGCCGAGATAATCGAACATCTCACCGCCGTAGCCGGCGAATTCGGACTGCTGACCTTCAACAATCCCGACCGGAACACCTTCTCCCTGCGGAAGGCCGTTCCCGCGCCCGACTCCACGGCACCCAAAGCCGTAGCCACCTCACCGCAGCAATGAACCCTCCCGATGCGTCGCGGCGCCCGGATTGCCGGTTATTCTCATTTTTTTCTTAACTTTGGCTAAACAAACCAATGCTACTGAAAAATGAAAGAAAATAACCGCCAGGAGCCCGACCAGGACCGCTCCCAGACCTCCGAAACTTCCTCATCGCCACGCCTCCGCGTGGGAATCACCCATGGAGACTTCAACGGCGTAGGCTACGAAGTAATTCTCAAGATGCTCGACGACCCGCGTATCCTCGAGCTCTGCACCCCGGTTGTCTACGGCAGTGCGAAAATCGCCGCCTATTACCGGAAAGGTCTCGAACTCGCCTTCAATATCCCCTTTAACCAGATTCAGCAGGCCTCGCAGGCCAGGACGGATGCCGTCAACATCGTCAACGTAATCGGACAGGAGGCCCACATCGCTCCCGGCGAGTCGACTCCTGAGGCCGGAGAAGCCGCATTTATCGCTCTTGAGCGTGCCGTCGCCGACCTCAAGGAGGGCACAATCGACGTACTGCTCACCGCACCAATCAACAAGGCCAACATTCAGAGCGACACCTTCCGCTTTGCCGGCCATACGGAATATCTCGCATCGGCATGCGGCGACGGAGCCGAGCCACTTATGATTCTTTTCAACGACCGCATCCGCGTGGCCCTGGTCACCACTCACCTGCCGCTAGCAAAAATTGCAGAGGCTATCACCGAGGATGCCATCGTAGCTAAACTGCAGCTATTCAACCAGTCGCTCACCGCCGATTTCGCCATAGTGAAACCACGCATAGCCGTGCTTTCGCTCAACCCCCACGCCGGCGACGGCGGCCTGCTCGGCGCCGAGGAGAAGGAAATTATCGCCCCGGCAATCGAGCGTGCACGCAACCAGCTGAAAATCCATGCCTTCGGCCCCTATCCTGCCGATGGATTCTTCGGCAACGGCCTGTATACGAAATTCGACGGCGTCCTGGCCATGTATCACGACCAGGGCCTCGCCCCCTTCAAGACTCTCGCCATGGAATCAGGCGTGAACTTCACGGCCGGACTCCCCTACGTGCGTACCTCTCCCGACCACGGCACCGGCTACGACATTGCAGGCAAAGGTGTAGCCAGCGAAGCCTCGATGCGGGCTGCCCTCTATGCCGCCATCGACATTTTCCGCTCCAGGCGCACTCACGAGGAGATGACAGCCTCTCCCCTGCCTAAACTCTACCACGAGCGCGGCCGCGACAACGTAGTCCTCGACCTCACCAAAGACCGCTGACCCGGCTCAATCGGGCCTTATCAAGCTTTATCGGGCTCAATCGAGCCTAATCAAGATTTATCGGGATTATTCGAGATATATCGAGCTCATGCTGGCTTAATCTCGACTAATCCCGATTAATCCGGAATTTCCACCGCTTATATGTTTTATAACATATGAGCAGAATTTGCCATTTTCACCAAAAAAATTGTAATTTTGCCGCCGGATTGGCCTTAGTAGGTCGTCCCGATTATTTGTGAGTTCAAATGGAAGGCTATTTTTCAGCCATCTCCATCAACTGAGATTATCTTTAACTTACTTTATTCATCTTTTACCACTTCCTTTACAATGAACAAGGTACAAAAGCTGTTCATGGGTGGCTTGATGGCTTGTGTGGCAGCCTCATCGATGGCCCAGACATTTGTGGGCGAGCGCACGGACTTCCGCGACGAGACCATCTACTTTGCCATGACCACCCGTTTCTACGACGGTGACCCGACCAACAACGTATGCGGCTGGGACCACCAGGACGTACAGATTGAAAACAATGACCCCGACTGGCGCGGCGACTTCAAAGGCCTGATCGACAAACTCGACTACATCAAGGCCCTCGGCTTCACCGCCATCTGGATCACTCCCATCGTGCAGAACTGCTCCGGCACCGACTTCCACGGCTACCACGCCATGGATTTCTCGACCGTAGATCTCCGCTACGAAAGCCGCACCAAGTGGGGCGCATCTCAGGACGTTAAATTCCAGGACCTTATCGACGCCGCTCACGCCAAGGGCATGAAGGTGGTGCTCGACATCGTACTGAACCATACAGGCAACTTCGGCGAAAAACACTTCGCCCCGCTGTTCTCCCGCTCGCAGGACATCCGCAATCAGGCCAGTGTATCCGCCTCGATTACTCCTAACTACGACCTGCTTCCCTCCAACTACAACGATCTCCCCGGCAAAGACCAGTACAACGCCCGATTCCCCTATCTGAAAAATACAGACGGAACCAACAAGGACTCGCACAACTACTGGCACCACGTGGGCACCGGATGGAACTGGGATTACCCCACCCGCTGGTGGGGTCAGATTGCAGGCGACTGCGTGGACCTCAACACCGAAAACCCCGCAGTCAGCAAATATCTGGTGGAGCAGTACGGCAAATTCATCGCCATGGGCGTCGACGGCTTCCGCATCGATACCACGGGCCACATCTCGCGCCTTACCTTCAACACGGCCTTTATTCCGCAGTTTCTCGCTCTGGGCGAGCAGTATAAGTCGAAACGCCTCAACGGCGCTCCCTTCTTCATGTTCGGCGAATGCTGCGCCCGATTCAGCGAAGTGACCTACCGCGGCCAGCCCAACCTCTCGAGCTATTTCTACACATGGAAATCTCCTCAGGATCTGGTCAGCCAATGGAACTGGGACGAGACCTTCTGGGACAACATCTTCATCCATGAAGGCGACGACTCCAGCCGCTACGGCAACATGGCCCTCTGCGACGCCGAGCCTTCCGAAAAGCGTGAATCCGACAACGTGTTCATGAAAGACGGTGCATGGCACGAGCCCGACTACTCCGACTACTCCGGTTTCAGCATCATCGACTTCCCGATGCACTACAACTTCAACAACGCGGGAGCAGCCGTCAATGTGGCCAATAATGGCGACCGCTACTATAACGACGCCTCCTACAACGTGGTCTATGTCGACTCCCACGACTACTGCCCCGGCCCCAACGACGGCACCCGCTTCAACGGAGGCACTGAGCAGTGGGCCGAGAACCTCTCGCTGATGTTCACTTTCCGCGGCATCCCCTGCATCTACTATGGCTCCGAAGTCGAATTCCAGAAAGGCCAGAAAGTCGACGCCGGAGGTACTGATATGCCCGTGAAAAATTCCGGCCGCGCATATTTCGGCCACTATCTTGAAGGCAACGTTGAGGCTGCCGACTTCGGCAAATACTCCGCCACGGGCAATGTGGCCGAGACACTCAACGGCGACCTCTCGCAGCATATCATCCGCCTCAACCAGATACGCGCCGCCGTACCAGCCCTCCGCAAAGGCCAGTACACCTTCGACGACTGCTCGGCCAACGGCGGCTGGGCCTTCAAGCGCGCCTATAAGGACGAGAGCTTCGCTCTTGTAGCCATCAACGGCGGCGCCTCATTCAGCAAACTTCCCGCCGGCAACTACACCGACCTCGTTACCGGCCAGACCTGGGACAACGTTCCTGCCGACGGCTCCATCACCGTCGAGGCTCCCCAGGGCAAAGGTCAGCTCCGCGTCATCGTAAAAGACTGGACCAAAGGTAAAGTGGGCGACGACGGCAAGTTCATCTACTCCACCTCTCCCGTAGCCCACGGAGGCAGCGTATCCTTCACCGACCCCGGCACAACCACCTACTACACCGCCGACGACGCCATCGGTATGGCAGCCGTAAAGCTGTCGCCCGAAGGATGCAGCTTTACTACAGAAACCCTTACCGTCACCGCTGCGCTCAACGACGTAGCCGTTTCGGGCTGGTATAAGGTCGGCGACTCACAGGCCGTTGACCTCAACGGTACGCTTTCCAAAGAATTCACCATCGGCGCCGATATGAACTACGGCGACCGCATCACCGTAAGCTGGGGCGCCACCGGCGACGACGGCCAGGAATACTCCGGTACCGCCACATACACCAAAGTCGACCCCAACGCATCAATCACCATCCACGTTTCGGCTGCCGAAGCCCCCAACCTTTACGTATGGGGCACCGACGCACAGGGCAAAAACAGCGAGCCTGCAGGCAAATGGCCCGGCAAACTCCTCACCGAAACCAAGGAAGTGAACGGCACAACCTACTACTACTTCACAGTAAATACACTCAGCGAGGTCAACTGCATTTTCAGTCACAACGGCAGCCAGACTCCCGAGATCAAGGGAATCACCTCCGACGTATTCTATAAATACGATGGCGGTACAAACGCCGAGAAGGTCAACGAGGTTGTCACCACCGAACCCCGCGTATCGCTCTCGCCCAACGGCGGCGAATTCTCCGACGACGCCATCGAGGTGACAATCCGCCCCGTGAACTGCGTATCGGCCTGGTACAGCATCGACGGCTGTGACCACATCAGCCTCAGCCACGACGCCACCGTAACCATCGGCGCCGACAAGGCCATCGGCGAAAGCGTAGTAATCAGCTGGAGCGCAACCGATGCCTCCGACGTCACCAAGACCGGTTCCGCAACATTCACCAAGGTTGAACGTCCTGTCGGAAAGACTATCTATTTCGACAACTCCATCGTGAAATGGAATCCCGTGAACATCTACTTCTATCCTGAGAAAAACGGCTGGCCGGGCCAGGAAATGGAGAAAGTAGGCGAATACCTCTACAAATATGTCGTACCTGAGGAAACCACCGTCATCGTGTTCAACGGCGGCAGCAACAGCAATCAGACCGACGACATCAAGGGTGCCGACATCGTCCATAACGCCACCTACCAGGCCACCGGCGGCCGCAACGTAGTCCGTCTGAGCGGTATCGAAGGTGTTGAAGCCACCCAGAGCCAGGCTCCCGTGGAATACTACAACCTCCAGGGCATCCGCGTCGACAATCCCGCCAACGGCATCTACATCCGCCGCTGCGGCAACGTAGTAACCAAAGTACGTCTCTGATTAGCTCTCCCCCATTTCCATTCATCACATCCGAAAAGGCGATGTGCCGCACCCGCGGCCCATCGCCTTTTCTTTTCTCCGGAATTACCGGAATGATAGCGTGGAGGAATTTTAGAACCTGTAACCCACGTTTATGGCAATGCGCTGTAGAAAATCCTGCCCCATATCGTTTGTTGTAAAGGCTGGAGTATAGGCTGCCTGCATCAGGATATTCCTGTACCAGAATCCAAAGTCGATTTCGCCGTTGATAACACTTTTGTGTTCAGGTTTACCTGATGCAAGATAGCCGTATCCAATCCCCAGTCCCATATCTAATTGCCAGTTACGGGATATTGTATGGCAGAAACCAAAGCATGGACGCAGATAGATTACCGGAGCCTCCACACAAGCTCCGAAATAACGTCTGTACTGACCTTCCTGATATGTACCGAGATAGTAGTCATAATAACTATACTTCTCCAGCCGCTCATAATCGTAGGGGGCGATGGTTTTGTCGACGCCTAAATCCAGGCCATAATATAACCCGAAGTCGTTGAACTGCTTCTGAAATCCGATGGAAAAATTATAGCCGGCCTTGGAGATATTTGGCTCGTCGTCCTGATGGTTATAATATAACTCAGAAACATCGCAGAACGTCTGAACATACCCCACACGGACTATCCACCAGAACGGGTGGGAGCCACCGCTGCTTTTCAATTGCTCCGTACGCGATATATTGCCGGAGACGGTGGTCATTTTCTGAGCCTGCACGGCAGGGATGCACGTTGCCAAAAGCAAGCATGCTGTTAGGATTCTATTTATCGCTTTCATATCTTATTCCTTGGTTATCGTTATGTTTGGAAGAGGTTCAACGGGCTGAGTGGAGCCGCCGGGAGTCATTTTAATCCATTCATAGTCGGCATTGGTCGAGGTGGCCCATTTGGTGAAGTTGGCCGGATACCCCACTACAGTTATCGTCGCCCCGGAGTTATCCACGTGGATATCGAAGGTCGGAGCCACTATAATGTCGCAGTTGTGTTTTTCCGAGGATTTGAACATGCCGTAAATCTGGAGATTCCGGATTGTAGCGGCGTCATCGCCCTGGATTACCCGGCTGTTGAAGCCCGCGTTTGTCAGAATCCAGGAATCGCGGATACGCCCCTGCGACTCATCTACTTTTACCTCAGCCACAAGAGGTTTGACATAAGTTGCAGGCGACATGTCGAGCGCCCGGGCTTCGGAAGCACTGAACTCGAATTTTACCGCCTTCTGCGCGTCGGCATAGAAACCGACGGCAGCTCCAAAAAGTAAAAGGCTCAATAATCTTGGTTTCATCGGTTAAAGATAAGATACTCTATATTAGGATTTATATGCAAAATTATATATAATTTCACCAATTACCCCCCCAATTTGTTAATTAAGATTAAATTCGCATAACATTCTACTTCTCAGAAACATAAAATTGTCTTTTTCACAAATTTGTGAAAAAGATAAACTTTATTTATCTTTGCCGTGTAATAACTATATGATACAGTATGGTTGTCGCGTTTGAAAAAGATTATCTTAAGGAACTATATGAAAAAGGGAGCTGTAGCGACAAGCAGCACCGCTTCCAACCGCCTATAATCAAGCTTTACAAGCGTCGAATAGAGCAATTGCAGGCTGCACCATCGCCCGAAAGCCTATACAGATTTAACGCATTGCATTTCGAGGCTCTTAAGGGCGACAAGGCAGGGTTGTTTTCCATTCGTGTAAACAACCAGTACCGAATAGAATTTGCACTTGACTCAGTGCCTGACAACGCTATAATAAAAATTTGTAAAATTGTAGAACTCTCTAACCATTACGACTGATATGTTTACACTGCCAGGGGTAAATCCCGATATGATTGCCAATAATCTGACTCCTTTCGAGCCGACTCATCCCGGAGAAATCCTCAGGGAGGAAATTGAATCGCGGGGAATATCACAATCCCGTCTTGCGCAGGAAATTGGCATAAAAGTATCGCTGCTCAACGAACTGATAAACGGCAAACGTGATTTTACGATTGAATATGCCCTGCTGCTGGAGGCTTCGCTCGGCATAGAGGCAGATTTCTGGATTAACCTTCAGAACTCCTTCAACAAAGCCCGCACGAAGTCCAATCCCACCTTCATGAATCGTCTCGCAGCAATCCGCCGTATCGCTGCGCTCTAAAGGCATAGTTATAACGAATAAGGCGATGGGCCACGACTGCGGCCCATCGCCTTATTCGTTATATACTTGGTGATTATTTAAGGAGCTTGGAGGCGAGGGTGGAGGCGAAGGTGGCTTCGTCCATGTAGCCTACGGTAGAGGTGAATTCGCCGTCGGGAGTCATGTAGACTACCATGGGGATAGATTCCACGCCGAATTTGCCCGCGAGCTCGGGATTCTGATCTACGTCGACGCTATAGAACAGTGCCTTGTCGGCGTTGCCTGCGGCCACAGCCTCGAATACGGGGCCGAACTGGCGGCAGGGGCCGCACCAGGTGGCGTTGAAGTCTACGACCACGAGTTTCCCCTCCACGGGGTAGATCTCCTCGCCGGCCTTAACTATATGCACAGCCTCGCCAATCTGCTCGGGATCTACTTCGCCGGTTGCGCTTTCGGTTTCCTCGGCCTGGTTCTGCTCGGCACGCTTGCTGCACGAGGTGGTCACTGCGGCTGCCAGAAGTGTAAGAGCGGCGGCAGCCAGGATGTTGCGGATTTTCATACGTTATTTATTGGTTGTAAGAGTGATTAAGGATAATGTTTACACGCACAGCTATTGCGGATAAACGCGGCAAGGCAGCCGCTTATCTTCACATGATAAAACAACTGCCTTGCCTGTTTGTTGGATGCTGGGTTCTGATTTCCGGCTTACGGTAGAGAAATCAGAGAGCGGCCTTGAGGGCTTCGTTGGTTTTGTGAACTGCTTCGGCGCTCTTGGCGAAGAGGGCTTTTTCCTGGTCGTTGAGGTCGAATTCCACGATTTTCTCCACACCGTTGCGGCCGATGATGGCGGGAACGCCGATGCAGAGGTCGCTCTGGCCGTATTCGCCCTCGAGCAGGCAGGAGCAGGAGATGAGCTTCTTCTGGTCGCCGAGCACAGCGGCTACCATCTGGGCTGCGGCTGCACCGGGAGCATACCATGCGGAAGTGCCGAGGAGCTTGGTGAGCGTTGCGCCGCCCACCATGGTGTCGGCAGCAACCTTTTCGAGCTGCTCGGCCGGAATGAGCGTGGAAGCGGGTATGCCGCGGTATGCAGCATAGCGGGTAAGGGGAATCATGGTGGTGTCGCCGTGGCCACCGATTACGATACCTTCCACCTCGGTGGCGTTGGCACCCAGAGCGATGCTCAGGAAATATTTGAAGCGGGCGCTGTCGAGGGCACCGCCCATGCCGATAATGCGGTTTTTGGGAAGACCGGAAATCTTGTGGATCAGGTAGGTCATGGTGTCCATCGGGTTAGCCACGCAGATGATGATGGCGTTGGGCGAATGGGCAAGCACGCTGTCGGTAACCGATTTCACGATTTTGGCGTTTACACCGATGAGCTCCTCGCGGGTCATGCCGGGCTTACGGGGAACGCCCGAGGTGATTACTACGACGTCGGAATTGTTGGTCATGGCGTAGTCGTTGGTCACACCGGTAAGACGGCTCTGGAGATGCAGGATATTGGCGGTCTGCATGATGTCCATTGCCTTACCTTCGGAAACGCCCTCTTTGATGTCAATGAGAACCACTTCGTCGGCAATCTGCGACGTTACGAGCACATTAGCTGTAGTGGCGCCTACGTTGCCGGCGCCTACGACTGTTACTTTCGACATAGTAAATAAATCAGAGTTTATAAAGTTGTTGGTATTTCGGTTGTCAGGCCCGAAGGCCGATGCAAAGATAGCAAATATTTGGCGAAAAACGCGCGATTTACAACGAATTAAAACAAAGACGGCGCGCCGGCCGAGCCGATGCGCCGCCTTTAGCGGTAACTTTACATATCCCGGCAGGGATTCAGAGCTGATTATTCGCCGGGGATGATAGCTTCGCTGGGGCAAACTTCAGCGCAAGTGCCGCACTCGATGCAGGTGTCGGGGTCGATTACATAGATTTCGCCTTCCGAGATTGCTTCAACGGGGCAGTTGGGCAGGCAGGTGCCGCAAGCGACGCATTTGTCGGTAATTACGTAAGCCATTGTTGTTTACAAATTTATATTGATAATTGAGTTTTGAGTATTTCCGGTTGGATTCTGCAAATTTAGCCATTTTCCCGAAATTACACTCATTTTCGCCGTAAAATTTATCACCCGAGGCGCCAACCGGGACTTCAACCGAGATTCAACCGAGATTCCGAGATTTCGCCAACTGAGATTCCGACCGGGACTCCGATTGAATACGCCCGATCGAATACGTGGCCTTGAAATGCGGCAGGCACCGATACCCACGCATTCGGGGATGTCGGCGCCTGGAGCGTTGATGTGGTATTTGGAGCAGATGCGGCGCAAAAGGCCGCACCGTTCAATTCGGGATTACAAATCCAAGGCTTAGAGCTGGGGACCTGCGGCAACGAGAGCCTTGCCGGCTTCGTTATGCTCGAACTTCTTGAAGTTGTTGATGAACATCTCGGCGAGCTTGGTAGCCTTTGCCGTCCAGTCGGCGGGGTTGGCGTAGGTGTCGCGGGGGTCGAGAATCTTGGGATCAACACCGGGGAGTTCGGTGGGCACGGTGAAGTCGAAGATGGGAATCTGCTTGGTGGGAGCGGAAAGGATAGCGCCGTCGAGGATGGCGTCGATGATACCGCGGGTGTCGCGGATGGAGATACGCTTGCCGGTACCGTTCCAGCCGGTGTTCACGAGGTATGCCTTGGCACCGCTCTTTTCCATCTTCTTCACGAGCTCTTCAGCATACTTGGTGGGGTGCAGGCTCAGGAAGGCTGCGCCGAAGCAAGCCGAGAAAGTGGGAGTGGGCTCGGTGATGCCGCGCTCTGTGCCGGCGAGTTTCGAGGTGAAGCCGCTCAGGAAGTAGTACTTGGTCTGCTCGGGAGTCAGAATCGAAACGGGGGGCAGAACGCCGAATGCGTCGGCCGAAAGGAAGATAACGTTCTTGGCGGCGGGACCGTGGCTACCCGGAGCGATCTTCTCGATGAAGTTGATGGGGTAGCTTACGCGGGTATTCTCGGTAACGCTCTTGTCGGCGAAGTCGATTTTGCCTTCGGCGTCTACAGTAACGTTCTCAAGCAGAGCGTTGCGACGGATAGCGTTGTAGATATCGGGCTCGCTCTCCTTGTCGAGGTTGATAACCTTGGCGTAGCAGCCGCCCTCGTAGTTGAACACGCCGTTGTCGTCCCAGCCGTGCTCGTCGTCGCCGATGAGCAGACGTTTGGGGTCGGTGGAAAGGGTGGTTTTGCCGGTGCCGCTGAGGCCGAAGAAGATGGCGGTGTTCTGGCCGTTCATATCGGTGTTGGCCGAGCAGTGCATCGAAGCCATGCCCTTGAGGGGGAGGTAGTAGTTCATCATGGAGAACATACCCTTCTTCATCTCACCGCCATACCAGGTGTTGATGATTACCTGCATGCGCTGGGTGAGGTTGAAGGCCACGCAGGTCTCCGAGTTGATGCCGAGTTCCTTCCAGTTCTCAACCTTGGCCTTGGAGGCGTTGAGCACTACGAAATCGGGGGTGAAGTCTTCGAGTTCCTCCTTGGTGGGGCGAACGAACATGTTGGTCACGAAGTGAGCCTGCCATGCCACTTCCATGATGAAGCGAACGGCGAGGCGGGTGTCCTTGTTGGTACCGCAGAAAGCGTCGACAACGTAGAGGGGCTTGTCGCTGAGTTCCTTGTCGGCGATAGCCTTGAGAGCGTCCCAGGTTTTGGGAGTGATGGGTTTGTTGTCGTTCTTATATTCGTCGGATGTCCACCAGATGGTATTTCTGGAGATGTCGTCGTCGACGAAGAATTTATCCTTGGGCGAACGGCCGGTATAGATACCCGTCATAACGTTCACAGCGCCGAGCTCTGTAACCTGACCCTTTTCGTAGCCGGTGAGGCCGGGTTTGGTTTCGTCGATGAAGAGTTCATCCCACGAGGGGTTGTGGTAGATTTTCGGGGTGCCCGAAATACCATACTGGGTTAAATCAATCTTGCTCATTTTGTTTTAGATATCTTAAAATGAAGTTGTTTGGTTGTTTCTTAATCAAAGCGCAACTCCTCGGGCGGGAGGGTTGCTGTTATCCGGGTGCAAAGTTAGTCAGCTTTTTTTGTTTTGCCAACTTTGATTGCGGAAAAATTTCCGTAATAATTAATTTTTAGATTTTTTTTGAAAACCGCCGGAGCGCGACCGCTCCGGCAAGAAAGCCGCCAATAAGGAAATACCATTGTTACAACAATCGAGACGCACGATTGTTCGACAGTGTGCGCAACGATTTCCGGCAGGGTCCGACAGTCGGAGAGACACACCGTAAGGCAGTTGGAACATTTGTTTTGGCAAAGGGTGAAAAAATCGCTACCTTTGCCGCTCACATCATGAGTCAGTCAACGAAGTCGTTTGAAACTTTTTCTTAAATGGCTTCACAAGACGTATTCTTCAACTTCAGGAATGAACAATACATACGACATCTGCTGCATCGGCCACATAACCCTCGACAAAATCGTGACACCGCGCCACACCGTCCACATGCCCGGAGGCACTGCCTTCTATTTCGCCCACGGTATGGCACACCTGAATCCCGCGGGATTTCTGCTTGTCACGTCGCTCGCCCCGAGCGAGATGAAAGCCGTAGACGACATCCGCGCCGAAGGCGTCGACGTGGAGGTGCTCCCCTCGCCCACTTCAGTCTATTTCGAGAATAAATACGGAGAGGACCAGAACGACCGCACGCAGCGCGTACTCGCCAAAGCCGCGCCGTTCACCGTCGACGGCCTGCGCGACATAAAAGCCCGTTATTTCCACCTCGGCACGCTTTTAGCCGACGATTTCTCGCTCGACGCCATACGCTCCCTGGCCGGCCGCGGCATTGTGTCGGTCGACGCCCAGGGATATCTGCGCGAGGTGCGCGGCGAGGATGTATTCGCCGTCGACTGGCCCGAGAAGGTCGAGGCGATGAAATACATCGACATCCTCAAAGCCAACGAAAAAGAGATGGAGACCCTTACGGGAAGCTCCGACCCGTGCGAAGCCGCACGCATTCTGGCCGGATGGGGAGTGAAAGAAGTATTGCTGACCCTCGGAAGCTATGGTTCCCTGATATATGCCGGAGGCAATTTTTACGAGATTCCGGCCTATCCGCCGGCCGAAGTGGTCGACGCCACAGGATGCGGCGACACTTATATGACCGGATACCTCTACAAGCGCAACCAGGGTGCGGACTATCTCGAGGCCGGAAAATTCGCAGCAGCGATGTGCACCCTCAAGCTCGGCGCTTCCGGCCCCTTCTCGGCCGACGAGGCCGCAGTGAACGCCATTGTAGGCTGATCAGAGCGGCCGACCCTTCCCGCATTCCGGATTTCAGCCTTTCCTCTCAATTCATTTTTTGCGCAGCTGCGCCATAGCGTAGAGCAATACCGGCACGTAGCCGGCGCAGGGCACCACGAATGCCGTGGCTATACCCCAGCTGTCGGCAGCCCACCCCATGAGAGTGGTCCCCACTGCGCCTCCCAGCGGCGTCATCATCATGAGCGACGACGCCATTTTTGTGTCTCTACCCGCTTTGGGAATTGTAAGAGCGAACACGGTGGGAAACATAATCGCCTCAAAGGCATAGCATACAAACACTCCGCAACGCGACACCATCCCGAAGTCGAGAGCCACGGCGAGCGACCCTGCGACTGTGAGCACCGAGCAGACGGCAAGCACCTTGCGCGCCGGAATCCGGCTCATAATGAAACTTCCGGCCACACGGGCCACCATGAACAGTCCGAGACCGCAGACAGAGAGCACCGTTGCCGCCTGCGCCGGTGTGAGCCAGCCGCCGTCGGTGGCATAGTTGATGAAGAATGTATTAATAGATATTTCGGCAATCTCGTAGCAGAAAAGCGCGCCGACCCCTGCCATAAATCCCTTGTTGGTCACCAGGCGGCGCAACGCCGCGCCGGCGCCTCCGCGCGGAGCGTCGGTTGCCGCCGAGGCCACGATTTGCTCGCGACTGTTGATTTCCGGAAGCTTGACGAAGCAGAATACCACCGCCACACCAAGAACAGCCACGCCCATCACCGTGTACGGCAGGGCCACCGAAGCCTCCGGGTTGCTGAAAAGGATTCCGCCCACAATCACCGGCGCGAGGATGCAGCCCAGGCCGTTGAACGACTGCGCCAGATTCAACCGGCTCGGAGCCGTCGAGGAATCGCCAAGCTCTGTGATATAGGGGTTGGCAGCCGTCTCAAGCACTACCAGGCCGCACCCTATCACGAAGAGCGACACAAGGAAGAAATCAAACGACCCCAGCCATTCGCCCGGAATAAACATCAGACTTCCGATGCCGAAAAGCAACAGCCCGAGAACCACGCCCGGACGATAGCCGCGGCGGGTGATGAACACACCGGCCGGAATGGCCATAAGAAAATACCCGATATACGTCGTGGCCTGAATCATGGCCGAGCGCGTCATGGTGATGTCCATCGACATCTGGAAATGCTTGTTGAGCACGTCGAGGATAGCGCGGGCGAAGCCCCACACGAAAAATAGCGACGTGACCAGCACGAAAGGCACCACAAACTCTTTTTTTACCAGACGGCGGCTCTGCTGCCGTCCCCCATTGGATTCGGGCATCTCGCCCAATGTTTCTTTCATAGTCATGTTGGTTTATCATCCCCCGGAGCGCAAATTTACCTTTTTTCCGCCAAACGAGCAAAACGCGCCCTTAATTCCATCCCGTAATCATTTTTGAGAAAATACTGCCGGGGTTAAACCAAGTCGGGGTGGATTTTTGTTTTTGTGAATATAAGTTAGTACATTTGTGGTAAAACCGACCACTGGCATCGAGATTCCCACCTCCATCGTCCAACCGAGTTCACACATTATGGGACTTTACAAAAAGAAAAACATTTTCATCGGCGCCATAGGGCGGCTGATGTTTCCCGAAGCCCTCTGGACGCGCCGCTTTCTGGTGGCGTGGATCGGTTGCCTGCTGACGGTCGTAGCATTCGACCTGATGTGGTGCCTTCCGACAAACCCGCGCGCGCTGGCCTACGCAGGCACATACATCAACGGCATCCTCCTGGCCACGGTGCTTGCCCTGCCCGCCGTGGCGAGCCGCCGTCAGTGGCCGCAGCTGGTTGTACTCCTGCTGGCCGACTGCGTGCTTGCCGCCAACCTGATGTATGGCGCGGCATTCTACAGCTCTATACCGTTGGGTGCCTACCCCAGCGTAGCGTCGGTTCTCGATTTCACCGGTGCCGTAGGCACGCGCTTCTCATGGTGGTATCTGGTGCTTCCGGCCATAGCCGTGGCTACCTTCCTGCTCATGCAGCCGGCCGACGAGGCCGACGAGCCCCGGCCCAACATAATCTTCTACACCCTTACCCTCGGAGCGCTCGCCCTTCTGGCCGGATTTGTAGCCATGGCCTGCGGAGGAATGGCCCGGCACGTGGGCCGACTGCGCTCGAGCTACAACGGAATTGTGGCGCCGGTGGTCTACACCATCCCCGGCGTGCTGATTGCCGAAAGTCTTGAAGTGCCGGACTCGATAAGTCCCGAGCAGCAGAAATATGTGGCTTCATGGGGCCGCAACCACGTGGCGATGCGTTCGGCCATGGGCGAACCGGCCGATACCATGGCCCGGCGCGACAATCTGGTGATCATATTCTGGGAGTCGCTGGAGTCATGGCCAATCGGCATGAAAGTGGAGGGGAAAGAACTTACGCCCAACCTCAACCGTATGCTCCGCGACAGCGCCATGCGCAGTTTCTACGCTCCGAGAGTGCTCTCGCAGGCGGCAGCCGGGCGTACCAGCGACGGGCAGCTCCTCGCTCTCGCAGGAATGCACCCCACCCGTTCGGGAGCTTTCGCGATGACCCGCAGCGGCAACCGCTTCCACACCCTACCCGACGCCATGAAGCAGCAGGGAGCCAAAACATACCTCCTCAGCGGCGACCGCCCCTGGCGATGGAACGCCGAGATGATGGCCAGATCGTTCGGAATCGACCACATTCACCTGCGCGACAGCTGGAACACCTCTGAGCGCATCAACGGCGACACGCCGAGCGACAACGCCGTAATCTCGCAGGCCATAGCAAAAATGCAGCGTGGCGAAGTCTGGCCCGACGGCGAGAAAGCCTACGTACAGATCAACACCCTCTCGGGCCACGCCCCCTTCAAGATTCCGGCCGAACTGCAGACAATATCGCTCGACGGAGGATATCCGGCCAGACTGCGCGACTACATGACGGCTGTACACTATACCGACCAGGCCGTCGGGCGGCTGCTCGACTATCTGCGCCAGCGCCCCGACTGGAACCGCACTATGGTTGTGGTCACCGGCGACCACGAAGCTCTTTCCCACTGGCGCTCGGCCCTTCGAAGCGACGCCTCGGGAGCCAGGATGATAAACCCCGAGGAATATGTTCCGCTGATCGTTCTCAACGCCCCGATTGCCGGCCGACGCGCGGCCGTAATGGGGCAGATCGACATCTATCCCACCCTGCTCGACCAGATGGGGCTCGACTACGGCTGGCGCGGCATGGGCTTCTCGGCCGTGGCCGAACGCTCGCCCTCATTTGCCGTAAGCCACCGCGGACGCATCGTCGGCGACACCTCAGGCTTCGGCAGCAACGTAGCGCGCCATGTGGAAGACGCCCTCACGGTCTCAGACCTCATCCTGCGCCACGACCTGCTCGAAGAATAATTAAAACCAACCATACAACCCCTCCTCCCTAAACTCCCTAAACTCCCTAAACTCCCTAAATTCCTTAAAACTCCATAACCCTCCTTGCACTGGCTTGGACAATACATAGGATTCGGATGGCTGTGGTGGTGTGTCGCCACAGTCTACGCGCTGACCATACTTGGCATAATCGCCGTGGTGGTCAGCGAAAACCGCAACCCCGTGAAATCGCTCGCGTGGGTCACGGTGCTCCTCGTCGTGCCGATGGTCGGACTTATCCTCTACATATTCTTCGGCCGCAACATTCAGAACAAGCGCATAATATCGCGGCGCAACCGCCGCATCCTGCGACGTCTTACCAACCGCAGCAGCGCCAGCGCCCGTCAGGGGAAGCCACCGGAGCATATCCGCAACCGCATCAACCTGGCATCGTCGCTCTGCGGCTCCAACTACTACGACGGCAACAAGGTTGACATCTTCGACAACGGCGCCGACAAAATCGAGGCTCTGCTGGCCGACATCCGCAACGCGCGCCGCTATATCAACCTCCAGTACTACATACTTATCGACGACAAAGTCGGGCGCCGCGTGATTGAAGCTCTTGAAGAGCGCGCCCGCGCCGGTGTGAAGGTGCGCGTAATCTACGACCATGTAGGCTCCTTCCGCCTCTCGCGCAAGGCCCTCAAGGAGATGCGGCGCGCCGGAGTGGAGGCCTATCCGTTTTTCAAGGTGGTATTTCCGCCGTTCGGAACCCGTATCAACTGGCGCAACCACCGCAAGATTGTGATAATCGACGGGCGAGTAGGCTACATCGGCGGAATGAACATAGCCGACCGCTATATCGACGGCGGCAAGATGTTCGCCATGTGGCGCGACCTCCACCTGCGCATCCAGGGGCCGGCCGTTGCCGCGCTCCAGCAGTCGTTTGCCGTCGACTGGAATTTCATGGGGCAGCCCCTGCTGCAGGAGACCGACTTCGCCGCCCCGTCGGCCGACAGCCCGGTGGGCCTGCAGCTCGTCACCGGCGGCCCCACCACACAGTGGATGAACATGACTCTTGTGTTCCAGCAGGTAATCTCCGAAGCCCGCAAGTGCGTCTATATCCTCACCCCCTATTTCATCCCCACCGAAGGCCTGGTGCAGGCGCTGCAGCTCGCCGCCCTCTCGAAGGTCGACGTAAGGCTGATTGTGCCGCAGCGCAGCGACAGCGACATGCTCCGCTGGGCGTCAAATTCCTATATCATGGACTGCCTGCGTGCCGGGGTGAAAGTCTATTTCTATCAGAAAGGGATGCTCCACAGCAAGGCCATAATCGTCGACGACGATTTCTGCACCGTCGGCTCCACCAATTTCGATTTCCGCAGCTTCGAACATAATTTCGAGGCCAATATGCTGATATACTCTCCCGAATTCAACGCCCGGCTCAAGGCTATGTTCTTCCGCGACATGCGCGACAGCCGACGCGTCACCTCGGCCGAATGGCGCGCCCGCCCGCTGCCCCGACGGATGCTCGAATCCTTCATGAGGCTCTTCTCTCCCATTCTCTGACGCATCCGGAACAATAAAAGACACCGTTGCTACGTAAAAATATATTAACCTACGGACATATTAACCCGCATTATCCAAACCCGACTTAAAATGCGATACGACGACCATATCCTGAAAATATACCAGAATAGTTTCCGCAACAACTGGGACCTTCCCGCCCTTACCGACTACGGTAGCCAGGAAGTGATGACCTACGCCGACTTCGCCCGCCGTATAGCCCGTCTGCACCTCTTCTACCGACAGATAGGCCTGAAGCCCGGCGACCATGTGGCTCTCCTGGGTAAAAACTCCGCCTCCTGGGTAGTTATGTTTATCGGGACAATAACCTACGGCGCCACAATCGTTCCGATTCTTGCCGACTTCAATCCTCACGATGCCCAGCATATAGTCAACCACTCCGACGCCCGGGTGCTTTTTGTAAACAGCTCCATATGGGAGACTCTGGATTTCGAGGAGATGCCTGAGCTGAAGGCCGCCGTCTCGCTCGAGACGCGCCAGGTACTCGCCGAGCGCGAAACCGAGGGCCACCAGATCCCTTCGCGCATAATCCGCAACCTCACGCGCAAATTCAAGGCGACATATCCGAAGGGGTTCCGACGGGAGGATGTGGTCTACCCCGAAATCGATGCCGAAAATACCGCCATACTCAACTACACTTCCGGCACCACTGGATTCTCCAAAGGAGTGATGCTGACCTACGACAACATCGCGGGCAACGTGAACTACGGCATAGTCAGCCGACTGCACTACGAGGGGTCGCGCGCTCTTTCATTCCTGCCGCTGGCACATGCCTACGGATGCGCCTTCGATATGCTCGTGCCCCTGGCCGTCGGCACTTTCATCACCATCTTCGGGAAAGCCCCCACACCGAAGCTGCTGCTGAAGGCATTCAGCGAAGTGAAACCGAATCTGGTGATATGCGTGCCCCTGATTCTCGAAAAAATCTACCGCAAGCAGATAGTGCCGATGATTACCAAACGCGCCATCCGCTGGGCGCTCGCTGTACCGTTTATCGACAACGCCATCTATGCCAAAATCCGCAACAAGCTTGTAGAGGCATTCGGAGGCCAGTTCGAGGAGGTGATTATCGGCGGAGCGCCGCTCAACAGCGAAGTGGAGCAATTCCTGTACCGCATCAAATTCCCCTTCACCGTTGGCTACGGAATGACCGAATGCGGCCCGCTTATAAGCCACACTCCCTGGCGCTCGTTTGTGCCGTCGTCCTGCGGACGCACTCTCCCCTGCATGGAGTCGAAAATCATGGGGAGCAAAAATCCCGAGACGGAGCCGGGCGAGATCTGTGTGCGCGGTCAGGACCGCATGAAAGGATATTACAAGGCTCCCGACATTACCGCCGCCACCATCGACGAAGAAGGCTGGCTGCACACGGGCGACATGGGCACCCGCGCGGCCGATGGCACTCTATTCATCAAAGGCCGCTACAAGACGATGATTCTCAGCGCCTCCGGCCAGAACATCTATCCCGAGGAAATCGAAGCCAAGCTCAACAACATGCCCTACGTGGCCGAAAGCCTCGTGGTGGAGCGCGGAAAGGGTCTGACCGCCATAGTCTATCCCGACTACGAGCGCATGGATGCCGACAAGGTCGACATGCAGGCTCTCCCCGAGCTGATGGAGGCCAACCGCAACGAGCTCAACGGCCTTGTCGCCCCCTACGAGCGGGTGGACCGCATACAGCTGATTCCCCACGAATTTGAAAAGACTCCCAAAAAATCTATAAAACGCTATCTTTATAGCTGATTCCCCGTATGAACAGCATCGACAGCCTGATTTCCGACCTCGCTTTCATTCTGCTGCTCGGCGCCATCGTAACGCTGCTTTTCAAATGGATAAAGCAGCCGGTGGTGCTCGGCTACATCGTGGCCGGGTTTCTGGCCAGCCCGAACTTCACCCCGCTCCCCTCGGTCACCACCGAAGCCAACATTGAGTTCTGGGCCCAGATAGGCATTATCGTGCTGCTCTTTTCGCTCGGGCTGGAGTTCAGTTTCAAGAAGTTGCTGAACACGGGCGGGTCGGCCGTTGTCACCGCCGTGGTAATTGTAGCCGGGATGATGGCCACAGGATTCATTATCGGCCATCTGCTGGGATTCACCCACATCAACTCGCTCTTTCTGGGTGGCATGCTGAGCATGTCGTCGACCACGATAATAATCAAGGCGTTCACCGATCTGGGGCTCAGGCAGAAGAAGTTCGCCTCGCTGGTTTTCGCCGTTCTTATCGTCGAGGACCTCTTTGCCGTGGTGATGATGGTGGTGCTGTCGTCGATTGCCGTCAACAAGAGCGTGGAGGGATGGCAAATGCTTATGAGCGTCAGCAAACTGGCATTTTTCCTCATCATATGGTTTCTGGTGGGAGTGTTCGTGCTTCCGTCGGCCCTCAACCGGTTCCGCCGGTTTCTCAACGAGGAGACCCTCCTGGTGGTTTCGATGGGACTCTGTCTGGGCATGGCCGTATTCTCGGTTTTCTGCGGCTTCTCGCTTGCACTCGGCGCCTTCGTAATGGGCTCGATTCTGGCCGGCACGAGCTACGCCGAGCGCATCGAGCACGTAGTCACCCCCGTGAAAGACCTGTTCGGCTCCGTGTTCTTCATCTCGGTGGGTATGATGGTGCAGCCCGCGGTGATTGTGGAATACTGGTGGCCGATTCTGCTGCTTTCGGTGGTGGTAGTCGTGGGAATGATCGTATTCGGAACTTTCGGCATGCTCATCACCGGGCAACCCCTGCGAATCGCCATGGAATCAGGATTCTCGCTCACCCAGATAGGCGAGTTCGCCTTCATCATCGCCACACTCGGCATGAGTCTGGGTGTCCTGAATCATGAAATATACCCGATAGTAGTGGCCGTATCGGTAATCACCACTTTCACAACACCATATTTCATCCGCATGGCCGATCCGGCCTATACAGCCCTTGAGCGACACCTGCCGCGGCGCCTGCGCATACTCGTAAACCGCTACCCCGGCCACACCCGCAAGGAAGGCGCCACCGGGCGCGCCTGGGTGGTTCTGCTGCGGCGCTACCTCTGGCGTATCATAATGTATTCGATTGTCCTCGTGGCCATTTCGCTGGTATGCCATAATTATATGGTGCCGAAACTGCAGGAGTGGATGCCGTCGTGGTACCGCCTTGTCGGAGCCGCGCTAACACTCGCCCTGATGGCACCCTTCCTGCTCGCCCTGTGCCTGCCGCCGGCCATGAACAGCGGCAACGAGCGCGCCCGACTGTCGGCCAACCAGTTGCGCGGACCGCGCATCGTGATGATGCTGTTCCGCCTTATGCTGGCACTGGGGTTCATCGTCCATGAACTCACGTCGTTCTACTCCCTGCGCGTGGGCATCGTGGTAGGTGTCGCACTCATGCTCCTGCTTATCATGCTCTTCTCGCAGAAACTAAACCGGCAGCTCCGGCAGCTCGAAGCGCGATTCCTCGACAACCTCAACGAGCGCGAACTGCGCCGTACGAGCAAAAACAACAACCTCGTCAACGACCTCCATCTGGCCTACATCCGCGTGGGCTACGGCTGCCCGTTTGTAGGCGAGCGCCTGGTCAACAGCCGCATACGCCAGCAGTACGGCGTCAGCGTAGTGATGATACAGCGCGGAAGCACGCTCATCGTGGTGCCCGGCGGCGACACACGCATATTCCCCGGCGACGTGGTCGGCGTAATCGGCACCGACGAGCAGATCGAGGCCGTGGTTAGCGTAATGGATGTCGACGCGCCGCCGCAACCCGATGCACCCGGGCTCGACGACTTCCGCCTCACCAGCGTGGAACTCACATCCACCTCCCCACTGATTGGCCAGACCCTGGCCTCGGCCGACGTGCGCCGCAACTACAGCACCCACGTCGTAGCCCTCGAGCGCTACGGCGAATTCTTCGA
>OGLG01000671.1_pt1 | contig 25930 bp, 16 predicted proteins | sample 1572621 | NCBI WGS metagenome assembly OGLG01 (sample SAMEA2581912, study PRJEB24529) | metagenome | biome: Human gut stool | place: China | collected 2011 | reverse complement strand
GTTTTTACTGGAGTATGCCAATCGTCTTATGGGTTCCGGTGTACACACCTCGCGCGTGATACGAAACACTCGCCGCATCGGAAAGTCACTGGACGTAGACGTGAAAATGAGCCTTTTTCAAAAGACCATGGTAGTAAGCGTATGCGACATTGACAGCACTGAAGTCTATAATGAAGTAGCCATCATCCCCGCTTTTCCCATCAGCTTTGAACTGAATGCCGAACTGAGCGCGCTTAGCTGGGAAGCTTATGACAATCATCTGCCTCTCGACACCCTGTGGGAAAAATACGAGAAAATCATTGCACGCCCCAAAATGGACCCGCTTTGTACGCTATTTCTGGTGGGATTTGCCAATGCATCATTCTGCGCCTTGTTCGGTGGCGACTGGACTGCACGTCTTATTGTATTCTCCGCTACCCTCATCGGTTTCTACCTCAAACAAATTATGCAGAAAAAGAAATTCAAAATCGGGTATGGTAAAGCTTGTGCTTAATTTCTGCGTTGCGCAGGAACTTTTAGTTGAGAGTCAGGACAGATATTATCCGACAGACAGATTTAGAAGTCTTATAGAGAATTATTTTGATGATTACAGAGGACGATTTGCCGAACTTATGAATGGAGGACGCGATGCCACAGATTAACAGAATCAGAGTTAATAATGTTAAATATAATTTCGGTACACAGGTGTACGACGATTTCGTGATGCGCTTCAACTGCCAGAATACTATATATGACCTTGCCAATGGCGGTGGTAAGAGTCTGCTTATGCTGCTTCTTATGCAGAATATGCTTCCTAACTGCACACTTGATGACAAGCAGCCTATTGAGAAGCTTTTCAGACAGGGAAGCGGTAATACATGTATTCATTCTTTGGTTGAGTGGAAGTTAGATCCATGTTATCAGAAGGATGGTTTCAGGTTCATGACAACTGGTTTCTGTGCAAGAAAGGGAAGAGGCACAGACGATGAGAATCAGGATGGACAGGAACAGACAGCTGCACCGACAGCAAGTGTTGAATACTTTAACTACTGCATATTCTACAGGGAGTTTGGCGATAACGATATTAAGAATCTTCCACTTGTAAGTAATGGAGAGAGAATTACATATAACGGACTTAAGGCTTATCTTCGTGACCTTGAGAAGGGCGGGTACAAATATGTTGTTAAGATATTTGACAGAAAAGGTGATTACCAGAGCTTCATAAGCAACTACGGAATATATGAGAGTGCATGGGAAATTGTGCGTGGAATTAACAAGACAGAGGGGCATGTAAGAACATATTTTGAGTCAAATTATAAGACAAGCCGTAAGGTTGTTGAGGATCTGCTTATAGAGGAGATTATCCAGAAATCCTTCAATAACAAGCTGTCAGTTGATAATGATGAGGGCATGATGGCTCAGACTCTTATGGATATTAAGGACAAGTTAGTGGAGCTTTCAAAGAAACACTCACAGCTTGGAGCATATGACAGCCAGATTGCAGCTATCGACAGTTTTAAAGAATATCTGTCGACATATGAAGCATTTTACAACAGAAAAGAAGAAATAGAGAAGCAGCTATATGACCTGCTTCTTGTTGCTATGCGGGAAAGTGATAAGAAGGATAAGGAACTTAAGAGTCAGGATGACCTTATCACTAAGATGTATGATGAGCTTGCACACGAGAAGGAAGCTATAGCAGTTGCAGAGGTTATGTCTGAAAAGAATTCGATGGCAGGAGTTGAGAGCCTTGTTAATGAGACAAGAAAGGCACTTGAACTCAAGAATACTGCAATTGAAGAGGCAAGAGGAAAGCTTTCTTTGATGGAGTCTGCGGGTGATTATAAAGATTATGCAGAATACGAGAAGTCTTATAAAGGACTTCAGATTGCGATAGATAACAGATTAAGAGAAGATACTGATATAACAGCAGAGTTAAAGATACTTGCTGCAGGTTACAGAAAATTCTATGAGACAGAGACCAGAAGACTTAAAGAAAAGCTTGATATAGCAGCTAACCGTGTTAAGGCTCTGGAAGTCAGATTATCAGAGGCTAAGGATAACCTTAGAAATGCTGACAAAGAGGCGGCAGGTCTTGGCAGTCTTTCGGATAATCTTGAGAATGAGATACAGGAATTACAGACACAGCTTGGAGCAGCTTTATCAGAGGCAGGAACTGTTGTATGTGAAAATGTGTCTGAAGAATATGACAAGTCATTCAGGGATAAAGAACTGTTAAAGAATGAAGAGACAAGAATGTCCGAAAAATTCAATGATGTGCAGCAGCAGTTAATGTCACTTAATGAGACAATATCTGCCAATAAAGCACTTATTGATATATTTACAGAGCAGTCAGAAAAGCTTGAAAAGGCTGATGAGGCTGGAAATGCTGATAACGAGCGCATGGGCAAAATCCGTGAAATATACAGTGCAGATAATGACGAGGCAATGCTTTCGGTTATTCTTGAGACTTACCAGAAGATGCGTAGTGAATATACAGAAGAGTGTAAGGCAGCCCAGGAACTTGATAGCTTTATTGACAATGCAAGAAAGGGAACATATATCTGTAAGAGTCCTGAAAGAGACAGGCTTAAGGAATACCTTGAGAGCCAGTATGGTTCAGATGTTGTTGAGGGTCATGAGTGGTTCGCAACCCTGAATGCAGGACAGAAGAGAGATGTATTAAAGAGAACACCTTTCATTGAGTACGCATTTATAATAAAGAACGATTTCGAGAGAATCAAAGCAGACGAGATGCTTAAGGATTTTGGCAAGGGTGTGGCTGCTTATCCTGTTATAAGCGAGCAGGTGCTTATTGATACTAAGTTAGAGATTAACAAAGACCTGATTGTATTCGCATTAAAGGATATGTCGTTCCTGCGTGATGAGGCAAAGCTTGAGACACAGATTAAGCTTGCACAGGAGGAGCTTGAGTCGCATAAGGTGCAGGCAGGAAAACTGGCCGACAGAATGGAGCTTGTGTGGAATGATTATACATTTGCACTTGTATATAATGCTGCGTCTGGAAAGGCGGATGTGTCCGAGGCAGAAGCAATCAGATTAAAGATTGCTGACAGCGAGGCTGCAATTATTGAGGCTGAGAAGAAGAGAAGTGTGTTAAATGAGGTTAAAGAGCAGCTTTCAAGGAACCTCGCACATACAAGAGATGATATAGAAGAGAAGGAAACAGCATGTAGCCTGCTCTCGCGTATTATGGAGATGAATACTTCTATAGATAAAAAGTATGAGCGCTTAAAGGGACTGAAGGCTGATGTGGATAGTGCAAGAAACCGCATATATGAGTGCGAGGAGGCAGCAGCTTCTGCTAATTCTGAGTATGATAGTGCAAGAGATTTCGAGGACAGTACAAGAAAGGCATATGATGAAATCATTAAGTCATGGGAGGAGCAGTACGCACCTTATTATGATGAAAATGTCTCAATAGAAATCGATGACGATACATACCGTCTTGATAAGGATGAAATAGAGAGCAGATTCACCGGATTAAAGACAGCACTTTCACAGAAGAACAGTGACTTTGCAGATAAGCAGGCGCTGATGAACCATCTGTCTGCATCTATGAACAAATGTCGTGATGCAATAGAATACAGAGGTTATACATTTGACGATATTAAGGCAAAGTATGAAGCTGGTGAGATTATGGCAGCGGGTTCACAGCAGTTAAGGAATGCTAAGGACGCTCTTAATAATCTTGTGAAGGGCAGTGATTCTGTAAGGGAAGAACTTGAGTCACAGGAAGCACTTCTTAACAGACTTGAGGGAAGTATCGCACATGGTATTAACCAGATTGAGAATAATTATGGAAGCTTTAAAGAGTTCCCATGTGATGACCCGGATGGATTCATTACACAGCACAAGGCATTGATTAAGAAATTAGAGGACAATACTAAGACACAGGAAAAGACTCGCAGACAGATGTCCGATTCTTTCAAAGATATTCTGGTGTGCAGAAAAGATCTTGAAAGGATTGTATCTGACGCTGGCATGCATGTTCCAGAAGAATTCCGCCCGGAGGATGCTGCCGGAATAACGGCTGACCTTAAAGAGTATGAGGCTGTTCATAAAGAATATGCTTCAATTACCAGATTAGAGTATAAGAAGGTTGATGAATTTAATAAGAATAAAGCTAAACTTATTGACCTGCTTAATGGATTTAATGCAGTCGAGCTTGCAGATGAAGTAAGGATATCGCTTAATGTTCCTGAAAATGTGGCTAAGACCAGAAGTATGATTGAATCGTTAAATGAGACGAACACATTTATACAGTTAGAAAAAGACCGCATTGCCAAGGGTATAGAGGATATGCAGATGATTAAGGATAACTTTGAAAATCGTTGTATCCAGACATGCAGTAATATTAAGACTGAGCTTGACCGTCTGCCACAGTTGTCTAATATCAATCTTGACGGAGAACAGATTGCAATAATCAGTCTGCAGATTCCTTATATAAAGGAAGAATTATATAAGGAAAAGATGTCTGAATATATTGATGAAACTGTTTTTATGGCGGAAAGTTTTAAAGAGCCTGTGGAAAGACTCAAGTATATAAGAAACAGACTGTCATGGAAGAGACTTTTCTCAGTTATTGTCACAGACATGAATTCAATCAGAATTAATCTGTATAAGAGAGAGAGAATCAAGGACCAGAGCCGTTACTTAAGATATGAGGAAGCGGTTGGCTCAACAGGACAGTCGCAGGGTATATATATCCAGTTCCTTATTGCGATTATCAACTACATATCTAATATGAATTCTTCAGGCAATGAAGGTGTTGAGGGTAAGACAATATTTATCGATAACCCGTTTGGTGCGGCAAAGGATATATACATATGGGAGCCAATATTCAAGCTGCTTGCAACTAATCATGTCCAGCTTATTGTTCCGGCAAGAGGTGCAACTCCTGCTATTACAGGAAGATTCGATGTTAATTACATACTTGGTCAGAAGCTGGTAGATTCAAGGCAGCAGACTGTGGTTGTTGATTATTACAGCAGCACGAAGGAATCAGAATTGGAATACACAAGAATGGATTACGAACAGGCTACATTTGATTTTTTGTAACATATTTGTAACAATTCTGTGAACTCGGTTTACAATGAACTTAGGCTGTGCTAAACTTTAATGAGTTGTAAAATACGACAATTAGATTATTCACAACATTCAACGAGTAAGTATTGGAATGAGGAATATATATTTATGAATAAATACGAATTAGGAATTAAGATAGACCAGATTAAGAAACTGGCAGCGAAAAAAGAATATGCAGAGGCAGCAGCCATAGCTAAGGATATTAACTGGACCAAGGTTAAGGACTGGCAGGCACTTGCCACAGCCATTAATGTACAGGAAGCAGTCGGGGATTATGAAGAAGCAAGAGATATGGCTATTCTTGCTTATAATAGAAACCTCGGAGGAAGAAAGCTTGTATATAAGCTTACTGAATTCTTTATTAAAGTTGGAGATTTTGATAATGCCAACGAGCTTTATGAAGAATACAGCAAATCTTCACAGCATGATGTAAGCAGATTCATTCTGTATTATGACCTCAGAAAGGCACAGAAGGCATCAGATAATGAACTTGTAAGTATCTTAGAGGAATACAGAGATCATGAGATTGATGAAAAGTATATGTATGAGCTTGCAAGACTATATTATAAGACTGGAAGAAAAGAAGAATGTATTAAGACATGTGATAATATCGTTCTGTGGTTTCAGGACGGTACATATGTTGAGAAGGCAGTACAGTTAAAGGAAAAGCTTGGTGTTGTTCTTACTAAGACACAGAAGGGTATCTTAGATGATGTCATGAAGAGAAAGAGCGATGATGAAGCTAATAAGGAAGAGCTTTTTGCAAAGCAGAAGGAGCTTGCTAATCTTAAGAGAGATGAAGTTGAAGATGTTTTCCGTGAAGAAGATGAGAAAGAACAGAAAGCATCTGGTAAACAGCCTGCACCAGAGGTAAGTCTTAATGTTCCTGAATATGATAAGGAACAGGAGGAAGGACCTCTTTCAATAGACCTTGTACAGAACGACCAGAATGATGATATCAAAGCATTTTTAATGAAAGCTCTGAATAAGGATGAAGATGCTGATGATACTAAGGACAGCTCTGTTGTTATGTCTAAGATAGAGACTCCGCAGGTGGAGAAGCCAGAGGTTTCTGAGACACTTAGCAAAGATGGAGAGAAGAATTTCTCAAGCGAGATTAATAAGGCAAATGTCTCACTTAAGGAGCTTATTGAGAATGCAAAGCAGAAGTTAGCTGATAACTATGAGCAGATCAATAAAGAAGACGAAGCTGAACAGAGAAAAGAAGCTGAGGAAAGAATCAATAAGGAAGCAGAGAATATAGATATTAATGTTCCTGTACCTGAATATAACAATTTATATGATACAAGAAATCTTCAGGAAGAGCTTGCTGCCAAGATGAGTGACTTGTTCGGTGATGAGGAAGAAGATGCCGATGTTAAGACATTTGTACCAGCTTCTAAGAATAAGGAAGAACAGCCTGCAGAGGAGGTTAAGACTCCGGCGCCTGTAGCTGAACAGGTTGTTAATGATGATGCAGAAGCTCAGGAAGATGATGACCAGATTGAAGGCCAGATGGATATAACAGAGTGGATGCAGTCTGTAAGAGAAGAAAAGTATGGCAAGCAGGATACTAAGGAATTTTCCAAGTCAGAGCTTGAGCGTTATCTTGATGAGAAAGACGAGAAAAGTGCAGCTTATGAAAAGCTCGTAGAGCAGAAGAAAGCAGAAGCACTGGCTGATGGTAAGGAGATTGATAAGGAAGGAGCAAAGAGAGCAGCTCTTGCACAGATGGCAGTTGATTCAGCGAGAATGGATCTTGCAATAAGAACAGGTAAGGCTGCAGCGAGACTAGAGCAGGCAGCAACTGCTATAGAGAATGAAGATATTCCTTTAGTTACAGCACAGATACCAACTGTGTCAGAATCAATGATTTCAGATATCAATTCAATTATGAATGAAGATATTGATAATAAAGACAATAAAGAAGAAGGTGAGGAGGCTGTTGTACCAGATGAGGTAGCTGCAGGTGTTGAGCCGGAAGAAACAGTAATTCCGTTCACCAGACAGGAAGAAGAACAGCCATTGACTATGGAAGAAGAGATTGAAGAAACTGAGCAGAGAGAGAAGAAGCTTACAGGAGAACTGGCAAAGATATTCAGAAAATACAGAGATATGCCAGGACTTGAGGAACAGTTAGCTGATCTTTTCGATACAATTGACGATGAAATGCAGATGAATTCATCAGCATCAGGAAATATTCTTATTTCTGGTAATTCAAGTTCTGATAAGACAGACCTTGCAAGAACTATAATAAGAGCTATTAATACTTTATATCCAGACCAGCCAAAGAAGATTGCTAAGACATCAGGAGAGAGTATTAACCAGAGAGGTATTGCCAAGGCAATGGGAAGACTTAAGGGAACAGCTCTTATCGTTGAAGGCGCAGGAACAATCCAGCCTAAGAGAATTAATGAACTGCTTAACTGTCTTGAACAGGATACAGAAAGAATGATTGTCATATTTGAAGATTCAGATACAGACATGAATGTTCTTATCAATTTTAATCCTGAGCTTACCAAGACATTCAATCACAGAATTGTTCTTAAGCAGTACACAGTTAATGAGCTTGTTGAGATGGCGAAGAGATTCGCAAGAAAGAGACAGTATGAGGTTGATGATGATGCATTACTAGAACTGTATCTTAAGATTGACAAACTCCATAACGTGAATGATAATATTAAACTTGATGATATCAAGGAAATTATCAATCAGGCAATTGTCAATTCTGAAAAGAGAGCATCAAGAAGATTCTTTGGCGGACTTAAGAAGAAGAGAAGCGAGAATGGTGATGTTATATTCTTGACAGAGGCAGACTTTAAAGACAGATAAAACTATATGCACAAATGTGCTTACACAGGGAGGAAAATATGATTAACATCGATGAAATGTCAATTAATGCAATCAGGGTATTGTCAGCAGATGCAATCCAGAAGGCTAATTCAGGACATCCTGGACTTCCACTCGGAACTGCACCAACAGCTTATGAATTATGGACTAACCATATGAATTACAATCCTGCTGATCCTAAGTGGGAGAATAGAGACAGATTCGTTCTTTCTGGCGGACATGGTTCAATGCTTCTTTACTCATTGTTCCATTTACTTGGAATTGGCAATCTTTCTTTAGATGATGTAAAGAATTTCAGACAGATGGGCTCAAAGACACCAGGACATCCAGAGTATGGTCATACAGTTGGTGTTGAAGCAACAACTGGACCTCTTGGACAGGGTATGGCTATGGCAGTAGGTATGGCTATGGCAGAAGCACATCTTGCATCAGTATTTAATAAGGATGGATACAATGTAGTAGACCATTACACATATGTACTTGGTGGAGACGGCTGTATGATGGAAGGTATTTCATCAGAGTGTTTCTCACTTGCAGGAACATTAGGCCTTTCAAAGCTTATTGTATTCTATGATTCTAACAATATATCAATTGAAGGAAGCACAGATATTGCATTTACAGAAAATGTAATGAAGAGATTTGAAGCATTTGGCTTCCAGACAATCGAGGTTGCTGATGGCAATGATATCGAAGCTATCGGCAAGGCTATTGAAGAAGCTAAGGCTGATAAGGAAAGACCTTCACTTATCAAGGTTAATACAATGATAGGATATGGCTGTCCTGCAAAGCAGGGTAAGGCAAGCGCACACGGTGAGCCTCTTGGTATTGATAATGTTGCAGCACTTAAGGAAAATCTTAACTGGCCATGCAAGGGTGATTTTGAAGTACCACAGGAAGTATATGACCATTATAAAGAGATAGCAGCAAGAATGGCTGAACCGGAAGAAGAATGGAATAAGCTCTTTGCTGAATACTGTGAGAAGTTCCCTGAGATGAAGGAACTCTGGGATAAATATTACAATGGATGTGATATGTCCGATTTATTCAATTCTGAGGAATACCTTGCAAAGCCAGAGAAGGCAGAAGCAACAAGAAGTTCAAGTGGAACAATTCTTAACATGATTAAGAATCTCATGCCTAACCTTATTGGTGGTTCAGCAGATTTAGCACCATCTAATAAGACTAACATGAAGGATGCAGGAGATTTCTCTAAGGAGAATTATGCAGGAACTAACCTTCACTTTGGTGTAAGAGAACAGGCTATGGCAGCAATTGGTAACGGACTTGCACTTCATGGTGGATTAAGACCATTCGTTGCAACATTCTTCGTATTCAGTGATTACACAAAGCCAATGGCAAGACTTACATCACTTATGAAGCTTCCGCTTATATATGTATTTACACATGACAGTATCGGAGTTGGTGAGGACGGACCTACACATGAGCCAATTGAGCAGCTTGCAGCATTTCGTTCAATGCCGGACTTCACAGTATTCAGACCATGTGACAGAACAGAGACAGCACTTGCATGGGAATATGCTATTGAATCTAAGGACGAGCCAACAGCTTTAGTTCTTACAAGACAGAACCTTCCACAGATGGCTGGTTCATCAAAGGAAGCACTTAAGGGAGCATATATTCTTGAGGATTCAGATAAAGAGACTCCGGATGGAATCATCATTGCAAGTGGTTCAGAAGTAAACCTTGCTGTATCAGCAAAGGCAGAGCTTAAGAATGCAGGAATAGATGTAAGAGTAGTAAGTATGCCATCTATGGACGTATTCGAGAAGCAGTCAGACGAATACAAGGAATTAGTCCTTCCTAAGAGTGTAAGAAAGAGAGTTGCAGTTGAGGCACTTTCAGACTTCGGATGGTACAGATATGTAGGACTTGACGGTAAGGTAATCTGCATGAAGACCTTTGGAGCTTCAGGTCCGGCTAACCAGTTATTCGAGCATTTCGGATTCACTGTAGAGAATGTAGTTAACACTGTTAAGAGCCTTTTCTAAGATGATAGAATAATAAAGAATATTAATATAAAAAATCAGGGATTTCGGTTATTAAATATAACTGGAATCCCTGATTCCTTTATATTATAAAGAGTTGTTAATAAAATAATTTGACATATGTATACAATAGGTATAAAATCAATATGACTTTTTACAATTTAAAGGAGGGGAATTTTGTGAAAGCAATAAAAAGAATTTCAGTGCTTGTGTTGGCACTGGTGATGGTGTTTACATTGTGTATGTCATCACAGACTGCGTATGCAGCCAACAAAGTAACAATAACATTTAAGGACTCAATAGTGTATGAACAGGTGGTAAGTAATTTAAGTAATATGGATATTACTACCGATGATGACAAGATGCAGATTACTATGAATGAAGAAGATATTAAGTCTGTAAAGTCACTTAGAATAAAGGCACCATATGGTAAGTATGAGTTCATAAAAGACATATCAGGGCTTGAGAACTTTACAGGTCTTACAGAGCTGATTATCTGGGATTCATATTACAATGATGGACAAGTACCAGAAGGTACTTTTTCTGATCTGTCACCATTAAAAGGACTTACAGGACTTACAAAACTTGAAATATGTGGAACACATGCTTCAAGTGTAGATGATATTGCCGGACTCACTAATCTGACATCATTAAAAATAGAAAGTCCAAAGCATCTTGATTTATCAGCAATTGGTAATCTGACTAACCTGAAAACATTAAGTCTTGAAGCATGTGGTATAGACAATGAAGGATTTAACTACATAACTGATAAGCTTACAGGGTTGACATCATTAGAACTTGGTTATCTCAATTATGAGGGAAATGATATATCGGATATATCTTCAATTACTAAACTTACAAAGCTTCAGACATTATATTTAGATAATAATAATATTGCAGATATTACACCACTTTCAGAGTTGACAGATTTAGAATTTTTATCTATTCGTTGTAATCTGGTAACAGATATCTCTGCACTTGGAAATCTTACCAAGCTTAGGAACTTATATGCAGCAGGTTGTGGCATAACAGACATAAAAGCATTAGAACCAATAGTTTCTAATCTTCAGGCACTTGATTTAACAGAAAACAGTATTACAGATTTTTCGTTACTTCAGGAAAAATATACTAATAACCAGACGTGGTTAAAAATTAATAATCAGGTATATAATCTTAAAGCCAATTCAGAGGATACAGTTGAGCTGCCTCAGATTGTATTAGATGCAATATATGATAATACATCATTTGTATATACAGAACAGCTTGAAAAGAATTTGAATTTCTCAACTGTAGTGAGATTAGATGGTTGTAAATTTTCAGAAGATGGTAAAAGTGTTATTATTGATAAGAATGTAGCAACAGCTAAAGCAGATATAGGATATCATTGTCATGGTTACAAATATTCGGCAAAAATTGTATATGATGTAACAGATGTTAGTGCGCCTGAAGTGGAAACATACTATTCTACAAAAAAATTAACAAATAAAGATGTTACGGTTACACTTGTTGCTGATGAAGATATTCAGGCTGTTGCTGGATATGATAAAGTAACTGACAGGGAATATCGTAAGGTATATACAGCCAATGCTAATGAAAGCGTAGATGTCTATGATATAGCAGGAAACAAGACAGTAGTAACAGTAGATATTTCTAATATTGACAGGACAGCACCAGAGGTCACAGCTACATACAGTACTAAAGAGCTGACTAATGGAAATGTAGAGGTAACACTTACAACCGATGAAGATGTACGGTCAATAGAAGGCTTCACAAAGGTAGATGACAGAACTTATAAGAAGACATATACATCAAATGCAAAAGAAGATGTAACAGTCTATGATATAGCAGGAAATAAGACAGTAGTAACAGTAGAAGTAACTAATATTGATAAGACAGCACCGGAGGTTAAAGTTACATACAGCACAAAAGAAATAACATATGATGCCGTAGAAGTAACACTTACAGCCAATGAAAATGTACAGGCAATAGAAGGCTTCACAAAGGTAGATGACAGAACATACAAGAAAACATTTGCAAAGAATACAGACATTAATGTTGATGTATTCGATATAGCTGGCAATAAGACAGTAGTTAATATCTCTATAACAAATATTACTGAAAAACCAACAGTACCAGAAGAACCAGAAACTCCTGTAACACCACCAACAGAACCGGTAACACCAGAGAGTCCTTCAGCAGTAGAAGAACCAGCAGTTGCTCCTAAGACTGGTGACAACAGCATGGCAGCAATGTATGCAATAATCGCAGGAATCAGTGGCGCAGTTGTTTTACTTTCTGCAAAAAAGAAGAAGTATAACAGATAATATGAACCAATAATTATAATAGCTTGGATATGAAACCAAAAAGTTGATTATCCAAGCTATTTTTTTATATTGTCAAGTGCAGAATATGCCATATATTACCGAATGCGCCAAAAGTGAAAGTCAAGTGCAGAATATGCCATATATTACCGAATGTGCCAAAAATAAAAGTCAAGTGCAGAATGCGCCAAAAGGTGAATTGATATTGTTGGGGAAAACGATTATAATTATATATAATAATTGTGAAATTGTGGAGTACAGTTACAAAAGGGGGATTTTATGAGAAAGATTACAGCAGGGTTAATTGTTATAATGTCAGTTTTGCTTGTGTCGTGTAAGGGGAAAACGGGTAATACGATAACCGTAGGAAGTGATAAGCTTGATAATACGCAGTCATACTTTTCTGAAAGCATGCATATGGTGGCAAGATGTGATACAGGATATTATTATCTTGATAAATGTAGCGCATCAGATGATAATCTTATGTTTTATGATGATAAGTCGGAAGAAAGTATTGTGTTATGTAATAAACCACAATGTGGGCATGATGGAGAAGAGTGCATGGCATATATTTCAGGAAGTGAGTTTAAAAGTGAGTTGTATTACTATAATTCGTACATATATATGATAAGTTCCAAGGGAAATCTTGTACGGATAAGTGCTGACGGAACACAGAGAACAGACCTTGGAAGCATATGCGTCCTGAGTGGACAGGATAGTGTGTCAATGTGCTTCAATGGTGGATATGCATATGTATTTCAAGAGATAACGGGAGATATAGAAGGTAATGTAACAGTAAGGCTGTACAGATTTAATCTTGATACGGGTTTGAGCGATAAAATATATGAAGAAACGGGATATGGTATAGGAATTAATTCACTTAAAACATATGGCAGTGACACATTTTTTTTAAAGACATCTGTTTCAAAAGATGATAAGGGATTATATTCGTTGGAAGGAAAAGGAATATTCAGAATTACAGGAGAAGACACTGAATGTCTGCTTGATAAGAATGTGTATAGTTACTGTATAGATGCAGATAATAACAAGCTGTATTACAGCGGGCTTGGAGATGGAACGATATATGAATATGATCTTGGCAGCGGCAAGTCAGAAAGCATATATAAAAGTGATAATGATAAAGGATATTTTTATATAACATTTGACGGAAATTATATCTGGATGGATGATGAAGGATATAAGAGTATGGCAATGTATTTTAACAAACAGAGCAGTTCACTTGATTATACGATATATCAGTTAGGCATAGATGGAAAGCTTATAGCAAAGAGAACGATTCCAGACGAGGAAAAGATATTTTCAATTATGCACGGGGACAGCAGGAAGATGTTTATGTTCTCATCCGTGAATAATAGAATTGTATATATTGATAAGAGCAACATTGAAAAAGGGGATATTAAGGAGCTTAGGTAGATGAAGGAACTGGGGAGACTGCTTAATAGAAAAACAATATTGCTAATTCTGGCTGCGGCATGTATATGTGTCGTGGCTGTTTTTGCAGGGGACTTTTCAGACTGTGGAATAGATAATTATAAGATTAAAGTAAGAGAGTACAACTGGCTGATTAATGGGCATACAGATGAACAGATACAGGAGCATGCTGACGAACTGGCACAGGATGAAAGAAGAATATTTAAGAGACTTGCAAAGGAATACAAGGAAAAGTCTGATTATATTGGTGGGTATACAGAAAGTGTCAAAGCAGTTATTACAAAAGCCTCGAATATGAAAAAATTCAGTGTGTTTGGTACATCAGAATCAATAGCAAATATCAATAAAACGGAAAATGATTATAAAAGGATTGAAAATGTACAGGTTAGGGAATTAAACAGCAGGGCAGTTGAGCAGTTTCTGAATAATGATATTTCTATCTATATCGTTCTTGCGTTGATGATATATATTATTTATATCATTTATGAATACAGGGATAATGGAATGTGGAAGATTATCTATACTGCTGTCAATGGAAGAATGAGAATTGCGGTTAAGGACATTGCTGCAGTCGGATTGGGGGCTTTATTTGTATCACTGATTATGCAGTTATGCGGTCTTGTCTCTATGCTTATGTTGTATGGTGGCTGGGATTCCCTTACAGCACCTGTACAGTGTCTGACAGGATATAATAATTTCACTTATCCGATAAGCGTAATGACATATCTTTATATAAGATATATGATTATATCTTTAATAGTTATTGCAATAGTGCTTGTTATATCACTCGTATTTGCGTTATGCAGGAAAAGAATCAGTTCAATTGTGCTGGTGGGTATAATTGCCGGAGCGGAAGCATTTGCATACCAGAATATATCAATGCAGGGCAGATTAAGAATTTTCAAGAAGATTAATATAATAAATGTGATGAATGTAAGCAATATACTCAGGAAGTATGATAATATCATGATAGCAGGTGTTCCTGTGAGCATGGTAAATGTGCTGTGCATGGTGTGTATTATTATAGCTGTAATATCAGCAATATTTCTTGCGCTACTTGGAAAGGTTATCCGTCCGGGAAGAAGTGCTGGCTTTATAGGAAAAATGATTGAAAAAATCGGACATGGAGTTCAAAGGATTTTGTCCAGACTTCCGCATTTCTGGAAAGAAATGTACAAATTTTTAATAACAGCAAGAGGCTGGATTGTAATATGTGTTGTTGTGTTTATAACAATATTTATATGTAATAACCAGAAAATAGCATATTCTGAAGATGAAAAGAAGCGTGATGAATATTATCAGCAGTATGGTGGCAGGGATTACAGTGGATTTACCAGTCTTATAGAGCAGAGACAAAATGATGTTTATGAGGCACAGGCAAAGCTGGATGCTGCAAGAGAACAGTATGAGCGGGGGGAACTTAGTGAGGATGATGTAAGCAGATATGTGTACAACCTCATGGATGCTGCGAGACTGCTTGATAACATGAGCGAATATATGCAGCAGATTGAATATGTTTCACAGATAAAAGAGCAGTACGGAATAGATGCGTTTGTTATGTCACAACGGGGATACGACCAGATATTTGGCAGTAAAGGAGCAACGAGAAAACTGCTTATATATATTATACTTGGATTTGGAGTTGTTCTTATTGCAGAGACTGAAAGCTCAGTGGAATATAAGAACGGAATGAATGTGCTTATTGGCTCGTCTAAGAGAGGAAGAAGATGGGAACGTACAGTTAAGGTAGCTGCTGTATGCATATTGGTGGGGGTAAGTGCATTTTTACTGTATATAATCGAAATGATAATAATGTATAAGGCTTATGGCATGCCATATATTAATGCACCGCTTATAAGCCTTACATATATGAATACAGCAAAGGTATTCAGGAATATAACGATAAGCCAGTATATGCTTATTCTGATGGCAGAGGAGATACTATTCGCAGTAGTAGTCGGACTTGAAACAGTATTCGCTTCAAGGCACATTTTTAAAAAGAATTCGGGAAAAGGAATACCTATGATTATAGTTATTAATACTGCTATATTATGTATTATTATGTGAGGGGATGTATGAGATTTAAACAGTTTGTAATAATGATGATGATTATATGTGGCTGTGTATCAGCTGGATGTAAGAATAAAGAAGTACAGGAGAGTGACAAGACAGCAAGTGACAGCAGCCGTTTAGCCAGACAGGAGGTGGAGTATCCCGAAAAAGAAGATACATATGAAGATTGGGAACAAGTGGGTGAATTCAAGATAAACAGCAGGTCTGTAGAACAGGATGTACATAACACAGATACGTCATATCTTTATATAATGGGATTTTCATGGCCAGTGCTGTATGATACAGACTCTGTAAAGTCTATAGAATACACTGCATATAATGCACGTGCACAGTTTGAAAAGAGAGATATGCAGCTTAAGGAATTCCTTGATAAAAAAGTTATTAAAACTCAAAGTAAAAAGATATCGGGAGCAGAGCAGAAAGAACTGGATTTAATATTGTATATGGAATTTCCAACAAGTACATATTCATGGTATATGAATAAACAATCATCAGATACGGTACTTAGGGAAAGAAATGACATGCTTAACGCCATACTTATAGAGGCAAAAGTTATATATAATGATGGAAAAGAGGAGACTTGTTATTATAGGATTCAGACTGGAACAGCAGATAGTTATATGTTGTTTAAGAGAAACATGTAGTTGTAAATGAAAACTTTTAGAAATGCTTTTCGTATATATTTAGGGGAGTACATATGCAAAAAAGAATTATAATAAAAATTATATTTTGTCTGATATTGTTTATATCAGCAATAGCTGCCATAATTATAAAATTGAATTCGGATAAACCTAAAGTTGGTATATCTAGGTTTGAGCTATATTGTAAGACGATTAATGTTGACTATGATGATAAGACATTTTCAATCAACGATAAAGAGAATATTCATAAAATAGCAGAGTATGTCAGCAATATTTACAAGAATTCAGTACCTGTTGTTGATACAGCAGAATCTTATGATATTGTGGTAGATTTTAATAATAAGATAAAAATTAAGATTTCAAATAACGAGAATAGAATGTATTTGTTTGAGGCTGAATCTGATAAATCAACATATAATTGTAAAGGTCATGCTCAAATATCTGATGGGCAGATAAAAGAACTGATAAACATGATGGAAAGTGCAAAATAAAAATATAAATGTTCATGGAATATTTACAAAAAATTATAATAAAATTTACTTGAATTATTATACGGGCAAGCATATAATAAAAGCATAGGGTTTGTCTATAATTTAACAATCAAATATTTATGTACGGAGGTTTTATTATGGTTCGATTTACTTTACCAAGAGATTTGTATCATGGAAAGGGTTCTTTGGAAGCCCTCAAGACACTTGAAGGAAAGAAAGCTATCATCTGCGTTGGTGGCGGCTCTATGAAGCGTAACGGTTTCCTTCAGAAAGCAGAGGATTACCTCAAGGAAGCAGGAATGGAAGTTAAGCTTTTCGAGGGTATCGAGTCTGATCCATCAGTTGAGACTGTTATGAAGGGCGCTGCTGTTATGACAGAGTTTGAGCCAGACTGGATTGTTGCTATCGGCGGAGGTTCTCCTATTGATGCTGCTAAGGCAATGTGGATTAAGTATGAATATCCTGATACAACATTTGAAGATATGTGCAAGGTATTCGGTCTTCCTAAGCTTCGTAAGAAAGCTCATTTCTGTGCAGTTTCATCTACATCAGGAACAGCTACAGAGGTAACAGCATTCTCAATTATTACAGATTATGAGAAAGGTATTAAGTATCCTATAGCAGATTTCGAGATTACTCCTGATGTTGCTATTGTTGATCCTGAGCTTGCAGAGACTATGCCGGTTAAGCTTGTAGCACATACAGGTATGGACGCCATGACACATGCAATTGAGGCTTATGTATCAACTGCTAACTGTGATTACACAGATCCACTGGCACTTCATGCTATGGAGATGATTCAGGCTAATCTCGTTAAATCATACAACGGAGATATGGCAGCAAGAGATTCAATGCACAACGCACAATGTCTTGCAGGTATGGCATTCTCTAATGCATTACTTGGTATCGTTCATTCAATGGCACATAAGACAGGTGCAGCATTTGAAGGCGGACATATTATCCATGGTGCAGCTAATGCTATGTATCTTCCTAAGGTTATCAAGTTCAATGCCAAGGATGAGACAGCAGCTAAGAGATATGCATTTATAGCTGATTTCTTACATCTTGGTGGCAATACACAGGATGAGAAGATTGACAATCTTATCGCTATGTTAAGAAAGATGAATGATGACCTTAATATTCCTCACTGCATCAAGAATTATGGTGAGGGTGGTCTCCCAGCAGAGACAGGATTTGTATCAGAGGAAGAATTCAAGGCTAAGTTACACGACATCGCAGCCAATGCTATCCTTGATGCATGTACAGGTTCTAATCCACGTCAGCCAAGTCAGGAAGAGATGGAGAAGCTTCTTACATGCTGCTACTATGATACAGAAGTTGACTTCTAATAATTACATATAAGAATAAATGTTAAGCCTTCTGGTAATAATACGGTTGTATTAATTATCAGGAGGCTTTTTATTATGGCATTGAATGAAAAAGAAAAGACTACGATTAAGGATTTACAGACTCAGGAGCAGACCTGTATCAAGAAGTACAAGAAGTATGGACAGGATGCTAAAGATCCTGTGTTAAAGGAGCTGTTCTCTACATTAGAAAAGAATGAGCAGAAGCATTATGACACATTAGGACAGATTCTTGAGGGAAAAGTTCCTGAATGTGACTGCAACGACTGTGAGGGAAAAGAGTATGAGCCTGAGGCAACATATGATGTGATGAGTAAGTCAGATGATAAGGAAAGTGATGCATTTTTAGCAACAGACAGTATTGGCTCTGAAAAACTTGTATCAGGAGAGTATAATACTAACGTGTTTAATTTTGCTGATACAGCCATCAGAAAGATTCTTGCTGATATCCAGATTGAGGAGCAGAATCATGCAGAAATGCTTTATAAATATAAGACTGTTAATGGAATGGCTTAAATTGTAAGCTGAATATAATATTTGTATGTTATAATCCTTTATGTGTAAGAAATTTTTACGCATAAAGGATTTTTTAAAATTTTTTAAACCTTTTTAAAAGTTGTTCCGTATATATCAATGAAAGAACAAAAGATAATTGTTTTTAGTATGTAATACATAGTAACCGGGGGTGAGTAGATGGGTTTGCTGTCTAAAGGTCAGGATGTCGAACTGATAAAAAGAATCCTTGATAATAATGACAGAAAAGCGGCAGATGAACTAGTAAGCCGTTATTACAAATGTGTATATAAGCACATTTATATTAAACTTAAAGATGAAGAGACAGGGATGGATATCACGCAGGAAACATTTATTGCGGCATTAAAAGGGTTGGGGACCTTTAATGATGCAAAAGCTTCATTTAAGACATGGCTTACAAGAATTGCTGACAACAAGGTCACAGATTATTTCAGGAGCAGGCAGTATCATGAGAGTATTGTTACCCAGATTATGGATGATACTGTACCTGAAACAGCAGATGAAAGAGCAGGCACGGAGACAAGTGTGCTTGACAAGCTTTCATATGAAGAGATGGAAAAGATGTATGGTCATCATAAGAATTGTGAATGGGAGACATTCAGACTGAAAGTGTACGAGGGATATACTTTTGGGGAAATCAGTGCCAGTCAGGGGGTTGAACTTAGTACGGTAAAGAGCAGATATTATTCAATGCTTAAACGAGTCAGAAAGGAGTGGGATTATCTTGAGTAAAGTAAAATATCCAGATAGGGAAAAGATTAGAAAACAGATAGACATTATTTTGGATAAGTCAGATTTGTTTAAAGATTCACAGGATAAGACTATACATGAAAGTAATAAAATAGTAGAATTAAAGCCAGTAAGAGAAAAAATTCCGGTTATGCGTGTGATACAGTTTGTAGTTACGGCTGCGGCAATTGTAATATTTGTTGTTGCAGTTAAGAATTACAGTGTTGTCTATAAAAAAACATCAGGAATAAAAAGCCAGATACCTCTGGCTACAGGAAGTGCAGATGGTCCGGATGCTGTATATACAAGAGAAGCAGGCAGTTCTGATGCAGGTAATGAGGCTGATACCACTTCGCAGATTATATATGGCGATATAGCAGGTATTAATATCTCGAAGATTACAAGTAATTACTATAGTCAAAATACTGATTCCTATTCTTATCAGCAGAGAGTTGATAATGTTTTGTGTGATAATGGAACAAAATTTCAGATTGATTTTCCATGTCAGATTAAAAAGGATGGAAAGTCAGTTGAAGGGGCAGATGAGATTGTAGTTACGTTATTAAATAAGAGTCTTATACAATATATTAATGCAACTGATGTGGAACGGAAAGATATAGTTTATGTGAGATGTGAATTATCAGGAGATACTGTCACTGTTTATATTGATGAAGGTAAATATGATTACACATGTATAATACAGGAATAAAATAAGCTTTTGGGGGACTACATGAACGACAATAATTATTACTTAAAGAAATCTAAAGCTGTTTTAAGGGAAGTAAGAAAATCAGTTATAGGAAAAGATGATGTCATATGCAAGGTGTATATGGCAATAATTGTGGGAGGACATGTTCTGTTAGATGATATTCCCGGAGTTGGAAAAACAACAATGGCACATGCATTTGCTAATGCATTAGGACTTAAATGCAACAGAGTACAGTTTACACCGGATGTAATGCCATCAGATATAACAGGATTTTCAATGTATAACAGACAGACAGGAAAATTTGAATTCAAGCAGGGGGCAGCTATGTGCAACCTGCTTCTTGCTGATGAAATAAACAGAACATCACCAAAGACACAATCTGCATTGTTACAGATAATGGAGGAGTACAGGGTGACTGTTGATGGCGAAACATATGATCTTCCGGAACCATTTATGGTTATTGCAACCCAGAATCCGATAGGTTCAATAGGTACACAGAAATTGCCAGAATCGCAGATGGACAGATTCATGGTAAAACTTTCTATGGGATATCCTTCAGTTGAGGATGAAATTACAATTATGAAAAGCAGGTCTGAGAATGATAAAAGAAAGATATTGTCTGAGTGTGTACTTGATAATGGCGATATTCAGGCAATTAAGGAAGCAGTATCTGACATATATGTTGATGATTCAATTTATGAATATGTTGCTAATATTGTAGACAAGACAAGGCATAGAGACAATATAATACAGGGTGTATCGCCAAGAGGAAGCATTTCGATTATTTCTATGGCTAAAGCAGAGGCATTTCTAAGAGGTAATGAATATGTTCTGCCATCAGATATTAAGAATATAGCCGTTGAGACACTTGCGCACAGACTTATTACTAATGTTGCCGGGGCAGCAGGTAATGAAGCAGCCAAGAAGGAAATAACAGATATATTAAGAATGATACCTGTACCAAAGATGCAGGAGAAATAAAGGATAATAATTGTATGAAAAGAAGAAGGATATTATACATTTTCTGTCTTCTGATAGTATTGGGCGTTAATATATTTTATGTGGAATATCAGATTTTTATAATGCTTGTGTTAATGCTGGTGATTCCTGCATGTTCATGGTTTGTATATTTTATATCTGCATTGGGAATGGGAATAAGCATGCATATTAAGAATAATGTTGTGCTAAAAGGTAGTAAAGTACATCTGAGGTTGATTAAAAAGAATAAGTATAATCTTGCATTTGTAAATGGACAGATTCATGTGAAATATATGTACTATCACACAGGTGATGAATTTAGTTATACAGTTGATATAAAATCAGGTCTGGGAAAGTCAGCCGGAGTAATAGATATTCCGGTGGACTACTGCGGTTATATATATTTGTGGGTCGAGTCTATTGATATGTGTGACTATCTGGGGCTTTTTCATAAGAGGAAAAAATATACAGGTTTAAGCAAGGTTTATATTGTTCCGGAATATGTACAGGTGGATATAATACAGACTGATGGTGGATATAGCGCATATATGGATGATGGATTGCTGTATTTGAAATCTGCGGGTGATGAAGTCTCTGAACTCAGGGAATACAGGGAAGGAGACAGTCTGCGTTATATCCATTGGAAAAAGAGCAGTATATTGGCCGAGAACGACTTTATTATAAAGGAATATGATAATAATATTTACAAAACTGTATTTTTGGTTGTTGATACATTAGAGACAGGTAAAGACAAAAGACTAAGTGTCATGAGCCGGATATATCAGGATGCGTATTCACAGGGGATTGCTTATCTTGAACAGGGAATAATATGTGAGTATGTTGGCTGGGATAATTCTGCCGGGAATATTGTAAGGTATAATTTTTATGACAATGAAACCTGTATGAAAGCACTTATGGGCATTATGAATCTAAAATGCAGTGTCAGTGCGGCATATAAAGCATGTCAGAAATTATATGATCTTGATGGAATTGAACTTTCATCAGAACCAATAATTATTACATACAAGGAAAACGAATAACTGCAGAGGATATAGATGAAAAAAGCATGGAATATAGATCGGAATAATTTAATATTACGCATAATTGTGACATATCTCGGAACAAGAGGAACAGCTTCTGTCCTGATTAATGTTACAGATAAATATGCAGGGCTGGGACTTATTGTTGTAATGTCAGCCCTTTTTTCTGTGCTGTATACTATATTGTTTTCATATTATGGCAAGCATAGCCGGATTATTAAAATATGCGGAAGTGTTGGTGTAATAGCGTTATATTCTGTTGTTAATTTAAGTAATATAACAGATGGATTTGAAAATATAGTTAATCTGTTTATGCAGAGCATGTCATCAGATCCAGAGTATGAGTATAGTGTAGTTGGAAACGGAGGGATAGCAGCGGCAGTAATATTGGTAACTATGATAATGGCTGTCTTAGCAGCGTGGGAAGTGAATATACGCCCTAATATGCTGATTGCACTTATTATAATACTGCCATTGCCAGGTATATTTATTGCAGCAGCTTTAGTACCGGATTTAATAAGTGTAATAGCATGTGTGTTGTTTATATTTGATTCAATGGCACTTGGGGAAAAAACAAAACGAAATAATAATGCCAGATTTATGATTATATTATCATTTATTGCTGCATTTGTTTTGATTTTTGCTTATCCGCAGACGAATTATAAAAGAATTGCTTTTTTTGAAGAAACAAGAGTCATGGTAAATGATATGGCATATAACATACTGGGAATAGATCTTGATGGAAATTCAGGTACGGATGATGATGAGACGCAGAGGCAGGAGGCTTCTGTAGGAGTAGGAACAGGCAAAGTCGGTCAGGTTGATGAATTATATTATAATGATAAAGTTGTTGGAAAGTATACTACTATCGCCAATGGAAACATACAATATATAAGTCTGTTTAAGGCGAGGGTTTATGAAGATAATAACTGGACAAGATGGCTGGATACAAGAGAAAGAGAATATTCTTATGAATCAGCAACATTTGAATTTGCCAATGCACTTATAAAACAGAAAAGCATTTCTCTGGATGAAGATGAGCAGCAGTTAGCCAAAAGATTTAAAATGTATTCACCATCTTTTACAGATAATTATGGAGCACATCCGCAATTTGATGGTCCGTATAAGTTTTATATAAAAAATGGTAATCTGTCAGCATATCAGGAAATGGGAGAACTGATGAAAAAGTATAGGACAAATGCTGTATTTCAATCGTATGACAATTTTGTGAAACAGTCCTATCTTGATGTGCCGGCTGAGGACAGAATGGTTGTAGAGGATTTATTTGGGAAGATAGAGCTTTCTGACATGACTGATAAGATTGATTATATTAATTATGTTGTCGGTTATCTCAGAAAAAATTACAAATATACCATGAAGCCGGGGAAAGTTCCGGAGGGAAGAAGCGTTGTTGATTATTTTCTTAAAGAGAGTAAGAAGGGGTACTGTACGTATTTTGCAACGTCAGCTGCAATTATTTTAAGAAGTGCCGGGATTCCAACAAGGTATTGTGCAGGATATGTAGTTGATACCAGATTATTGGGTGGTGCTGATGAAGAAACATATCAGACATTTGAAGTGTCAGATAATTCGGCACATGCATGGGTAGAGGTATATATTGACGGATATGGCTGGAGTGTGGTTGATCCGACTCCGGGCTATGGAGAAGAGTATGATGCCGAAGAACCTTCAACAAATAGCGTGGCGGTGGAATCAGACAGGCAGATGGAAACAGATATTAGTGAAACAGAACGCGAAACAGTGGATTCATCAATATATGGAAATGTACAGGAAACTACAATAGATAAAAAGAGTTTTCCAATTAATTTTCCGCAAAATGGAGCGATGCATGCAGCATTTATAATAACAGCGGCTGTTATGTGTGCGGTTATTATATTGATTATAATATGTATCAGCAGGATAGTTTCAAGGCATAGACTTCTGGATGCTGCTGATAGTGAAAAACTGATTAAAATGTATGAGTATCTTGAGAAGCTGCTTGAGTTTTCTGGCTTTAAAAGAGATGCAGATATGGATTATCAGGATTATATATATGATATTGTTGCATCTGAAAAAGAATTACAGGGAGTTGGACTTGAGAAAGCAGTGCAGACAATCCTTGCGGTCAGATTTGGTAATGTAAAATGTGTTGACAAAGCTGACATAACTGGGATAATAAATACTATAAGACATGTGCGAAGATACGCACTTAAGAAAGCCAGAGGATTGAAGAAGCTTATAGTATGTTTGATTTAGAAGAAGAGCTTAAGAAACTCCCGGCAAAACCGGGAGTTTATATTATGCATGATAAGTGGGACAACATAATATATATAGGTAAGGCGAAGATTTTAAAGAATCGTGTAAGACAGTATTTCCAGAGCAGCAGGAATAAGTCTGCCAAGATTGTGCAGATGGTGTCACATATTCAGTACTTTGAGTATATTATCACAGATTCTGAACTTGAGGCGCTTGTTTTGGAGTGCAATCTTATCAAGGAGCACAGGCCTAAGTACAATACCATGCTAAAGGATGACAAGAGTTATCCTTTTATTAAGATTACCGTTGGTGAAGAGTATCCAAGGGTACTTTTTGCAAGAAAGATGAAGCATGGAGCAGGTAAGTATTTCGGTCCTTACACTTCTGCGGCAGCAGTCAAGGACACTATTGAACTTCTATGCAAACTGTATAAGGTAAGAACCTGTAACAGAAATCTGCCTAAAGATGAGGGCAAGGACAGGCCGTGTCTTAATTATCATATCGGGCAGTGTGATGCACCATGTCAGGGATATGTAAGCGGTGAGGAATACAGAAGAAGAATTGATGAGGTTGTAGCTTTCTTAAATGGTGATTACAAGAAGATTATGGACAGGCTTACAACGCAGATGCAGGAAGCGTCTGATAAGATGGAGTATGAGGAAGCTGCAAGATACAGAGACCTGTTAATGAGTGTCAAGCAGGTTGCACAGAAGCAGAAGATTACAGCAGATGATGTTAATGACAGAGATGTCATTGCGTGTGCAAGTGACGGTCAGGACGCAGTTGTGCAGGTGTTCTTTATCAGGCAGGGCAAGCTTCTTGGAAGAGATCATTTTCATATGAAGGTTGCCGAAGGTGACTCTAAGAGTGACATAATTTCGGAATTTATGAAACAGTATTACGGCGGAACTCCATTTATACCTAATATTATTATGGTGCAGTACGAGATAGAGGATGCGGATACTATAGCACAGTGGCTTAGTGCAAGAAAGAGTCGCAAGGTAAGTATTGTCACTCCTAAGAAGGGCGACAAGGAAAAGATGGTTGAGCTTGCATATAAGAACGCCCAGCTTGTTCTTACACAGGATGCGGAGAAGATTAAGCGTGAGGAGAGCAGGACAACAGGAGCTATGAAAGAGATTGCCGGCTGGCTTGGACTTGGGACACTTCACAGAGCAGAGGCTTACGATATATCTAATACAAATGGCGTTGAAAGTGTTGGCTCAATGGTCGTTTTTGAGGATGGAAAACCAAAGAAGAATGATTATCGCAAGTTCAGGATAAGAACAGTAAAGGGGCCGGATGATTATAAGAGCATGCGTGAGGTTCTGACAAGACGTTTTACAAGAGGTATGCGTGAGCGGGAAGGACTCGAGGATAGTCATGGATTTTCGA
>OGLG01000669.1_pt1 | contig 25966 bp, 18 predicted proteins | sample 1572621 | NCBI WGS metagenome assembly OGLG01 (sample SAMEA2581912, study PRJEB24529) | metagenome | biome: Human gut stool | place: China | collected 2011 | reverse complement strand
CTTTCAGCACTTTTCTAGAAAATATCAACATCCTCCGACAAACATCTTCGACATGTCACCGCATACTCCGGGAATTCTGCGTTTTGGAATATAAAGCTTTCGTGTTATACCTTCGTTTTTCACGATTTGGGTATCTGCGATAGAATACGCTTCGCATACCCTCAAACTTTTCTCAGTGTGGGTATCAGAAGCCAAACAAGCTTCGCATACCCTCAAACTTTTTCAGTGTGGGTATCTGCGATAGAATAAGCTTCGCATACCCTCCAACTATCCACAGCGTGGGTATCAGAAGCAAAACAAGCTTCGCATACCCATAAACTATTTAAACTACTACCTATCTAGTGGACATTTCTTTTTCTGTATATACCCATTTTAAATGGCAAAACCAATAAATGGACACCCATTTTATTCCTTTAGAACCTTTTTCGTGATATTCTTGATCTAGAAAGGATTTTGCCTATGTCACAGAGCCATTTTTTTACAGATGAAGAAAAAGCCGAACTATTGAGCAATCCATATACCAGCTATGTCTCTAACTGCAGAGTTTACTATTCCCTTGCATTTAAGCAGCTGGTCATCAACAATCTTAATAAAAACGGAATGACTTCCACAAAGATTTTTCGCCTTGCAGGCTATCGTGATGATCTGTTTTCTCATTCTTATCGAAAACACATTATAAAAAGAATCCGTATGGAAGCCGAAACTCCGGAAGGGCTTCGGGAACCTGCCCGTCCAAAGAAATCACCTGCTAAAAAGAAGCATAGCGAAACAGAATTTCGCGAATTAGAAAAACGTGTTCAACTTTTGGAACAGCAGATTGAATTCTTAAAAAAAAGCCGTCATTTACGGGAAACAGGTCAGTTGATTCCACCGCGCAATTCCAGCTGATTCAAATGACTCTGGCTTCTCCGGAAAATATTTTAAATGTAACCGAATTATGCCGTATAGCAGGGGTTTCCCGTTCCGGTTATTATAACTGGTTGAAAAATGGTCAGAAGCCAAGTCAAAAAGAATATCAGGATCAGGCAGACTTTGCTTTAATTCAGGAAGCATATGCATTTCGAGGCTATGATAAAGGTGTAATGGGAATTTATATGCGCCTTCTGCATATGGGTATCCGTATGAATCATAAAAAAATCCGACGGCTGATGCGAAAGTATGGGCTTTTCTGTCCGATACGAAAAGCAAATCCCTATCGAAGAATGGCAAAAGCCATGCAGACAAATTCTGTAGCGGATAATCTTTTAAAACGAGAGTTTAAACTCCACGGCCCAAGGAAAATATTTTTAACTGACATTACATATATCCCGTTTAAGGACAGCTTTCTGTATTTGTCTGTTATCATGGATTCGTTTACGGATGAGGTGCTTTCTTATGTCCTCAGCGAAAGCTTAGAAGTAGATTTTGTTTTACAAACAGTAAAACAGCTTATTGAGAAGCATGGAATCTCTCCTGATTCCGAAGCACTGATACATAGTGACCAGGGATGCCACTACACAAGTACATCTTTTCAAGAGGTTATAGCAGATGCAGGACTTCGTCAATCCATGTCAAGACGCGGAAACTGCTGGGATAATGCTCCTCAAGAAAGCTTCTTTGGTCATATGAAAGAAGAAATCCATCTTAAATCAAGGAGATGGGCAACTTTTTCCGAAGTAAAAGAAGCCATTGATGACTGGATTAATTATTATAATAATGACCGATATAAAATGGGATTAAAGAACCTGTCTCCCAAAGAATTTTATAACTATATACTAACTGGAGAGTATCCGATAAAGATGCTTCGTTAAAATTGGGCATAGAAAGAGCTGACTGTCCTTGACACGGGTAGTAGTTTAGGCAGAGGAAGGGTACAGAGAAGCTTGTTCCTGTCACCTGTGCCCACGTTGAGGCAGAAGAAGGGCACAGAGAAGCTTGCCCCTGTCACCTGTGCCCACGCTGAGGAGGAAGAAGGGTACAGAGAAGCTTGCTCCTGTCACCTGTGCCCACGTTGAGGCAGAAGAAGGGCACAGGAGGAGTTCGTCTAGCCGGTGGCAAGCCTGCGTTAACAATGCAAGTACAATACTGCTCCTACATAGGACTTTACTGCTTCAGCAGCATAAAACTGATTTCAGGCAGTAAAGACCGGAACATCAAAGCAAAAAAATACCACCCGGAAAAGACAGCAAAGTCATCCGGGTGGCAGAAGTATGCGATCAATGATTCTATTTATTATTCCTGTGAAGCGTAACCCTTGGAATAGTAGTTCAGGAAGTACTCAAAACGTTTGGCAATGAGCTTTCGTCCTTTTACGTTCAGGTGCAGGTTATCGGTCAGGTATTCCTTGGCGTTGTCTTCTGTGATGCTTCCGTACAGGTTATCCATGAAGGAAACACTGTGAAGGTTGGAGGAATAACATTCTTTGATCACATAAGTGGATAAAACATCGCGACCGTTATAAATATAGATATCGGAACTTACATAATTGCCATCCTCATCTATTGCATATGCGTAAGTAGGAGACATTACAATAATACGGATCTGCGGATACAGACGCTGCAGGACTTCGAGGCTTGCCTCCAGATTGCCGGTGAACTGCGTGGGATCCGTAGGATTGTCATCATTATACATAGCATTTCCCATCAGATAATCGGTGGCATCATACATGATCGCCACGGTATCAATGGTGTTGAAATCCAAAGTTTTCAGAGTGTTTACGACTTCTTCCGCTTCGGGTGGAGTCTTGTCACCCAAAGCTTCTGCAGCATCATTGTAATAGCCGTCCAGGGGAACTCCGGCAGCCAGATTCACCAGCCAATACAGACAGTAAGCATCCATAGGGGCAAGGGTGGAATCAAAATTGGTGTGTTGCGCGGCCAGATAACTTCCGCTGATGGAACAGTTGTATACGGTAGCACCGGTCTCCTTGGCAATCAGGTTGGCCAGATTGTCGGAAGAACCGCGGTCATCGGCAAAGGGTGCATTTCCGAACACGACAATATTAGAAGCATCGTTTACTATCATTTTACCGTTCTCATCGGTCAGGGGGAGGATAGAATCCCAGCTGTCATCATAGGATCCCTGTCCGTCCTTGAAAATATCTGACTGGCTTACCCGCTGTCCCCAATGCGTAATGCGATAACCCAGCAGGCCTACCACTACAAGCAATACCAGGGCAAAAAGGACATGAAGATTCAGAAAACGCCGGATACCCTTAGGAGCGGGATGTTCCTCTTCCTCCTCTTCCCGGTCATTTTCTTCATATTCATCATCCGGATTTCCTTCGAAATCATCGGAAATATCGGATTTTCCAAAATCTGTGTCTTGCACAGTTTCATTTTCCAGGTCTACAATCTCAATATCAGGTATGTCATTCACGTGTTCGTCTCGTTTCATTCCATCTCTCCGTTTCAAGTATCTGTTTTTAAGTGGTAAAAAGAGTTATTCTGATTTTACTATTATACGGAAAGAAAGTCCACAATATTAGAAAGATTTAAGAAATTCTGAAGAAATGGACGAACAGCTTGAAGCGGCGGAAATAGAATGTTATAATGTTACGGAATTGTTACACTGAAGTACATTGAAGAATTATGAGCAGAAGGGATAGATAAAATGAAAAAATTATTTAACCATACAAAACGTCCAGACCGTAACTGGGAAGAAGACGTACAGGATGGTTACGATTGGGATGAAGAGCAGGACGGCGAAGAGTACTATGCCGATGATGAGGAGTACACCGGAGAAGAGGACGGCGAAGAGTACTACGCCGACGATGAGGAGTATATCGGAGACGAGGACAGCGAAGAATATTACGCCGGCGATGAAGAGTACTATGCCGACGATGATATGGCACCTGCTCGTGGCGGTAAACGGAAAAAGAGTAAAAAGCAGGGTGGCAATAAAATAGCTGCTATCTGGACCAAATTCCTGAACATGAGCACCATGGACCGCATTATGACGGCAACCGGTGTGGCAGTGCTGATCTTGGCCATTGTGACAGGCAGTGTATATGCCAGCGCACGTATGGTGGATCATCAGGTATCGGAGTTCGTCAGTGTGGGCAGCCAACTGGACGGCATCCAGATGATCGGTGAGCAGGGTATGCTGGCAGTGGCAGATGCAAAGCTTGCGAAGATCGCAGCAGCCAATGCAGTCGATGATGAGAATGAGGAACAAAAAGAATATGATGAGGCCGAGTATACCAACGGTGGTACCGTTGAACTGGAACTGGTCTCCGTGCAGAAGGATCTAAAGATCAAATTTACCAATAAAAAGAGCGGTAAACTGATCTCCAATGTACCTTTCAGCGTGACGATCACGGATCCCAAAGGTAAATCTGATACCTGGACCGATGATGACATGGACGGTATTATCTACAAGAAGGGCATTACCCCCGGCAACTATACGGTAGCGGTAAATACCCTGACCGATGAAAAATATAAGGATTACACACTGCCTACCGGTACCCAGAAGGTAGAAGTTAGAAAGGATATCGCTTATAAAAAGGTCGATGTGGCGAACGAGATCAAGAAGGAATCCGAGGTCAATGCGGCAAAAGAGGACACCATGAAAAATGATACTGTGGTGGAATCTATTCTGGAAGATACCGTGCAGTGGGTAGAAAGTAAGAAGTTACCGCCTAGCTATAGAGAGGTGTCAAAGGATACCGTGGTAAATCCGGAAAAACAGACGGCTTACAGCGGAAGATTCCTGCGCATAGCAAATGAAAAGATCAGTATCACGGTAGGAGAGACCAAGCAGCTGAATCCGCCGGCACGGTTGTTAGCTGGAGCAGCGATAATGCAGGGGTTGCCAGTGTAAATAATGGTGTGATTACCGGCGTGAAGGCAGGTGGACCTGTAACGATCACATGTACGTATACGGAGGCTGGCAGTGCTACACCGACTCCTACGCCGACGCCTACACCTACACCGACGCCTACACCTACACCGACGCCTACATCGACACCGGAGACAACCCCAATAACACCGGAGACGACCCCAACAACACCGGAGACGACCCCGACAACACCGGCTCCGGCAGAAACGCCCGGTACACCTACAGGAGGAACAGGGGAAGGTGGCTCCTCAGGTGAATCGCAGGCGGCTGCGCAGTCCATGGGAGGCGGCATCCTTCCGACAGCAAATGCACAGGTAGGAAGCACGCAGAAGACCTATACCTGGGAAGTTACCGTTACGGAAGCCAAAAAGCCGACCGCTGTTTTGGAACCGGCATCCCTGAACGTAGAAGCAGGAAAAGAAGCAACAGCACAGGTTAAAGTTACAAATTTCACAGGTGCAACTTATAAGATTACTGCAAACTCCAATGATAAAGCAGCCACCGCGGCGGTAGATGCAAACGGTAAGATCACAGTGAAAGGTGTAGCAGCCGGTGATGCGAAGATCACAGTCACCGTAACGATGGGAACTGAGATTAAGACACTGGATCTGGCAGTGAAGGTCACGGGTGGAATCAAGATCACTTTGGATAAGACAGCTGTAACCGTTTATCCGAAATCTACGGCTGCTGTAACAGCCTCTGTCAGCGGAAGCGGAACCATAACGGCAGATTCCGGAGATAAGAATATTGCCACGGTAGCTGTAAGTGGCAAAACGATCACTGTTACCGGTGTGAAAAAAGGAACCGCAACCATCACTGTCACATATAAGGAGGGCAGCGCGGAAGCAAAAGCTACCTTTACAGTTACGGTAGCGGGCGATGTGAATCCCAGAGAGGATACAAAAACACCGTTAAAGGATACCAGCGGCAGACAGCTGTATGTATCCATCGGTGACAACCAATACCGGGCGGCAGCTTATGCGGATTATTACACTGCCACAAAGTTTTTCCTCATGGAGGAGGCCAGATATACCGGCTGGCAGACGTTAGACGGTAAGGTATATTTCTTCAAGGCAGACGGCAGCAAGGTGACCGGTGAGCAGGTCATCCAGGGTGCAAAATATAACTTCGCAAGTGACGGTTCCCTGGTAGTGGGATCAGGTACTATGGGCATTGATGTGTCCAAGTGGAACGGCAGCATTGACTGGAATGCGGTTAAGAATTCCGGAGTGAATTATGTGATCATTCGTGTGGGATACCGTGGATCATCTCAGGGAGCATTGATCGAGGATCCCAAGTTCAAGACCAATATCAAGGGAGCTACGGCAGCTGGTCTTAAGGTAGGTGTATACTTCTTCACACAGGCAGTGGATGAGGTAGAAGCAGTACAGGAAGCATCCATGGTACTGGACCGCATCAGCGGATATAAGATTTCTTATCCGGTATTCCTGGATGTGGAAGGCAGCGGCGGAAGAGGCGATGCCATCGATTCCGCTACCAGAACCGCAGTCTGCAAGGCATTCTGCAACACGATCAAGAATGCAGGATATACTCCCGGTGTCTATGCCAACAAAACATGGCTGACATCCAAGATGGATGCAGGTGCTCTGAGCGGTTATAAGATCTGGCTGGCACAGTATGCCAAGACCCCGACCTATACCGGCAGATATGATCTGTGGCAGTACAGATCCGACGGAAAAGTCAGCGGTATCAGCGGCAAAGTCGATTTAAATATCAGCTACCTGGGATATTAAGATTTGCAATAAAGCCCAGACCGACTGCTTGCAGGCAGGTCTGGTGCTTTATTAGCAAATCAAACACACATGAGCAAGTAGGACGATAGTCCGGAATGCGAATGTGTGTTACGGATTCGAGAGCACGAAGTGCGGAGAAGCCGTGTTAATACCCGTGGCAAGTAGGACGATAGTCCGGAATGCGAATGGGTGTCACGGATTCGAGAGCACGAAGTGCGGAGAAGCCGTGTTGATATTTACAATGAACAGTCAGTGAGACTGCTCGCAGGCAGGACGATAGCCCGTGTTGCTATCCACCCCATTTTATGGTAGAATATCACTATCTATAGCAAAATGCGCACACCTGCGCAGAACGGAGAGAAAATGAGAACTTATCTGGTAACAGGCGGTGCCGGTTTTATCGGTTCCAACTACATTCATTACATGTTCAAAAAATACGATAACGAGATCCGTATCATTAATGTGGATGCCCTGACCTATGCGGGAAACCTGGAGAATCTCAAGGATGTGGAGAAGCGTGACAATTACACTTTCGTGAAGGCAAATATCTGCGACAAGGAAGCCATCGGCAAAATTTTCGCGGAGAACGATATTGACCGCGTGGTACATTTCGCAGCCGAAAGCCATGTAGACAGAAGTATCCGTAACCCGGAGATCTTCGTACAGACCAACGTGCTGGGTACCGCAGTGATGTTAAACTGTGCCAAGGCAGCCTGGGAGCTTCCAGACGGCAGCTTCAAGGAGGGCAAAAAGTTCCTGCATGTATCTACGGATGAGGTCTACGGATCTCTTCCCGATGATGACAATGCTTTCTTCTATGAGACCACGCCTTACGATCCCCACAGTCCTTACTCCGCAAGTAAGGCAAGCTCGGACATGCTGGTGAAGGCATACATGGATACCTATCATTTCCCTGCCAATATCACCAACTGCTCCAACAATTACGGTCCTTTCCAGTTCCCCGAGAAGCTGATCCCTCTGATCATCAACAATGCCCTTCACGGCAAGAAGCTTCCGGTATACGGAGACGGCAAAAATGTCCGCGACTGGCTGTATGTAGAGGATCATGCGAAGGCCATCGACATGGTACAGGAGCAGGGAAGACTGTTCCAAACTTACAATATCGGCGGACACAACGAGAAGCAGAACATCGAGATCATCCATATTATCATCGAGACTTTACAGGAGATGCTTCCCGATTCCGATCCCCGCAAGGCACATATCAACAACGATCTGATCACTTACGTGGAAGACCGTAAGGGACATGACAGAAGATATGCCATCGCGCCGGATAAGATCAAGGCAGAGATCGGCTGGTATCCCGAGACCATGTTCAAGGAAGGCATCCGCAAGACCATCGCCTGGTATTTCGAGCATGAAGACTGGATGAACAATGTGACCAGTGGCGATTACCAGAAATACTACAATGAAATGTATGAAGAAAAGTAAAGAATACCTGTCAAATGGGAACGATGAACGTCGTTCCCATTCGGTGTGTTAAAAAACAAGTATTTTAAGGAGGTTTTTATGAAAGGAATTATACTGGCGGGAGGTTCCGGAACCAGACTTTATCCCCTGACAAAAGCAATATCCAAGCAGATCATGCCGGTGTACGATAAACCGATGATCTATTATCCCCTGTCAACCCTGATGCTGGCAGATATCAGAGAGGTGCTGATCATTTCCACCCCGAGAGATCTTCCGGTATTCAAAGAGTTATTGGGAGACGGCAGTCAGTTGGGCATGCGTCTCGAGTATGCGGTGCAGGATAAGCCCCGTGGACTGGCGGATGCTTTTATCATCGGAGCGGAATTCATCGGTAACGACAGAGTGGCATTGGTACTGGGAGATAATATTTTCTACGGGCAGAGCTTTTCGGCAGTGCTTCGTAAAGTAGCCGCCAGAGAAAAAGGCGCAACCATCTTCGGTTATTATGTGCGCGATCCCAGAGAATACGGCGTAGTGGAGTTCGATGAGAACGGCAAGGCACTTTCTATCGAGGAGAAGCCGGAGCATCCCAAGAGCAATTATGCAGTTCCCGGACTGTATTTCTATGATAACGATGTAGTGGAGATTGCGAAGAACGTAAAGCCCTCCGCAAGAGGTGAGATCGAGATCACCAGTATTAATAACGAGTACCTGAACAGAGGAACTCTGCAGGTAGAGACTCTGGGTCGTGGATTCGCATGGCTGGATACCGGCAATCACGATGCACTTCTGGATGCGGCAGATTTCGTGGCAGCGTTCCAGAAGAGACAGGGATTGTATATTTCCTGTATCGAGGAGATCGCTTTCAAACGTGGATTTATTGATAAAGAGCAGCTGCTGGCACTGGCAGAGCCGCTGCTGAAGACGAATTACGGTAAATATCTGGTAGAGGTAGCAAATGGACTCTAAGCTGCGGAAAATGGGGATCCTGGCCTCCATGGCGGTGATCCTGCTGGTGGCACTGGCGGTAATGTATGTGAACAGGGAACAACTGTCCCCCACATCCGGCCAGAACACGGCGGTGTCCGGAGCGCAGAATGCAGGTGACGGCGAAGCAGTGGATCCCGTGCCGGAGGGCACCGGGGAGACGGACACCGCGGAAGCGGATGGCAGGATCGGCAATGACCTGAAAGCCTTTTTAAAAGATAATACTTTTTTTGATCCGGATGTGAATCCGATCCTGGAGGCGGCGAAAGATAACAGCCACCGCCTGTCACTGGTGGCGACTTCCGTGGAAAAGGATCTGCGTATCCAGATCGTGGACAATGAAGGTGTACCGGTGACCGGAGAGAGTTTCTATGTCCGGGTGGACGGTCTGGGAGATTACAAGGATCTGGATCAGGACGGCGTGATCTACATTGCTGATCTGGATTCCGGCGATTATTATATGGAACTGTTACCCATCGAAGGATATAAAGTTCCCATCACCGAGACCAAAGTGCATGTAAAAGAAAAAGTGGAATATCTGGCCATTGATGATATTTCTCTGTTGATCAAGACAGAGGATGAAGTCGATGCGGATGCCGAGGACAGTGCTGTGGCAGGAGCTTTGGCAGATGCGGACAAGACCGAGATCCAAAAGCTGCAGACTACATCCGGCAATGCGAAGGTCGGCATCGATGTGTCCAAGTGGAACGGCACTATCGACTGGGATAAGGTGAAAAATGCCGGAGTACAGTTTGCCATCGTTCGTGCGGGCTACCGCGGTTCGGTTACGGGAAGTCTGGTGGAGGATCCACAGTTTGTCGCCAACATGAAAGGTGCAACAGCCGCTGGGATTCCGGTGGGCGTGTACTTTTTTACCCAGGCTACAGATGAGAAAGAGGCGGTGGAAGAGGCTTCTGCCGTGCTGGAGCTGATCCGTGATTTCCAACTGACCTATCCTGTATTTATTGATACGGAGGGTGCCGGAGGAAACGGTCGGGCGGACGGACTGAATGCGGAGACCAGAACCCTGGTATGTGAGGCTTTTTGCCGGACGGTAGAAAATGCCGGATATACAGCAGGCGTCTATGCCAGCCGCAACTGGTACAACAATAATCTGCAGACCGCCAGACTGGAGAATTATCATATCTGGCTTGCGGAGTACCGCAGTGTGCCGTTATATCAGGGATATTACAAGACCTGGCAGTATACCTCCAAGGGAAAAGTGGACGGTATTGAAGGCAGAGTCGATATAAATATCACCTATGAATGAAAATAATAAAGAGTGAGGATGAAATAAATGGGCAAGATAACAGTAGAAACATGTGAAATCGAAGGATTGAAGATCATTACCCCCACGGTATTCGGTGATGCCAGAGGGTATTTCATGGAGACTTATAATTACAATGATCTTAAAGCAGCGGGAATCCCGGAAGTGTTTGTACAGGATAATCAGTCTGCTTCTAAAAAAGGAGTTCTCAGAGGACTTCATTTTCAGAAGCATTTTCCGCAGGACAAGCTGGTACGTGTGATCCGCGGAGAAGTCTATGATGTGGCTGTGGATCTGCGGGAAGGCTCCAAGACTTTCGGGCAGTGGTATGGTGTACTTTTGTCTGAGGAGAACAAGAAGCAGTTATTTATTCCGAAAAATTTCGCGCATGGATTTCTGGTACTGTCCGATTACGCAGAGTTCTGCTACAAATGTACCGATTTTTATCATCCGGATGATGAGGGCGGTATTGCATATAACACGCCGGATATCGGTGTGGAATGGCCCATCCACGAAGGTATGGAACTGACATTATCCGAGAAGGATACCAAGTGGGGCACTCTGGAACAGTACATGAAGGAAAAAGAGCATGAAAAAAAGTGTGAAAATCAGTAAGAAAACAGGCATTGCCCTGTTCGTGACAGCGGCAGTGATCATGGCTCTGCTCATCGTGTTCCATAAGAATCCGGGACCTGCTGTGGATCAGAGTCAGGAGCTGGCGAAAAAGATCATCTCCTGCGTTGTCATTGCGGCGGCATGCTTTGCGTTTATCCGCTGGTACGATAAATTTACCGGACTGCCGGTAGAGTTATTCCAGAATAGACATCTGATCTGGAAGCTGGCGAAAAACGATTTTAAAAAGAGATATGCGGGTTCTTACCTGGGCGCGGTCTGGGCGATGGCGCAGCCGGTGGTAACCGTGGCGATGTATTACATCGTCTTCGACAAGATCATGGGAAATACCAGCACACCCCTGCGGGAGGGCGTGGAAGTGCCTTTTGTACTTTTCCTGACAGCGGGACTGGTGCCCTGGTTCTACTTCAGTGAGGCACTGAACAACGGCACCAATGCACTCTTAGAGTACAACTATCTGGTGAAAAAAGTAGTATTTAAGATCAGCATCCTGCCGATCATCAAGATTATTGCGGCTACTTTTATCCATGTATTTTTCGTGTGTCTCCTGTTGATCGTGGCGGCTATTTACGGCTATTACCCCACAATCTACACTACACAGATCATTTATTACAGTTTTTGCCTGTTTATATTTGTGCTGGCACTCAGCTACACCACGTGTGCGGTAGTGGTGTTTTTCCGGGATCTGTCCCAGATCATCAGCATCGGATTGCAGATCGGCATGTGGGCCACTCCGATCTTATGGAATCTGGACGCGCTGTCTCCGGAGTGGATCATGATCCTGAAGCTGAATCCGCTGGTCTATATCGTGAATGGCTACCGCAGTGCGATCTACGAGAAAGAATGGTTTTTCCGGGATTTCTTTTCCACGATGTATTTCTGGATCGTGACGGTGGTATTGTTCGGACTGGGTGCTGTGATCTTTAAGAGACTGAAAGTGCATTTCGCAGATGTGCTATAGTACGATGGATTGTTACAATTCCGAGAGCTCAAGGAACGGGGTACTACATTACGGAACTGTTGTGGGGGAAACAGAAAGGGTGAAAGTAATTGAAGGGTGCTCTTGAAAAGTTAAGAAAAATATTGTTATGGAAGCCGGGCGGGGTACTGCTGGCAGTGGGCTGTTGCGGACTGCTGGTGTTAGCACTGATCCCACTGTTTCGACTGACGATTTATGCGGTTCCTTATTATGACGACTATAACTTTGGAAGATTTGCCAGAGCTGCCATAGAGCAGGAGCAGTCGAAATGGGCGGCAATCTCCGGTGCACTGGATTGTTCCAGAACCCAGTGGTATGCATGGCAGGGAACGTATTCTTCTATTTTTTTCATGACACTGATGCCGGCTGTCTGGGGAGAACAGTATTATTTCTTAGGACCGGTGTTCATTCTGTTACTGCTTTTGGCGGGAAGCATGGTGTTTACCCACGTGATCCTGCGGAAAGTCTTCCGAATGGAGAAATGGAGCAGCCTGGCAATTCAGGCAGTGATCACCATAGCGGAATTTATGTTTATCTATTCCGCTCAGAGCGGCTTCTACTGGTATAACGGCGGGATCCACTATGTGGGAATGCATGGCTTCGGACTTTTGTTTTTGTCTGTGGCCATCTGCCTGGAGAGAGCAGAGGGCAGAACCGCGAAAGGTCTGTTATTCACTGCATCGGTTCTGCTTGCCATGATTACGGCGGGAAGCAATTTCGTCACGGCATTGCAGGGATTATTGTGTCTTCTGACCATCCTTCTGGTCAGCGTGGTAGTGGAACGCCGCAGGACGGGGCTGTGGCTGCTACCGTCTACACTGGTGTATATCATAGGCTTCGGCCTGAATGTGGCGGCTCCGGGAAATTCCGTACGTGCCCGCAGTTATGTGGGCTGGGGTTACGGACCGCTGGAGTCCATCGGCAGATCTTTTTTGGAAGCCGTGAAACACATTCCGGAATATACCGGACCGGTGGTTCTGATGGTGATGTTATTGTTGCTACCTATGATCTGGCAGGCAGTGAAAAGCACGGATTACCGTTTTCGTTATCCGGGGATCGTACTCGCCTTGTCCTTCTGTCTGTATGCGACCGGCTATACACCGAGCCTGTATTCCCTGGGACATGCGGGACTGTCCAGAACTCTGAATGCAGTAAAAATCACCTATCTGCTGCTTTTATTTCTGAATGAGATCTATTGGATCGGGTGGCTGCGACAGTTACTGGAGAAAAGAGCGGAGCAGACAACCGGGCAATTGACGATACAGAAGTTGACGATACGAAACGGCGCAGCAGCCTGGTGGTTTTATGTGCTGATCGGAGTGGCATGCCTTGTGATCTTCCGGGCATCATCCAATCAGGCAGGACATTATTCGTCCTATGGAGCGTATTATTATGTGCACACCGGGGAGGCTTATAATTTTCATCAGGAATATTTGGAGCGGGTGGCTATTCTGTCCGGACCGGAAAAAGATGTGCAGCTGCCGGCCTATCAGTTCCGCCCGTGGTTTTTGTGCATGGGAGAAATCTCCGAGGATGCGGACAATGAGGCCAACCGTTCTCTGGCCATGTGGTACCATAAAGACAGTGTAACGCTGAAAGAAAAGGATTAAGACATTATGCAGGATAAGAGAAAACTGGCAATTGAAGTTGATAATGTCCAGAAAATCTATAAATTATATGATAAACCTTCGGACCGTCTGAAGGAAGCTTTCGGATTCGGTAAAAAGACCAAACATAAGCTCCACTATGCCCTGAAAGGCGTGAGTATGAAGATCTATCAGGGGGAAACCGTGGGAATCATCGGTACCAACGGTTCCGGTAAGTCCACCATCCTGAAGATCATCACCGGAGTATTGAATCCGACTTCCGGACGGGTGCTGGTCAACGGGCGTATCTCCGCTCTGCTGGAGCTGGGTGCCGGCTTCAATATGGAATACAACGGTATCGAGAATGTCTATCTGAATGGTACCATGATGGGATTTTCCGAAAAAGAGATCGAGGCAAAGCTGCCGGAGATCTTAAGCTTTGCGGATATCGGAGATTATGTCTATCAGCCGGTAAAGACCTATTCCAGCGGTATGTTCGTCCGCCTGGCGTTTGCAGTGGCGATCAATATCGAGCCGGAGATCCTGATCGTAGATGAGGCTCTGAGCGTCGGTGATGTATTTTTCCAGGCAAAATGTTATCATAAATTCGAAGAATTCAAGAAAATGGGCAAGACGATCGTCTTCGTCAGTCACGATCTGAGCAGTATCAGTAAATATTGCGACCGCGTCTATCTGCTGAACCAGGGAAATATTCTGGGAGAAGGCAGCCCCAAGGCCATGATCGATACTTATAAACGGGTACTGGTGGGACAGTACGATGAATCCGAAAATGCCGGTGAGGAATCGGAGAATCTCTTAGATGATGAAGATCTGCAGAGAGCCGCTGCAAAAAAGGCGGATGGCGCAGCCAAAGATGCTGCTGAGGCTTCCGCGGAGGCGAAGGGACAGAATCCCAACGCCCTCGAATATGGTACCAAACAGGCACAGATCGAGGAATTTTATATTACAGATGACAGAGGGGTTCCCACTAATGCGATCCTGAAAGGCAGCATGTTCACTATTCATATGCGCGTCCGTTTTATGGATCATATTCCGGCACCGATTTTTGCATTTTCCGTGAAAAATGTCATCGGTGTGGAGATCACCGGTACCAATACCATGATCGAGAAGGCGTTCTTAGACAGTGTGGAACCAGGTGATGTGAAAAATGTGACTTTTACACAGAAGATGAATCTGCAGGGCGGAGAATATCTGCTGTCTCTGGGAGTGACGGGGTACAATAAGGATACCTTTGAGGTCTATCACAGACTGTATGATGCCCTGAATATTACAGTAGTATCCGATAAAAACACCGTAGGCTATTATGATATGGATTCCAACACGAAAGTGTGGGATGCGGAGGAGAAATAAAGAATGACAGAGACCATCGGCAAAGTAACACTGAATCTGGATAAGTATCCCGGAGAGGATTATTATTGTGACGGCAGTGTGGAAGACGAGATTCTGGAGATTGTAAAAAAATACAGTACCGTGGAATATGACCGGATCATCGCAGAGAGAAAAAGCTGGCCGATCCTGTATCATCTGTCGGCTCTGCGGGAAAATATCGTGGATTTTCTTCCGATCAAAAAGACGGACAAAGTGTTGGAAGTAGGCAGCGGCTGCGGAGCCATTACAGGAGCCCTATCCCGGAAAGCCGGATCGGTGACCTGCGTGGATCTCTCAAAAAAGCGCAGTCTGATCAATGCGTACCGGCACAGTGAAAGTGAAAATGTGACGATCCACATAGGCAATTTTACGGATGTGGAACCGGATCTGCCCGCAGATTATGACTATATCTGCCTCATTGGTGTCTTCGAGTACGGCCAGGCTTACATAGGCGGTAGCACACCTTATGAAGATTTTCTGAAAATTCTGCAAAAGCATCTGGCACCGGGTGGACGAATCGTTATCGCTATTGAGAACAAATACGGACTGAAATATTTTGCGGGCTGCAAGGAAGATCACCTGGGAGACTGGTTTTCCGGAATTGAAAATTATCCGAACGGCGGCGTCGTGCGTACTTTTTCCCGGAAAAAACTGGAGAAGATCTTCGATGCCTGCGGTGTGGGAGAACGCAGTTTTTATTATCCGTATCCCGATTATAAATTCATGACCACGGTCTATTCGGATGCATATCTGCCGGGCCGGGGAGAACTGTCCAATAATCTGCGGAATTTCGACCGTGACAGAATGTTGTTATTCGATGAAAAAAGTGCTTTTGACGGAATCGTGGAAGAGGGTCTTTTTTCTGTATTTTCCAATTCTTATCTGGCAGTGATCGGCAAGCCTCTGGACCTGAAATATGTCAGATATTCCAATGACCGTGCGGAAAGCTTCCGCATCCGTACGGAGATCCTGCGGGATGACCGGGGGAATCGGATCGTGCGGAAATATCCGCTGACCAAAGAAGCCGAGGCGCATGTGCGTCACATGGCGGAAGCGTATGAAAAATTAAAAGGACGTTATGCCGGAAGCCGGCTGGACGTTAATGTCTGTCATCCGGGAGAAGAGGACGGCATCCCTTATGCGGAATTTGAATTCGTATCGGGCAGACCGTTGTCGGAACTGATGGATGAATGTTTGGACAGACAGGATATCGAAGGATTCCACAGCCTGTTTGCGAAGTATCTGGAGAGGGTAGGATTCGGGGAAGAAGTTCCGGTAGCGGATTTTGACCTGATCTTTGCCAATATTCTGGTGGACGGGGATCACTGGACGCTGATCGATTACGAGTGGACCTTTGACCGTGTCATAGATACGAAAGCACTGGCGTTCCGGGCAATTTACTGTTATGTTCTGGAGAATGAAAGACGCAATGCGTTGGAACTGGACCGGATCTTAGATCGTCTGGACATCACGGAAAATGAGGCAAGACAGTACAGAGAGCAGGAGCGGGAATTCCAGAAATATGTCACCGGACAGAAATTGTCCATGGGTGAGATCCGGAATCTCTTAGGCGGCGAAATCTATAAACCCACCGAATGGATCGGGCGTTTTCGCCAGTCGGAAGGAGAACTGCGGGTACAGATCTATGAAGACAAGGGACAGGGATTTTCCGAAGAAAATTCTTATTTCCCGGAAAATGTCTATGTTGCGGAAAAAGAGGCAGAGTTTACCGTGAAATTCGACGGTAACGTACATTATCTGCGGCTGGATCCGGCAATGTGTTCCTGCATCTGTAAGATTCGGGAACTGTCCATGAACGGACAGCCGGTTCCTCTGCAGGATAAGAAAGTGTTCACTACCAACGGAAAAATCCTGAAATCCGAAGAGGGAGCGGACCATCCCAGCGTGATATTTGCCACGGAGGATCCCAATATGACGATCCGGGCAGATGTGCTGAACCGGCAGGCGGGGAATACGTTGTCTGTGAAAATGGAGATCGTACAGATCCCTCAGGCAATGGCAAAAGATATGATGGGAGTGGAGAAGAAGGGAGCGGCAGCTTGGGTATTCGGACAGCGGTGAAGCAGGTGCTGATCGCACAGCAGGATAAAAAATACGAAAAAGAACTGGCGCAGCTTAAGGTCACCTATGAACAGTGGGCAGCGGAGCAGGACCGGGAAAGCGCGGAACCCCGGGAAATTGCGGGACTTGTGGAATTCGTCATTTTCCGACAGGCGGCGGGACGACTGGCAGATAATGCGACAGAGCGGATCAACGCTTATTTTACAAAGCATCCGGAAGCAGAAATCGTCTACGGTGATGAAGACCTGATGAATGAGAAGGGAGAGCGTTGCATTCCCTGGTACAAACCCTGTTGGTCACCGGATCTGTACAGAGCCTTTTTCTATGTGGGAAGTGTCGTTGCGGTACGGAGCAGTCTGCTGCAGATAATGGGAGAAAATCCGGTCGTGACAGAGAACGAGAGCACCGGAAAGGAAATTATTTTTACAGATGCCGGAGAGATCCGTCCGCTGATGGATCGCCTGTTTTTGGGAGCCGGAGGGTTCGAGAGAGATTGTCATTCCGTCGGTCATATGGAAAACGTGTTGTTCCATGGAACTTTTTCTGCAGACGGAATAGGAATCCAGGGACCGGATGTACGTGCAGACCGGGACAGCCGGGAGTGCACTCCCTGGGAAAATTACCAGCTGACAAAGGAGTCACCGCAGCTGGCGGTGGAACTGGCTTCCAGGGCGGCGGAAGGTGCCAAAGAGTTATTCGCAGGAGAGCTTAAAGTCTCGGTGATCATTCCCTCCAAAGATAATCCGGAGGTACTGGAGAAGTGCCTGCGTTCCCTGACGAGAAGGTCTGAGGGCAGGATCCCTGTTGAAATTTTGCTGGTGGATAACGGAAGCAGTGCGGAAAATAAGCAAAAAACGGAAGAACTGATCGGACGGATCCGGGAAAGCGGTGTCCCTGTCCGTTATATTTATGAACCGGCGGAATTTAATTTTTCAGCGATGTGCAACCGGGGAGCTGAACTGGCGGAAGGAAAGTTTTTGCTGTTTTTAAATGATGATATAGAAGTGTGCGGCAATGACTGGCTGGACAAAATGGTGATCCGCGCTATGCAGCCTTATGTGGGAAGCGTGGGACTAAAGCTGTATTATCCGGATTCCGTGAAAATACAACACGACGGTATTGTCAATCTGCCGGTGGGGCCGGTGCATAAGCTCCAGTTCATGGAAGACGATAAGTCTTATTATTTTGGCAGAAATCGCTTTGATCTGAATTGCGTGGCAGTGACGGGTGCCTGTCTGCTGATAAGGACAGAGGTATTCCGGGAGACGGGTGGATTCCGGGAGGCACTGCGGGTGGCCTATAATGATGTGGATCTGGGATTTTGTCTGGTGGAAATGGGATATTACAATGTGGTGCTGAATGACTGTTTTGCATATCATCATGAATCCCTGAGCCGCGGAAGCGACGAAAGTCCCGAGAAAATGCGACGCCTGACGGAAGAGAGAGAACTGCTTTACCAGATGCATCCTCAGTTCCGCGGAGTGGATCCTTTTTACCCTATGGGACTGAACCGGGAAGGACTGGACAGCCGTGTGGTTCCGGCATATCTTACGGATCGGAATATTTTACAGGAGCCGGCATGGAGATGTGAGAGCTGGCAGGAGCTTCTGGAAAATGCAAGACAGGATGACTGCCTGATGGCGCGGGTGGAGACTGCAGGGCCGGAGCGGATCCAGGGATACAGTGTGATCCTGGGAGATGATAACGCATGTTATGATAAACTTTTAGTATTGCTTCCCGAAGATACGCAGGGACAGCGGGAGGCGGACCGGAAGGTATGGTCCATGAAGATTTTACCTGTATATCGGCAGGAACTGGAGGAGAATCTTCCGGACCAGAAAAATGTGGCGCTGGGAGGTTTCTGTGTGAAACGGAAAACAGGGCAGCTGCCTCCGGGAAATTATGGAATCGCCGTTCTTGCGGTCCATCGGATCAGTAAGCTGAAACTGTGGAATACAACGGGAAAATATTTGACGGAGGAAAAACATGTCTGAGATCAATTATCAAGAAGCCTACGAGAGGGAGCACGAAAAATGTGCGGATCTGGCAGACAAGATCGTAGTGCTGGAATCGGAAAAAGAGGACTTGCAGTTCAAACTGGACCGGATCAAAAAGAATAAATTCTGGAAAGCCACGGGTCCGGCGAGAAGTCTGATCCATTTCGCACAGAGACAGAGGGATCGCTTGTCCCATTGTGGCGGACCGAAGGATATCCTGCGTAAGATCCGCAACAAGAGTCGCCAGAAGAGCCTGATGGAGTCCTACGGAACCGGAAGCTTTCCTGATGCGGAGCAGCGGAAAAAGGAAGAAGAGACGATATTCCCTTATATGCCGAAGATCAGCATTCTGGTTCCGCTGTGGAACAATAAAAGAGAATTCCAGATCCAGATGCTGGACTGCGTCATGAATCAGACGTATCCCAACTGGGAACTGTGTCTGGCGGACGGTTCCGACGCGGAGCATTCCTATATCGAGGAACTCTGCAGGGAGTACGCGGCGAAGGCGAATGGTCGTATCGTCTATAAGCACCTGGATCATAACGGCGGTATCTCCTATAACACCAACGAATGCTACAAGCTGGCTACCGGAGATTATATCGGCCTGTTTGACCAGGATGATATTTTACATCCTTCCGTACTGTATGCGTATGTGAAGGAGATCAATGAGCAGGGTGCGGATTATCTTTATTGTGATGAGACCACTTTCAAGGAAAATGATATTAATAAAATGCTGACCATGCATTTTAAGCCGGACTATGCACCGGACAATCTGCGGGCGAATAATTATATCTGCCATTTCAGCGTTTTTTCACGAAAACTGTTAGAGGGAGAGGAACTGTTCCGCACCGCATTTGACGGTGCCCAGGATCACGATATGATCCTGCGTCTGACCGACAGAGCGGAAAAGATCGTTCATGTTCCCAGACTGATGTACTACTGGAGAAGCCATGAGGGCAGTACCGCAGCCAGCATTGACGCGAAGCCTTATGCCATTGAGGCGGCAAAGGGAGCTGTGGCAGATCATCTGAAAAAGCATGGTTTCAAGCATTTTCAGATCACCAGTACCAGAGCCTGCGCCACGATCTTCCGGATCCGGTATCAGATCCTGGGAGATCCGAAGATCTCCATCGTGATCGCCAATAAGGATCACGTTGAGGATCTGAAGCGTTGTATTACCTCGATCCAAAAGAACAGCACCTGGAGCAATTACGAGATCATTGTCGTGGAAAATAACAGTACCACACCAAAGATCAAGGACTATTATTCCCAACTGTTGGGGTTGTCCGGCGACGATTCTTATGAAGAAAGATGCAAGCTGCATACGGTCTGCGGACATGACGGCGGTATCCTGCACAGCGGGGACGGACGGATTTCCATTGTGACATATCAAGGTGACTTTAATTATTCTGCGGTCAATGATCTGGGAGCGTCTTATGCTTCCGGTGAGTATATTTTACTGCTGAACAATGATACGGAGGTTATCACAGCCAACTGGATGGAAGAGATGCTGATGTATGCCCAGAGAGAGGATGTGGGTGCCGTAGGCGCCAAACTGTATTATGCGGACAAGACGATCCAGCATGCCGGCGTGGTCATCGGACTGGGAGCACACCGCACCGCGGGACATACCCATTATCGCATCCCGGTACAGAACTTAGGCTACATGGGACGTCTGTGTTATACCCAGAACGTTACAGCGGTGACCGGTGCCTGTCTGTTGGTGAAAAAGAGCCTGTATGAGCAGGTGGGCGGTCTGGATGAGAGCTTTGTGATCTCCTTAAATGATGTGGATTTCTGTCTGAAATTACGTAAACTGGGACTTCTGAATGTGTGGACTCCCTTTGCAGAACTGTATCATTACGAATCCATCTCCAGAGGACTGGACGATCAGGGAGAAAATGCAGAGCGCTACAACAGAGAATCCGAGCATTTCCGTGAAAAATGGAAGGCTGAACTGGAGGCGGGAGATCCCTATTACAATCCGAATTTCTCTCTGGATCGCAGCGATTACGCACTGAAGGATCCGGCAGTTAGCGGACATTAAATAATTCTTTTCAGTAAAGGCAATCTATGGTAAAATATCACCGGAGAGCGTTTACTGAAGATATTGAAAGATATTTGAAAGATAGCGATAAAACAGGAGGATAGGAAAATGAGTTATATGGACGAACTGAATTTCTGGTTAAATGATGATTATTTTGACCAGAAGACCAAGGAGGAACTTCTGGCAATCCGCAATAATGAAGCAGAAGTGGAAGATCGTTTTTACAAGGAACTGGAATTCGGTACCGGCGGCTTACGTGGTGTGATCGGTGCAGGAACCAACCGTATGAACGTATATACCGTTCGTAAGGCAACTCAGGGTCTTGCCAATTATATTATCAAGCGCGGTACACAGAGTAAGGGTGTGGCCATCGCATTCGATTCCCGTCGGATGTCTCCTGAGTTCTCTGACGAGGCAGCAAGATGTCTCGCAGCCAACGGCATCAAGGCATACATTTTTGAATCTTTAAGACCTACCCCGGAGCTGTCCTTTGCCCTTCGGACGTTAGGATGTACTGCAGGTATTGTAGTTACCGCCAGTCACAACCCTCCTGAGTACAACGGCTATAAGGTATACTGGGAGGACGGCGCACAGGTAACCGCTCCTATCGATAAGGACATCATTACCGAAGTACAGTCCATCAAGGATTATCACACCGTGAAGACCATGAGCAGAGAGGATGCTGTGGCAGCAGGACTCTATGAAGTGATCGGCAAAGAGATCGATGACAAGTACATGGCAGAGCTGAAGAAGCAGATCATTCATCCTGATGTGATCAGGGAAATGGCAGATGACATCAAGATCGTATATACCCCGTTATGCGGTACCGGTAACAAGCCGGTAAGACGTATCCTGTCTGAGCTGGGATTCAAGCATGTCTATGTAGTTCCCGAACAGGAGAATCCGGATCCGAATTTCACAACGCTGGATTACCCGAACCCTGAGGATCCCAAGGCATTTACCTATGCGCTTCGTCTGGCGAAGGAGAAGGATGCGGATATCGTTCTGGCAACCGATCCCGATGCAGACCGTCTGGGTGTGTATGCAAAAGATACCAAGACCGGCGAGTATGTGGCATTTACCGGTAATATGTCCGGCATGCTGATCGCAGAATATATCTTAAGAGAGAAAACTGCGACCGGTACCATGCCCGAGAATCCCGCACTGGTAACTACCATCGTTACCACCAACATGACCAAACCTATTACGCAGGCTTACGGCGTAAAGCTGATCGAGGTACTGACCGGCTTCAAGTTCATTGGCGAGCAGATCAAGCTCTTCGAGCAGACCGGAAGCAACAACTACGTATTTGGCCTGGAAGAGAGCTACGGCTGTCTGGCAGGTACCCACGCAAGAGATAAGGATGCTATTGTAGCGGTAATGTGTCTGTGCGAAGTGGCAGCATATTGCAAGAAGCATGGCATGACCCTGTGGGATATGATGGTATCCATGTATGAGAAGTACGGTTACTTCAAGGAGACCCAGTATACCATTACCATGAAGGGTATCGACGGCGCAAGACAGATCGCCGAGATCATGGAGAAGCTTCGTAAGAATCCTCCGAAGGCATTCGGTGACCTGAAGGTGGAGAAATTCCGTGACTATCAGAACGATGTGATCATCGACATGGAGACCGGTGAGAAGACTACCACAGGACTTCCCAAGTCCAATGTTCTGTACTTCGAGCTTCCTGACAATGCATGGTGCTGTGCACGTCCTTCCGGAACCGAGCCCAAGATCAAGTTCTACATGGGCGTCAAGGGAACCAGCTTAGAGGATGCACAGGCTAAGGTAGAGAAGCTGACTGAGGATGTAAAGGCAGTACTGTAAGGCAGTGCTCCATAAATCATATTAGTTTTCAAAAGAGCGAATCGCCCGAGCAGGGCGGTTTGCTCTTTTATGAAAAGCTGGAGGTATCTGTGGCAAAGCTAAACAAGGCAAACCTTAAGAAAACTCTATATTATCTGCAACGTAACGGCCTGAGGGAAACCTGGATCTCTGTGAGGGAGCGCCTGACAGAGACAGACCGCTATTTTTTTGTGCCCTGTTCGGAAGCAGAGCTGGTAAGGCAGAGTGATAGAAAATGGGAGAAGCCGATTACGTTCAGTATTGTGGTACCCTTATATCGAACGCCGGAAGCTTATCTGAACAGAATGATAACAAGCGTTATGCAACAGAGCTATCCCCATTGGGAACTGATCCTGGCAGATGCCACGGAGGATCACAGTGTGGAGGAGGTACTGAAGCAGCAGGGATTCCTGAAGGAGCAGCCGACGGATGGCGAGACAGAACCTGTCGCAGCAGATCCCAGGCTCCACTATGTGCATCTGAAAGAAAATGCGGGAATCGCTGCTAATACCAATCAGGCGCTTCCCTATGCGAAGGGAGAGTATATCGGTCTGTTGGATCATGATGATGTATTGACACCGGATGCGTTGTACGAAATGGCTGATGCGATCATCAAAGCATATGACAGAGGTGTCAAAGTCGCCTTCGCTTATTCGGATGAGGATAAGTGCGATGGAGAAGAGACCAGATACTATGAGCCCAATTATAAAGAAGAATTTAATTACGATTTAATTCTCAGCAATAACTATATCTGTCATTTTCTGGTAATGGAGAGTAAATTGCTGAAAAGCCTGCAATTCCGTCCGGAATTTGACGGTGCCCAGGACTATGATCTGATACTGCGCTGTGTAGCCGAAGTGCTGACAGAGGGAGGGCAGACTGCGGAGAAGAGAATACTCCATATTCCGAAGGTGCTGTATCACTGGCGCTGCCACAAGGATTCGACAGCGAGCAACCCGGAGAGCAAGCTGTACGCATTTGATGCGGGTGCGCGCGCGATCATGGATCATTATAAACGCGTCGGTATCGAGGCGGAGCGCGTGGAAAAAGGTGTGGACTACGGCATTTATCACTCTGTATATAAAATTCAGGGGGAACCGCTGGTATCGATCATCATTCCGAACAAGGATCACCATACGGATCTGGATCTATGCCTGCGGGCGATTGAGACGCGGGCAACGTACCGCAATGTTGAGTTTATCATTGTAGAGAACAACAGCACGGAGAAGGAAACCTTTGAATACTATGAAAAGATTCAGAAGGAATTTTCCAATGTCCATGTGGTAACCTGGGAGCGCGAGTTTAACTATTCGGCGATCAACAACTTCGGCGTGACCTTCGCAAAGGGCGAATATCTGCTGTTTTTAAATAATGATACCGAGCTGATTGCGGAGAATTTCATCGAGGAGATGCTGGGACTGTGCCAGCGGGAGGACGTCGGCGCAGTTGGCGCGAGACTGCTCTATCAGGATGATACGATCCAGCATGCGGGCGTCGTGATTGGTTTCGGCGGCATCGCAGGGCATACGTTTATAGGGCTTCATAAGGCGGAAAACAGCTATTTCCACCGTGCGATGAGTACACAGGATTACAGCGCTGTGACGGCGGCGTGCCTGATGACAAAGAAAGCACTCTTTGATGAGGTCGGCGGCTTTACGGAGAAGCTGGCGGTCGCATTTAACGATATCGATTATTGCATGAAAGTGCGGGCATCAAATCATTTAGTGGTTTACAATCCGTACGCATTGCTGTATCATTATGAGTCGAAGTCAAGAGGACTGGAGGATACGCCGGAGAAGGTGGCACGTTTTAACAGGGAGATCAAGATTTTCTCGGAGCGCTGGCCGGAGATCCTTAAAGATGGAGATCCTTACTACAATCCGAACCTGACGCTGCGGAAGTCCAATTTCGCCCTCAGGGATCTGAAAAAAGAGAAAATCGGAGAACCGTATCATCTGGAGGTATAACCCGGGATGGAGATTACAACGACAATTATTATTCCCAATTATAATGGGTTGAAATTTATGGACGAATGCATCCGTTCACTGAATGCACAGACGTATCCGAATTTCCGGACACTGGTGGTGGACAACGGTTCGACGGACGGAAGTGTGGAGTGGCTGAAGGAACATCAGATCGATACGATTTTCCTGCCGGAAAACACGGGATTTTCCGGTGCAGTCAACGTCGGAATCAAGGCGGCAGACACACCGTATGTGCTGCTTTTAAATAATGACGTCCGGGTGGACGAGTATTTCGTGGCGGAGATGGTGCGTGCGATCGGTCAGTCGGAGCGCATCTTTTCCGTCAGCAGCCGGATGATCCAGATGTACCATCCAGACAGGCTGGATGATGCAGGCGATATGTATTCCCTGCTTGGCTGGGCGTACCAGCGCGGCGTGGGACGGGATCTTACGCATTACCGCCGTTCAAGCCGGGTATTCTCGGCGGGCGCGGGCGCAGCGATCTACAGGAGAGAGGTATTTGAGGAGATAGGCTATTTCGATGAGATGCATTTTGCCTATCTGGAAGATATTGATGTGGGCTATAGAGCCCGGATTGCGGGTTATGACAATATATACTGCCCGGCGGCGCTGGTATGGCACGTCGGAAGCGGAACCAGCGGTTCCAAGTACAATTCATTCAAGGTTAAGCTGGCGGCACGCAACAATGTGTATCTGAATTATAAAAATATGCCGTGCTTACAGCTTATCATAAATGCGATTCCGATCGCAGCGGGGATTTTCGTGAAATATTCATTTTTCAGGAAACTCGGGTTTGGAAAAGATTATCTGGAAGGTCTGAAAGAAGGCATACGGACGGCAAAGAAGTGTAAAAAAGTGGCGTACCGCCCGGAACGGCTTAAAAATTATCTGGCAATAGAGCTGGAACTTTTAGCTGGGACATTTCTCTATGTCTATGAATTTGCTGTGAGACAGATCGAGAAAAAAGCAGCATCTGATAAATCGTGAGGAAAAGGTTAGAGTTGTTACTGGGCGCGTATGTGTGGACAGTAACTTAGAGTTTGCGCGATGTGTGAACGGTCATGGTTTAGCAGATGCAACACGGAGAAAGGCTGCTTATCAGACAATGTCTGAGCGGCAGCAAGCAAGTGAAAGATGAGGTAGCTTATGAATTATGAGGATGATGA
>OGLG01000660.1_pt1 | contig 26241 bp, 23 predicted proteins | sample 1572621 | NCBI WGS metagenome assembly OGLG01 (sample SAMEA2581912, study PRJEB24529) | metagenome | biome: Human gut stool | place: China | collected 2011 | reverse complement strand
ACGACATCGCGGAGGATAGACCCTGCGACACGCTGGAGCTGACGCTCTGCAAGGGAGACGGCTCCGAGGAGAACTGGAGCTATCCGCTCAACGCAGCCGAGCAGGATGTCCTGCTGCGGAAGATGGAGGAGTACTGCCAGCAGCAGACCGGCATGAGCCTGCGCGAGTATACCCAACAGCTTCACGAGGAACAGGCACAGAGTGCGGAGATGCAGATGTAATCGTATATCCTAACACCGGAGCAGGAGCAAGCCATGTAATAACTGCGGTTTCCATTGGCTTTTCACAAAACCAGCCATGGATTTTTTGTTGCTTTTCGTGGATAGCTTTTCTCCCTGCGCCGTGCCATTGTGTTTGCACGGGCATTGCCCGAATCAAAAATCAGGAGGAAACAAACATGACAATTGATACCGCAAAGGAACTGCAGATGAATATCGCAAAAGAGGGACTGGCATTGCTGGTGCTCCACCCCACCGCAGATGTGCAGCTCCACCGAGAGTGCATCTCCCACATTGGGACGGCATGGGACATCCCCGTTGGTGACACACAGGAGGTCATCTCACTCCTGGACCGCGAGCTGGATGCCATCCACGCCGCAGAAAAAAATGGCCCGGTGACACATGTGCTGCCGGAGGAAGAACTGCCCATGAATGCCAGCGGACTTGAAACGCTGGATAACATCTGGGATCTGTTTGAAACGTCACTTCGTGTAGACAGCCCCTACGCCAGGACGAGGCTGTTCGAGATGGCAAAGTGGCTGGAGGAGTCTCAGAACCTGCTGGACTGGATCGAAAAGACGCCGGCGGAAAAGCAGGCATGGATGGAACAAGTCAGCTGACCACACCACACAGGAGGAGCCGCCCCCCAGAGGGCGGCTCCTCCCTGTTTCGCCAGCTATGCCCCCTATGAGCCGCTGTGTGCGGCTTTGGGGGCGAGGGTGGCATCCCTGTACCCCAGACAGGCATCGGCGCTGTTTGCCCCCGCTTTCGCCCCTCCTATGGGGAACTGTGCTGGGAACCTGCCTGTTCGATAAAAGCACAAGATAAAGGCCCGGTGGCTTTTCCGCCCCGGACCGCCCACAAAGCCCCGCAGTGCGGGGCTTTTCTGCATTTGGAACTGTAGGCGTTTTCAACGCATTTCAACATAGCTGTAGGCGCATTTTCTGAAAAAGCGCCGTGCCGCAGGGGTTTGCGCCCACAAGAACTGACATCAAGCGAAAGGATGACAACTATGCCGAAAGAACAGATGACCATCCGGCTCTATCCTGAAACGCGCAGGCGAATGGATAGCTGGCTGGAAGAAAGCAACAGCAAGAACCGAAATGAATTCGTAGAAAAAGCTCTGCGCTTTTACATGGGCTACCTCGGAGCGGATGATATCACCGAGTATCTCTCGGATGCATTGGTGGCAGCGCTGCGCGGGATCACCGCGGACAATGCCAACCGCACCAACAGCCTCCTGTTCAAGTGCGCGGTGGAGCAAGGCATTATGGCTCATACCATTGCCGCCCACTTCCGTGACACGATGGAAGACCGCCGCGCCCTGCGCGGCTATGTGGTAGACGAGGTACTGCGCACCAACGGTCAAATCAAGTTCGAAGATGCCCAGGATGTCCAGCGGCAGTTGCCAGATGACACATGGCGAAACTGATTTTCATCTCGCCCTATATGAAAGGCGGAAGAGATGCCGCTCTGCTGGCTCATCGCACCCGCTACTTTGCAACCCGTGAAGGTGTACAGCTCCTCAAGGATGACAACGCCCATCTCCCGGCTACAAAGAAACAGCAGAAGTACATCCAGCGCCTGCTCCGCAGTTTCCCTGAAGCGAAGGAACTGCCGGAGCATGAGGACTATGCGAATGCACCCAATCGGCAGACGGCCTTCGACCTCATCGAACAGATACACGAAGACTTCGTCGAGCCAATGGGCAGCCGAGAAAACTATCTGGACTATGTTGCAAACCGCCCCGGCGTAAAATCGTTGGGTGAACACGGTCTGTGGAATGTCGATGGAAAAGTTGTTTCGTTGGAGAATGCCATAGCAGAAGTGGCACAGCATCAGGGAAATGTGTGGACACCGATCATCTCCCTCTCCCGTGAGAATGCGGAGCGTTTGGGATACACAGATCTTGAAAATTGGCAGGCACTTATCAACGCCTCCATCACGGACATCGCCAAGGGCTATAAGATCCATCCGGATCATCTGCGTTGGTATGCCGCACTCCATGAAAAAGAGAAGCACCTCCATGTCCACATGGTCATTTTCTCCACCGACCCAAAGGAAGGGTTCCTCACCAAGCAAGGTATCCGCAGTATCAAGTCCGCACTGGTCAACACGATCTACCGTAACGACCGTCTGCACATCTATGAGAAGAAAGATCATCAAAGAAGTATTCTACAACAGGAAGCAGAAGAACAGATGGCGTCTCTCATAGGGCAGATGTCGACTGGTACACTGCAGAACGGCAAACTGGAGTTGCTGGTGACAGCCCTTGCCAAGCGGCTTCAAGAAGTCAGTGGCAAGAAAGCCTACGGTTACCTACCGCCCCGTGTCAAGCGCATCGTGGATGAAATCGTGGACGAACTCTCCAAAGATGAGCGTGTAGCTGCCGCCTATGCTCTATGGCAGGATCTCCGCGAACAACTTTGCATCGACTATAATCAAACACCGCCGCAGCGAGTGCCGCTGTCGCAGCAAAAGGAGTTCAAGACTGTACGCAACATGGTCATCCGGGAAACGCTCCGACTCTCGGAGATGAACTTCACCTTCGAGGATGATACGATGCCGGATGAGCTGGAGCCGGAAGAACAGCCTGCATCCTCGACTCAAAGTTCAGCACGAACTATCTATCAGCAGGCACATTTTTATCGAAGGGCAAAAACGGTATTGAACAATGCGGACGCAGATCCCGGCGAGAAAGCGATGGCACTGGTCACACTTCGCCGCTTGTGGGAGGAGGGCTACACCATCGCGGCCCATCAGCTTGGAAAAGCGTATCGGGATGGACTGGGATCCCCAGTCGACCAAGTAGCGGCGGCAGAGTGGTTTCAAAAATCTGCAGAGGCCGGAAACGACTGCTCCGCCTATGCGCTGGGAAAGCTGCTGTTAGAGCAGGGCAAGTTTTCGCAGGCACGAATCTGGCTGCAAAAAGCGGCAATGCAGAAGAATCAGTACGCACAATATCGTCTCGGTAAGCTGCTGCTCATCGGTGCAGATGATGTTCCAAAAGATGTGGTTGCAGCCATCCGACATCTGAAAGATTCTGCTGCGCTGGGCAATCAATTTGCGCAATACACATTAGGAAAACTCTATCTGCTGGGGCAAGAAGTGAAAGCAGATCAGGAGGAGGCTCTGCGCTATCTTTCTCAGGCAGCAGCACAAGGCAATACCTACGCACAGTATTTCATCGACCATCAAAACGACTTCAATGGGGCGTCCGTAGGAACTACTGTCCTTCGGATGCTTCACCAGATGAGTCGAATTTTCCGTGAGAACGCCGCTCAACCCGCCATCTATGCTGGAATGCAGATTGACAAGAAACGCCGTCGCAGATTGCAGGAGAAGCGCATGGCAATGGGGCACAAAGCAGATGACCACGAGGACAGCGGCTTAACTCAGCCGTCACAGTAAAGGAGGAACTATGCCCAAATTTATTCCATTCACAGATGCACAGAAAGAGCAGGCCGCTTCAGTGGACTTGGAGGAGTTCCTCCGCCGCCGTGGGGAGAAACTCATTGCATCCGGCAGGGACAAACGCCTCGCCAGCGACCACAGCATCACCATCCGCGGCTGTGAGTGGTTCGATCATGCCGCCGAACAAGGCGGAAAAGCCATCAGCTTTGTAAAACAGTTTTACGGGCTCAGTTACCCAGAGGCCGTGTCGATGCTGTTAGGCGATGATCTCTGCGGAAGCTATCCTGCGGCAAAAGAAAAAGAGCCAGAGCCTGCGAAGCCCTTTAAGCTGCCGCCGAAGAACGAGTCCATGCGTCGGGTATATGCCTATCTGCTGCAAAAGCGATGCATCGACCGAGAGATACTCAACGCCTTCGTTCGCAAGAAGCTCATCTACGAAAGCTGCGAGAAATCCAAGGATGGGACAAAGGAATATCACAACGCCGTGTTCGTCGGATTCGATGAACACGGCGTTCCTCGTCATGGACACAAGCGCGGACTGTATACCATCGGCAAAAGCTACCGCGGCAATATTGAAGGGAGCGACCCGAAGCACAGTTTCCATTATCTCGGCGGAGATAACACGCTCTATGTATTCGAAGCCCCTATCGACTTACTCTCCTATATCTCCCTCCACCCGGAAAACTGGCAGGAGCATAACTATGTGGCTTGCTGCGGGACATCCTCCATTCCGGTCTTGGAGATGGTGCGGCAGCTCCCCCAGCTCCGGCAAGTGTGTCTCTGCCTGGACAATGATAATGCCGGTCATACTGCCAGCGAGCGCATGGCAGCGCTTTTGAAAGAATACGGTCTCAATGCAGTTCGACTCGTACCGCAGCAAAAGGACTGGAACGATGACCTGACCGCGGACCAGGAAATAGCAAATGGAAGGAGCGACCTATGCCAAACTTTCTGCTGACAATGTGGGATACCCTGAACAGCTCCAATATTGGAATATTAGTTGCGGCGGGGTTTGGAATGTTTGCCGTCATCGGCGGCCTTGCCATGCTGTCCTATCATTACACCCTCGGCAGCATCAAGTCACGCACCGTAGGTGATGGGCAGCACGGCACAGCGCGCTGGGCAACGGACAAAGAGATCTGCCAGACCTATGCCCATGTACCGTTCAAGGTCAGAGAGTGGCGAAACGGTCAAGCTCTCCCCACGGAGCAAGGGCTGGTGCTGGGCTGCAAGGGCAAGAAAAATGAAGTCACGGCACTGGTAGACAGCGATGACATCCATTGCCTGATGATTGCGGCTTCCGGCGCGGGCAAGACAGCATTTTTCCTCTACCCCAACTTAGAATACGCCTGTGCATCAGGTGTCAGCTTTCTGGCTTTGGATACCAAGGGCGACCTCGCCCGCAACTACGGCTCCATTGCTCAAAAGTATTACGGCTATAAGCATGTCTCTGTCATTGATCTGCGCAACCCCACCCGCTCGGATGGCAACAACCTGCTGACGCTCATCAACCGCTATATGGACATCGCCAGAGCACAGCCGGACAATCTTGTTGCCAGAGCAAAGGCGGAGAAGTATGCTAAGATCCTCGCTAAGTCCATCGTCAGCCCGGAGGGGAACTCCGACCATGGACAAAATGCATTCTTCTATGATGCGGCCGAGGGACTCTTGTCCTCTGTCATTCTGCTTTTGGCGGAGTTTCTGCCGCCGGACGAGGAGCATCCAGAGGAGCGCCGCCATATCGTGTCCGTCTTCAAGATGGTACAGGATCTGCTGGAGCCGTCTAAAGTACGGGGTAAGTCGCAGTTTCAGGTGCTCATGGATAAACTGCCTTCCGAACATAAAGCCCGCTGGCTGGCGGGGGCGGCGTTGAACAGCTCTGAGCAGGCCATGGCATCCGTCATGTCCACGGTGCTGTCCCGGCTCAACTCGTTCCTCGACAGTGAGCTGGAGCAGATCCTGTGCTTCGACAGTGCCATTGACGCCGAAATGTTCGCAGATGAGAAATCTGCGATTTTTCTTATCTTGCCAGAAGAAGATACGACGAAGAATTTTATGGCGGGTTTGATGATCCAAAACCTCTCCCGTGAACTTTTTGCTGTCGCTGACGAGAACGGCGGCAAGCTGAAAAACCGCGTCATCCTCTTCTGTGATGAGCTTGGCACCATGCCGCCCTTTGATATACTGCCCCTATTCAGTGCAGGACGCTCTCGCCGCCTGACACTGGTACCCATTATCCAGTCCATGGCGCAGCTGGAGAAAAACTATGGTAAAGAGGGTGCATCTATCTTGATGGACAACTGCCAGGATGTGATCAGCGGCGGCTTTGCGCCCAACAGCGAAGCGGCAGAGACTTTTTCCAAAGCCCTCGGCAGCCGCACGGTTTTGTCTGGCACAGTCAGCCGTGGCAAGAATGACCCCAGCCAAAGTCTGCAAATGATGGAGCGTCCTCTGCTGACGGCGGATGAACTCAAGTCAATTCCCAAAGGCAGCTTCATTGTACAGAAGACCGGATGCCACCCCATGCGCACTCGCTTGCGGTTATTCCTCGAATGGGGCATCACTTTCGACGAGGAATACCGTGTGGCAGAGCAGTCCGCCCGTAAGGTCTACTACGCTGACCGAGAAACGCTGACTCGTGCCATTCTGAAGAAATACCCGCCCAAGCTGCCAGAGCAACAAAACAGACGTTCCTCCAAGAGCGTAGGACAAATGCACGATTCACCCATGCAGGACATGATTGTTGCCGAGGACATCGATTATGCGCACCAGCCGAAACGACACGCCTATAACCTGCCCCATCAGGAGGATACACCGTGAGTTACTTCGATACCATCTATGCGGATACCCTTTTGCCGCACCGCGCGATTCCTGTTTATATGTACCTCAAAGACCGCTCCGGCAGCACCGGAAGCTGTTGGCCCGGCATCAAGACCATAGCCAAAGACCTCAATCTCTCCCGCAGCACAGTCAAACGGGCGCTGGCAGACCTGGAGCAGCATGGCTACCTCTCCAAACTGCCCCGGTATCGTCCAAATGGGAGCAACACTTCCAATCTTTACACACTTTTATGAGCAAAAGTGGTTGGTATCAAAATATGATACCAACCACTTTATCTAAATAAAGTTTGAATATTATTGCCCTCCAAGGGGGAACTGCGCCTATTTGCTGAACCCAGGATGGGTTCATAGTGAGCCCACCAGAACAGCCCACTCTATCGGAGATTAAGGCAGAGAAAGAACAGTCATTCCATGTAGAGAATTATCAGAGGTGACTCCTTCTATTAGTCACACCCGTGATAGTCCCAATAAGAGTCAGAAAGGGAATCGGGACCACAATCTGTCTCGTCATAGTCGTAATAGAAATTAGAAGTCGGCGAAGTGTATACCTTTTCAATCTTGGCCTCATCCTTCCTGAGATCCGAACGCCTCAGTTCCTCGCGCCTCCAATCTCCAGATATCTCTGTTTCCTGCAAGGAGTGGTACTTTGAAGTTCCTGAGTCTGCCTTGAGTGTATTTTTTTTATACTCATCGAGCCAGGAAGCACTCGAAGCCTTTTGGCTATTGGCTGTATTCAAATTCGTGGTTCTATTACTCGATAGGATGGCTTTGCACCGCGGGCATACTCCAGCGTAGTTACTTACGATGCTACAGCATTTGGGACATACGGCCATCTTCTCTCTTTTGCCGCTTTGTACCGAATCCTGTTCTGCGGGCTCCTCGTTTTGTCGAACAGAAACTTGTGACTCCACTTCACATGCATTTGCACTTTTAGGGCATTCGGTTTCCTTGAATTCGTTATAGCCTGAAGTCGAGGCTGCAGGATACAGTTGACTTTGTCCGTGTTTCTCTGCTATCTTAGGCTCATTCTCGACTCGACTGTAATGCACGATGGATGCGCTTGGGAACAGCGAAGGAACTTGTTCCTCAAATTTATCAGGCAAAGTGACTTCTCGAATGCTCGTCCCAATAAAGGCGTCGTTGCTTATCACCTCTACGCTTGGGGGAATTATAATTTTCTTTAGCTTCCCGCAAAAGCTAAAGGCATGGGGCGGGATTGCGCGTATGGATTTAGGGAGTATGAGGCGTTCAAGACTGCTACAGCCCTCAAAGCAACCGTCCCCTATCTCGACTAGTCCAATCGGAAGTATCACAACTTGGAGATTTCTACAGCCTCTGAACGAATATTTTCCAATTCTTTCAATAGCCCTAGATAGAGGAAAGCGAACTCCGGAGATTGCACTATTTTCAAAGGCTCCATCTTCAATAAACTTCACGCCATCCGGAATAAGCACTGCACCGCCGGTGCCTATAAAGCGAACCAAATGCCCAAGGCTTATTTCAAACTGCTTGACAGATTGGACGGTTTGCTTTTCCTGCAGACCTGCGGCACAATTACTTTGGCTTTTGATGGGATTGGGCGATGTAGCCACTGCTTCCGCCATAGAACAACCGCAATGCGGGCATTGTATTGCATGTGTGCTTAGTTTCCCGCCGCATTTAGAGCATTTTATTAACGCCATAATCTTTTTCTCCATAAGGGTCAAGTCACTACAGCGGCCATTCCATACATTTTCGCACTTCTTCAAGAAAAGACTTCAACGACCTGCTGGTGCTTGCTTCTGATCTCCCCAAAGACAGAGAAATCTCACGAGCAGATGGGACTTCTCCGGTTTCACAATAACGCTTAAACATTCTTTGATCAAAGAAACTATGTGAGGCAGGATTGATGTAGTCAATGACCTCAGGATAGTAAGAGAGTATTTTAGCAGATAGCAACGGTGAGATTACAATTTTTTGCCTCTGCTGGCAGTTCTGGAACCGCTTCTCTACGCAACTGAGAAAACGAGAAACCGTGTCTCGGTTTTCCATTTCAAGCTCAACATTGTCCCCTGCTGGTAATAGGTCAAGAATATTTGCATCTTCGTCACTGACGCCAGTAGGTAATATCACAGCCTCTTGATTCAGTTGCAGAAGCCTTCTTATCTCATCTTCTGCAACCGACAAAATGGCACTCGCTTTTCGAGGAAATTTTTCCTCGTCCAGAGCACAGTGAAGATGACGTGCAAGACACTTTAGCTGTGCAATGCTTTTTTGATCTGCTTTGGATAGATGAAGCCCGCCCCGTTTAATCACGGTTGCGTTTTCAGCAATACTTCGCGCGTATCGGCGCTTCATGGACAGCATAAAGTAGTTCAGAAAACTGCCTTTGTCAGGGTTGAAGCTCTTCAAGCATTGGTCTACCGTTTCAACAATTTCAAGCCCCATATCGCTGTAGCGGCTACTTAATGATTGCAAATACAGATAAACGTTCTCAATCAACTCAAATCTGGCTTTTTGATATAAGGTTGGAAGCCCTGCCGTACCAGGCATGAAAACCTGAGAGGTGTTGATTTTGACAGCCAGCTCATCTAATACCATATCCTTTTCCTCATATCGTAAGCAAGGCGTCAAGCATTTTTCTCGCTTTTTCGGTAGAATCACAACTGATTGTGTATATCAGAGATGTTAGATTAAGAAGAGATGAATAATCACACAAGACAGGGCTATTGGGTCGATCTTCAACAAAGTATACGCGGCGATAGAGAATCCGCTCAACCTTGCTATTCAAGTGTTGCGTGGCAAACGAAAGCGCAGCGAACAAGAGTATCGGTAGGTCTTTAGAGCCGTATGTGGTATCCGCATAGATGCTTGCGCCCGAAGGAATTGCTCCTACAATATCCCGTATTATGCGGGCATAGGTATTGCTGTCCTCCGAAAATGGGATTTGAATGATAGTGTAGTCAATTGAATTCACCTTGCCTGAACAGCACGACTTGAACTCGCTTTCAAACACTTGAAGGTTCTTCTTCCAGAACTGTGCTGGATCACATTTGCACAAGAGGATAACACGCAGATTATCCTCTTGTGTAACAATGTGCGGCATATAGCTGGCAATGGGATAGACAACAGGGAAACTGGCTGCAGGTATTGATGAATCCTCCCCTACATAGCTGAGTGGGGTTGGATTTTCCTGCATAGTGACATTACATATTACTACCTTTTGCATATAGTTCCCTCATTATATTAGGGCGAATGATTTCTCTACTGCCCATTTCGCGAAAGCGGCCCGCTTTCCGCTTTCAAATAGAACAGTAAAAGTTTCTTGCTGCACATCAACAATCCGACCCAAGCCAAATGTGTCATGGCGTACCCTCATGCCAAATCTAACATATTCGGCAGTTAATCTTTTAACGACATTAGCTACATCTGTGTCTCCCGCAACACTGCACTCCCCGACCAAAATCTCAGCATTAGACAGTATAAGAGGAACTGCATCCTCCGGCCAGGCTGCTGGGTCGCGGTGAATTAGTGTATTGCGCATATTTGCAAGATCGATCGCTGCAGTAAGAAATCTGTCCGGTTGGGACAAGCGACTAGAGTTCGACCAGCTCTTCACAACATCTTCGTTAATCTTGTATTTGCCAGAGCGTACAACAAAATGCTGTATTCCTGCGTTCTTCAATGTTGTTAACTCATCTCCATGTGGGTCCGGCTCGCTCAAAAGGCGTGTAAGATATCCTACTGCCGGAGGCGATGTCCGGCATCCTTTTTGGGCAATTCTGCGAATGTCGGAAACAATTCGATCTATAATAGCTGAGTCCATTGTGATGAAGGGAGTGGCTGCTGGCCCTGAGAATTCTTGCAGAATGGTCTCTGCCATGCGCTGCATATTATGTGCGAACTCCGTATTGAAATTTCCACCCGTTGCTTCGGCAACGAATAGGAGTCCTACCGCTCGGTCATAATAGCTCTTGGCCGATGGGCTGAGCTGAGAAAAAACAACATGACTTCGTGCAAACTCTTCAGACTTTTTCAAAACATACTGGTTGAGCTGTTCCTGGCCTAAAATCTGATCAGCCTGTTCATTCAACTTGTGCTCATCGACTGTTGCTTTAGAGACTTCCTTATGCATGGAGTTAGCAATACGGCGGTAATCACGCTCCTCTTCTAATGTCATCATTATATGTTCGGCCTTTAATTTTTCGGGAATTAAGCGAATGAATTCGGAGGGTTGTGTACCTGCTTCGTAGCACAGGTAGAGATAGTCGCGGGCTCTAGTCACTGCTACATAGAAAAGGCGACGTTCCTCATTTGTTCGCTGTTCGCGTTCAACTTTCAGTTCTTGCTGCAGCTCCTCAATCTCGTCTGCACGCGCCATATCTGCCAATAGACCTTTTACTGTTAGGCACTGTACATAAAAATTGTTCAGGTTGGCTGTTGCTTCGAAAAAACGATTTCTTTTGATCTTCAGCCGTTCAATCGACTCACCAATATCGGCAATACTTTTACAAAGTTCCTCTAATTGAGAGTCATAGTTGCTTTCATCTTCTGCCGTGTCTGATGTTGCAACTAGGATTTGCTCCTTCATCTCTTCAGCTTCTGACTGCTTATTAAGTAGTTCAGTATTGAGCTTTGCTATGTCCGAACTATATTGAGCAATAAGAGGTGTCATGAAGTAAACATAGGCATCTAAGTACTCCTCCACTCCATCTGCGGAGAGCGTTAGGAGACCATCTCTCATGTCAAATAGTTCTTGCTGAAAATCTTGCATCCTATCCCGTTCGGCCTCAGTAAAAATCGGACTGTCACATTCCTCCAGAAGAGTAGGAAAAACCGATTGATCAAGTTCCTGCTTTTGACGGTAGTAGCACGCTCGAGATTCTTGAAATGTTTTTAATTGCTCGTTCCTTTCGGCATACTTTCGGTCAATCTGCTCTGTATTAGGATATTGCCCTGCAGATAGGCCTGTAATGATAACGATATCATACTCAAGGCCCTTTGCAGAGTGGATCGTACTGATTCGCACACCAGGGGTCAGCGGTTTGCCTGAGACTGCGCGTTTTTTCGCATTGTCTTCAAATGTTGAAAAGATTTCTTTTAACTGTGCTCTCGGAACGGGCCAAGGTGCAGATGTATTTTGGCAATATTCTTCAAATTGCTCAAACACCTCATCTGAGTGGTGTTCATTAACCCTTCCCTCATAAAGTTCTCCAGCTTTAATAGAGAAACGATCAACCGCATCCGCCAGGCTTGTGATCTGATTTAGCCGGACTTCATCACTTAGCGCCTTAACTTTTTTTAGACTATCTTCGCATTCAACTTCAGTGCATCGACCCTTTACAATTTTTTGGATATGACGCTCGGTAACATTAACAGATTGAGTAACCGATATAAGTTTCTTTGCTGATGCGGTAATGTCGTATGCATTGAGAATGCTCAATATAGCCTTCATTTCTCCATACATATCGCTTAGAACGATGATAGAATCCTCTTTCGACACAGGGATGTCAGCTGCCGTGAGTTCATCACGAATACTATTGGCTGTTCTACGATCTCGCGATAAAATACAGATTTCATCTGCTGACTTCCCTGACGCTAATAGTATGTTTATCTCATTGACAAGATTAGTGAACTTGCTGTTGTAGGTCGTAACACGGATCTTTTCTCCCGTTGCACGGTTCGCGTGAATCGGCTTGCCTTTTTTTGCACGATTCTGAATCGTACTTAGAATTGCATTTCCCGCTTCGACAATATTCGGATTATTTCTATAATTTGTGAGTAGGTAGGTGGTTTTGCAGTTTGGTTTGCCAACGAGGTTTTTGATAATCGTATTGTCGGAACCACGCCAGTAATAAATGGACTGGTCATCATCGCCAACAAATGTAAAGTTTATACTCCCGACATCATAAAACGGTTCAAAAATGCTGTTTTGAAGCACATTTACATCTTGAAACTCATCAATTAAAATACACGAGTACTTGCCAATAATTCCTTTCTTCACAGGCGAGTCTTCCTGCATGATTGCATCTCTCACAAAAAGAGATGCCTCAGTAAAGCCCATTATTTTTCCGCTTGCCCGCTGATGTTCCTGATACTGCTGAAGTAAAAAATCAAAACCGGCGCAGTTGATTGGAAGGCCCCGCGCATAATCAATCAAATCACTAAGTAATCTGCCGAGCTTCTCTGGTTGTGTGCCTGCTCCCGCGAGATAAAACCGGAAAATACCCTCTAACTTGTTCTCGCGAATAATTTCGCTCAACATCTGGATTTTCTGCTGCTTCGTTTCAACATTGTCTGAATAGTAAATAACAGGTTTTTGTGAAAAACCCATTTGAGGATAATAAGTGTTGACAAGCTGAATGACAAAGCTATCTATCGTTCGCGCGTTAACTGTTGCTTTTTTTGTTGGAGCTATATTCGAATAGATGACATCAACTAGTGATTTCCCGCGAGAACGCATTTCTGCAGCAGCAGCTACTGTGAATGTAAGGAGAAGTATTCTATTGAGCGGGATTTTTTTCACAGCACGAAGGTAGGCAAGACGCGCAACAAGTGTTCTCGTTTTCCCGCTGCCTGCACCAGCCAAAATAATGAGGTTTTTATCTATGCCACTCGTGATTGCTTCACGTTGCTGAGGATCTGCGCCTTGAAGAGATTCATCCAAGGTGAAAAAATCAGAATCGCTTACGGCCTTTTCAACATCTTCATCTTGCATGGTAACTTCTTGCGGTCTTGGGGTAAATATCGGGGGTGCCTGTATAGCCGTTTTGTCTTCACGAGCACCCGGTCCGATCCGCCCGTAGTATTGCTCAGTTGCTTCGCAATGGAGTCGTTTCGCAAATAGGCCGTCTGGCTCTTTCTCCAGAATAAGGACCTTATTCTCCATTGCATATGTGTGCTCTTTGAATACAAAAACGCTAGACTTTCCATCATATTCCCATGTAGTGTCACTGAGGAACTGACTCCACACAGCATAATCGTATTCCTTCCCATTACCCATTGAAGGAAAGCAATCAAAGATAGAGGCAATTTCAGGTATTATCAGGAGCTTTTGTATCAAATCTTTTGCTAGAATTTCACCACCGACAAAATACGAACTAATACTATGAAAGGCGGAGTCATTTGAATCGACTTTTAAATTACTGAGAGCATATTCACTTAATACCGTCGCAACAAACTCATAAATGGAGACTGGGAGCTTTCGTCCCCTTGGTGAAATGCTCAAATTTGTAATGCTTGATAGACTTGTTTTCATTTGAAAAGCTTACCTTTCATAAAGTTTACCGGTACTGTTATATGGCTGAGCCTTATAATGGATTCCAGGTAAGGGGGCGCCATTAACTCCGTACTTTGGCAGATATCCAAAAAGATCAATGTAACGATGCAAGTCCGGATTTTCCGTTTCCATCGCAACGACAACCTCCAATAATGAGTAAGCGTCATCAATAGCACGATGTGAGTTGTGTACGGTAGATTCGAGGTTGTATGCACTAATTGCATCACACAGCTTGTGTGGGTACGGTCTTCTATCCCGATATACAGTTAGGGCATCTATAGTGTGTAGTCGGCTGTATATATCGCCATGATGATTCTTACTTAAAAACGCACATAAAAACCCCAAGTCAAATTGGGCATTGTAGGAAATCATCAGGGGCTTATCATTTCCAATAAAATCAACGAAAGCATTGCAAACTGCAGAACTGACTTTTCCTTTAGACCTGAGCTGTTCATTCGTTATCCCTGTTAACTCCACAATTTTTGAAGAAAGAACTTCATTTGGAGGGAGCAAAACCATTTCGTTCATGGTTTCCGTGGTGTCAATATGGTTGGAATCATACCTAACCTTGATTGCAGCGAGCTCAATTATAGAGTTTCTGCTTGGGTCAAGCCCGCTTGTTTCGAGGTCAAATACGATTATGCTATCAAAGTTGCTCAACAACTTTTTCAACGCAATGTCCTTAGGAGATTGCACATTGGAAACGACAGGAAACCATTGAGGATAGTCCGCTTGAGCTTGTGAGTGACCTAACTCAATGGCCTTTTTCAGCCACCTATTTGACTCGGCTGTATCAACCCGAAAACCGTTTTCTCCGAAGTACATACAATTAGCAAGCCAATACATCGCATCAGCATTACCTTTATTAGCAGCAGCGATTAACATATTCGGTGCTGTTGTTGCTGAAAAGACTGGTGAGTCGCACTCGTGATATGCTCCTGCATAGCTAGCGGGACAGCCGCACTCCGGACAACACACGAGACCTTCATCAAAAGTATTATCACATTCGGGACATCTTAGTTGAATGACCTTTTTCCCCTGATGACTCTTAATATAGTCGATTGGGCACCCACATTCCCTGCACGCGTCTACCCGATCAATTACAGGAGCGCCGCATTCGGGACACTTCAGAAGCATAGAAGAACACCACCCCCTATAAGAATGAGGTCTATTTTTGTAAAATTATATCATAATAGCACAAAATTTCAACTATACGAAACGAACTTTTAGAGCTAAATGCCATTGAACGATATTGATTCCAACGCTAAAAACACAACTGGTTAGTCAATGCCAGCATAAGGCAAAGAGAATAATATAGCTTTATCCTTACATGCATAGCGCCGAAACGAATCGTGTCGTTATAAGCGTTTCCTATTGCGTCTTCTGGTAGCTTGATAGCTGTATCTGCCTGAGCCTCGCAGGGCGTTATTCATAATGTCCAACCCAGCGCAAAAGGCGATTTTCCCCCACGGTAGTGAGCCCTTGTAAGTCTGACCTGTTTTGATTCCATTTCTTTGATCAATCTTATCAAGGGTATATGCAGTTGCAATTAAACCAGTAATTCCATATCTCATAATATTACCTCCATCAAAAATCAAGTTGTCTTTTGCGGTCATTTATTTATAGAGGCAGTTCTGCACAGAACTTAACATTTCATTTGGGAGTTTACAAAAGACTTTTGCCACAGGTCTTTTTGCCTCAGTTGCTCCCCAAAACCATAAGAACTGTAAAGATAGAAACCTGACCGTTGCCTAATTCATTATACTTGTTGCCATTATGTGCTTTACCACCGGTAATGTACGTTTCTTTGGATAGTGTTTAATACCCCGCTTACCTTATGTGCAAGTAAGTTAAGTAAGGTGATTGCAGATAAAGAAACTTCCATATATAATGTGTTGGAAAGGATATAAAATGGGAGCGAATAACTGTGTGGATGATACTATGGCATAACCATCTTTTTCGACCAGAATGAATCGCTGACCGATAGTGATATCAATCGCCAGATCATTGATTGGCGAACAGCACGGGGAGGGACATATGACCTATCGTGAGTTGAATGACTTGTTTTTCAAAACATGGGCGGATAAACACGGCATTATCCGCGGCAAGCCTGTTATGCTGATTTACCGTATGAACCATGCGGCTGGCGCGGAGGGGTTGGACACTGTCGTGGACGAGTCCCTTCTTGCTGCAGAGCTAAAAAAAGCTGGCCTAACGCTGATGAGAGAGGGAGAAGAAAATGACCTTAATTGTGTGCGTGGATGACAATATGGGAATGCTCTTCAACCACAGGCGTCAAAGTAAGGACGTGGTTGTCAGGGAGCGTATTCTCAAGCAGGCAGAGGGAAAGCACCTCTGGATGAACCATTACTCCGCAAAGCAGTTTGACCCAGAGGCACTGATTAACGCGGACGAGTCCTTCATGAACGAAGCTGCTCCAGAGGATGTCTGCTTTGCAGAGGACTGTTCCGTTGCCCATTACGAGCAGTGGATCGATATGATCATCCTGTATAAATGGAACCGAAGCTACCCGGCAGACCTCCATTTCGACATTCCTCTTACAGCGCATGGGTGGCATTTGGTTTCCACTGAGGATTTTGTCGGCAACTCGCATGAAAAAATCACAGAGGAGGTTTACACGAAATGAGCAAGGATAGGTTGCTTCAAGTCTTGAAAACCACTGGTGGCTGGGTCTTCGTGGTGTTCTGCCTGCTGTTGGCCTTGGGCGCCGGTGCCTGTGTGGGTAGCCTGCTTCTGGTCATTACTGCCGTTCTCGCACTGCCCATCAAGCCGATTCGTGGCATATGGGACAAGCTGCTTGGCGTTCAGAACATACCTGCAATTCCTGAAGGAGACAATGCCCGATGGTACGAGTTGAATAAGAAGTCAGCACAGAAAAAGCAACGGGCAGAGCGAGAAAACAAGAAGCAGCGCAAGGCACTAAAGCCAGCTATCATTGCCATTGCCTTCTGCATCTCGTTCTCCCTCGCATTGGCTACCTCGGAAACTCCGACAACACCATCTGCTGACTCCCCAAGTACCAGCCAAAGCACAGAACCCCCAGCCTCCGAAACTGTTCTCCCGGAAGTAGCCGAACCCACCATCGATCCGGCTACTGAGCAGGGGACGACCACGCCGCCTACAACAGACGAAGTAACTGTTCCGACCGACCCTGTCACGATCAGCTACTCGCTTTCTGACATCCCTGCGTATTCTGGCAGCCCCTATGTGGCTCTGAATAACAATGTCCCTTACTTTACGGACAGTGAGTTTACCACTACATCTTTTGAAACCTATAGCAATCTTGACGCTCTTGGACGCTGTGGCGTCGCCTATGCCAATGTTGGCCTTGATACGATGCCCACGGAGGAACGTGGTTCTATCGGACAAGTTAAGCCCTCCGGCTGGCATACAGTCAAATATGACTGTGTGGATGGCAAGTATCTTTACAACCGCTGCCACCTCATCGGCTATCAGCTGACTGCAGAAAATGCCAACACGAAAAATCTGATTACTGGAACCCGATATCTCAATGTCCAGGGAATGCTACCGTTTGAAAACATGGTGGCCGACTACATAAAGGAAACCAGCAACCATGTTTTGTATCGCATAACCCCTGTGTTTGACGGAAATAACTTGGTTGCATCCGGTGTGGTCATGGAAGCAGAATCTGTAGAGGACAAGGGCGATGGCATCCTGTTCTGCGTATTCTGTTACAATGTCCAGCCCGGCGTAAGCATCGACTATGCTACTGGTGATAGCCAGCTGGACGGCTCTGCGGCTGAAGAACCTACTACTAAGCCGTCAGAGACAACCCCTGCCGTTACTGAGCCGGAACCCCAGGCTCCGACCGAAACACAGCCACAGGGCCAGACCTATGTGCTGAACACCAATACTCATAAATTCCATTACCCAAGCTGCTCCAGTGCAGGTCAAATCAAGTCCAGCAATCGTCAGGATTACACTGGCAGTCGATCCGATTTAATTGCGATGGGCTATGACCCATGTAAGCGCTGTAAGCCGTAATACTCCGTATGGAGGTACACGAATGGGGATATTTCAAAAGATCATCGATGGATTTAGGTCCACCCTGACGGTCGAGGAAGAAAAAGCTATAAAGGACCAGATGTCGGCTTTCAACTTGGCCGTCCAACAAATGGTTGGACGATATATATCCTTGGGAGAAATCGACACCTTTAAAGCAGAATGGGCGCAAACATATAGAGAAATCAGATCCACCCGCATTCCAAAAAACAGCCCTATATTCCCCGCTGTACAGCAGTTTTCCCAAGACTACGACCATGTGGCTGACACTTTTGCGGCAATGAACGAGTCGTTTCTGGCTATGAACTCCCAGCGCTGCGATAGTCTGTTATCCGATATAGATGGGAAAAGCTTGGACAAGCAACAACGGATCATTGTTCTTAGTGATGAACCCCGTACACTGGTGCTTGCTGGCGCTGGTAGCGGCAAGACGCTTACGATAGCCGGAAAAGTTAAGTACCTCTGCCAAGAATATGGCGTTGCGCCAGAGGATATTCTGCTGATTGCGTTCACAAAGAAGTCGGCAGAGGAAATGACTGAGCGCATTGCTGGGCGGCTCGGTATTCCCGTTCAAGCAACGACCTTTCATAAGCTGGGGCTTGATATCATTACCGCAGCGGAAGGCAAACGCCCAGATGTCCAAGACAATCTCGTTGATTTTGTCCGAAACTATTTTGAGAACGAGGTTGTATCGCACCCAGAGCTGGTAAAACAGTTGATTGAGTTTTTTGCCTACTACCTTCACATTCCCGCTGATATGGAGAAGTTTGACTCGCTGGGGGCCGCTTATGAGTACGAGAAATCGGTGGATTTTGAAACGCTCCGCAGCAAATACGACCAAGCGCAGTGGGTCAGTCAGGCCACAGCTGATCGTAGCGAGCAACGACGGACTTTAAGAGACGAACGGGTAAAGAGCCTTGAGGAAGTGTCTATTGCGAACTTTCTGTTCCTCAATGGTGTCAATTACGAGTACGAGCGGTTGTACCCATTCGAGTCGGATGACCCCGGTAGAAAAGCTTATCGTCCAGACTTTTATCTGCCTGAATATGACCTGTACTTGGAGCATTTTGGCGTGACCAGAAATGGGCGTGTGCCATGGCTTACTCCCATTGAGGAGCAAAAGTACCTTGATGATATGGCCTGGAAACGAGAGACTCACAAAAGTCATGGGACCAAGCTGCTGGAAACCTATTCGTACCTTTCGAGTGAAGGCAAGCTGTTGGACTACTTGGATTCACTGCTCAAAAAGAATGGTGTAAAGTACCATGAGCCCAATTTCCGTGATATCTTCGAGAAGATATATGAAAAGGAAAGTGATCGCTATTTCTCGGAGTTTATCAGCTTGTGCTGCACCTTCATTACACTGTTCAAATCAAAGGGATATAGGCCAGAGGATCTGCTGTCGCTATATTCTGGAGATAGCTTGTTCCAGCGGCTATTCTTCCGTAAACGAACAGAACTGTTCAAGCAAATCCTGCTGCCGCTGCTGATAGCGTATGAAGGGAATCTTCAGGAAAATGGTGCTATCGACTTTGCGGACATGATAAACCTCTCCACGGAAAAGGTGTCGGACGGCTTTCAGATACATCCATATCAGTACATCATCATTGATGAGTATCAGGACATTTCCTTTGCAAGATATAAGCTGGTCAAAGCCATCTTGGATCAGACTAAGGCCAAACTGCTCTGTGTAGGCGATGACTGGCAATCTATCTACCGTTTTGCCGGAAGTGATATTACACTGTTTACTCATTTCCAAGAGTATTTCGGCGCATCTGCCATCTTACGATTGGAACAGACCTATCGCAATGCACAGCAGCTCATTGACGAAGCTGGGCGGTTTGTAATGCGAAACCCTGAACAGCTTCGAAAGGCTCTTCGCTCTCCGAAAACGCTGGACTATCCCATAACCTTTATGTGTTATGAGACGACCCCGTTCCCAACACTCCGGCGCATTATGGATAAAATCACAGCTGGTTTTGGTCCACAGGCATCCATCATGCTCTTGGGCCGGACAAACTATGATTTTGAATTAGTAGCCGAGTCAGGGCTATTTCAGGTCGGTAAGAACGGCAGCCTCAAGTACCTCGCATCCCCTGAAACTCCCATCAGCTTTATGACCGTACATAAGTCGAAGGGGCTGGAAGCCGATAATGTGGTGCTGCTAAACTTCCAAAATGCAACGCTGGGCTTTCCAAATAAGATAGCCGATGACCCCATGTTGCGTCTTGTATTGACCGCCCCGGAGGACTACCCGTATGCAGAGGAGCGTCGCCTACTGTATGTTGCCATGACCCGCACCAAAAACCGTGTGTTCATCCTCACGGACAGTAAGCGTCCGTCTGAGTTCTTCAAAGAGTTTACACCGTCACAGTCTGTGTTTATCCTGGCAAATGGCAACACGACGCAGGAACATGTCAAATGCCCGCGTTGTAAGACGGGAACGCTGCTGGTCCGTAAGAATGATGAATCAAACAGGTATTTCGTTGGTTGCAGTAATTATCCCCAATGCGATTATAAAGTGCAGGATACATCCGTCTTGACCACCCAGCACATCTGCCCAGAGTGCGGTGGATTCATGGTAAAGCGAAAGGGGAAATTCGGACAGTTCTATGGATGCACAAACTACCCCACATGCCAGCATACCGAGCAAATCAATAAATCAAGTGTGTAACCCGTACAGAAATTGCAATCCATAAGTGGGAGGGACTTATGAATACAAAGATTAAACGCTTTCTGACAATCGTGTTCGCGCTTCTTCTCGCCGTTGCATCGGCAACGACTGCTTTTGCCCATTCTGGACGTACCGATAGTAGTGGTGGACACAGAGATAACAAGAACAAAAGCGGCCTTGGCAGCTACCATTACCATTGTGGAGGATATCCAGCCCACCTACACTCTGGAGGCTATTGCCCGTACAGAGATGTTTTCCCATCAAGCGTAAAAATCACAGCGGGAAAGACCACTTTGGGTATCGGAGAGACAACATCAATTGAAGGATCGGTCTATCCGAGCAACGCCTGCAATACCAATATTACTTGGAGTTGCAGCGACTCTTCTGTTATTTCCATGTCGAACGGCGTGATCACAGCCAAAAACTATGGCACAGCCACTATAACCGCGGAATCATTTAATGGAAAAAAGAACACAATTAAGATCACCGTAAAAGAAATCACTGCGGACAAAGTTGTCGTTTCCGGTTTACCCGATTCGAACGACCACTACATTGGAGACACCTTTGTGCTGGCATCTCAAATTGTCCCTGAGAATGTTGATGATCCATCCATAGTCTGGTCAAGCAGCAATGATGAAATCGCAACCGTTTCAAGCTCTGGAAGCGTACAGTTGCTATCTGCGGGCAAGGTAGAGATCCGCGCTACTGCCAGCAACGGCGTAAGCGGTAAAGTTGGAATAACTGTTAAAGAAAAATATGTTGAAACCGTGGATATTGCAGAAGATGAAATCGATGCGCTTTTAGGTGACGAAATCCCAGTTGCAGCGGTCGTATCTCCAAGTGATGCAACCTATCCGGAACTTGTTTGGACATCCGAAGACCCAGCGGTCGCATCGGTTTCGGATGATGGAAAAATCAGCGCATTAGCTTGCGGCGAAACGGTAATTACCGCGACATCAACAAACGGGATCCACGATTCCGTTACTGTAAGGATCAGCGAGATCAAGGCATCCTCGTTGGAGATTGATGGACCCGATTCAATTCTGCTCGGCGAGACTGCTACATTATCGGGTATCTTTGTACCAGCCAATACAACGGACCAAAGGATCGAATGGAGCGTAAATAACCCCTCTGTCGCAAGTGTTTCTGATGGAGGCGTACTCACTACAAAGAATGCGGGTACAGCTACAATCACTGCAACCCAAAAAGATGTTTCGGCTGTATTTACCATCGAGGTCCTTCCAATAGATGTGGAGGAGATCATCATCACGGCAAGTGCGAAAGGAGCCATCAATAAAGAGGATACCATTGAACTTTATGCCGAAGTGCTTCCTCAAAACGCTACCTACCCGGAAATCACTTGGAGTGTTAGTAATCCAGAAATCGCATCGATTGATGAGAATGGTGTCCTGACTGCATTAAAGGGTGGCACGGTAACCGTAATTGCCACTTCTGCGGACGGCTTTTCCTCTGAGTACGAAGTTAGAGTTTCTTCTCCCCTTGCCATCGCAATTGGCGCAGCAGGAGTAGCCGGTGTAGGAGCTGCTGTTTTCGCAACAAAGAAAAAGAAGAATAGTAAATAACTCAAAAGTGAAAGAGAGGCCAGGAACATTGTTCCGGCCTCTCTATTTTTGCATATTATGTTCCTGTTTCCGAAAAGAAGTCGCTTAATGTGACCCCCAGCGCAGCGCAAATCCGTTCAATTGTGGGAACCCCTAACTGACTTCCACGCATCTCAGCATTCTTCAAAGTTGAATAGGAAACATCGCATAGCTGAGATAGCTTGAAAAGCGAGAGGTCACGCTCGTCGGCCAACTCCATCACTCTTGCTATCGTATTCATGTAATCCCCGCCTTTCTACATTCTTTCCTTCCATCCATCCTAAAGGAAGCATAGTCCAATACTCTGTACTCAAAGGACGCGCCCTACGATTTGGAATCTCGAGTCGGGCATGACCGCCTTGGGTGCGTATGCCTGGTTATAGGACAGCATCACAGGCTGCATATGCAGACAGCCATAGCTGTCGGTAAATGCGTCCCTTTGGTTCTCATCTGGCTCCTGCTCGCTGTAGACCTTCAAATAGCCATCGCCATCATAGACAAAGATACCGACTTCACCAACGGCCAGAGTCTCGCATTCCTCTACCCAAACGATCTGACCGTCATGATAGACCGGCTCCATGCTGTCACCAGAAACCCGCACACCAAAATCGGCACCTTTCGGAACAGACTTCTCAGGGAAACTAACCATCTCAGAGTTCCCTTCCTCAAGGAACTCACCAGTACCAGCAGATACCGCAAGATTGCTCACAGGCATATCTATGTACTTGATAATGCTGACCACCTTTGGCTGCGGCTTATATCTTCCTGAAGCAATCAGGTCATCCCTGTACTCTTTGACCTTTGCCAAACCGGTATCATTGAGCACCGGCGTATGACTACTGCAAAAATAAGAAACATCCACATCCAGATCGAGCGCATGGCAGACGGCCATCATCTGATAGGCGTTGGGCAGGGCGCTGCCCTTTGCCCACTTGTTGATGCCGCTGGGAGACATTGTTACCCCATACTGCCGCAAAAGTGCGCTGAAGTCGACAAGGCTGAGTCCAGCTTTGCGTCGTGCTTCATCAATGCGAGCTCCGATAACATTTTCCTGACGCTCCGTCTCTGCATTATAGTTCGCGTGATTCGTTATCGGGAGAGAAAGAATTTTAGCTTTGCTCTTACTCATAATAGCGACCGCCTTTTCTGTTTATGGCTTCAGTATATAGCGGAAAACACTCACTGTCAATAGAAAATTGACTATTACTCTACAAATGCGACATTGACATAGACAAACAATCAAATTATTATGAAGACACGCGGACAAGATAAGAGGTGAAAAACACATGGATAGTGAGCGTGTTATTCTGCACAGTGACATGAACTCCTTCTACGCATCCGTTGAGATGATGCTCGATCCTGAGCTCAAAGGGAAGCCTGTTGCGGTGTGCGGTTCGACGGAAGAGCGTCATGGTATCGTCTTAGCCAAGTCGGACTTAGCCAAGAAAGCTGGAGTAAAAACAGGAATGGTAAATTGGGAAGCTCGGCAGCTTTGCCCAGGACTGATCGTTGTACCGCCTCAGTACGACCAGTACCTCAAGTATTCTAAGCTGGCTCGCCAAATCTACCACCGATATACGGATCTTGTTGAACCGTATGGCATGGATGAGTGCTGGCTTGATGTGACCGGCTCCAGTATTTGCGGAACAGGCATGGAGATCGCCGAGGCGATTCGGCAGACAACAAAGGACGAGCTTGGCCTGACGGTGAGCATCGGTGTGTCGTTCAACAAAATCTTTGCCAAACTCGGGTCGGACATGAAGAAGCCGGATGCAATCACCGAAATCAGGCAGGATAACTTCAAGGAAAAGATCTGGCCGCTCGATGCCGCCGAGCTGCTCTATGTGGGAAGATCCACAGAAAACAAGCTGGCTCAATACGGAATCCGCACCATCGGTGATGTAGCAAAGACCTCCCCGGAAACGTTACAGCACATGTTGGGGATCAATGGCATCAAACTCTGGAGATATGCAAATGGAACGGATACTTCTCGTGTCATGCATAAGGACTTTGTCAGCCCCATCAAGTCCATCGGACACGGGATCACCTGCACCGCTGACCTGCAAACACCAGAAGAAGTTTTCCGAGTCATGCTGGAATTGAGCCAGGATGTTGGGCATCGACTCCGTGTCCACGAGTTGATGGCCTGTGGTGTGCAAGTCTCCGTCCGGGCAAATGACCTGTATGGTTCACAATACCAGTGTAAGCTCCCATTCAGAACCCAGCTCCCCAATGAGATCGCAGGGGCAGGCTTTCACCTGTTTATGGAACGATATCGGTGGGACAAGCCGATTCGAGCCGTCACTATCCGTGGTATTGATTTGGTATCGCAGAAAGAAGCAGAGCAGCTCTCCATGTTCGTGGATCATCAGAAGCGGGATCGTCGCATCCGTCTGGAGGACGCTGTTGAGGACATTCGAAAAAGGTTCGGCAAACGAGCCATTTCCTACGCTGTGCTTATGGGTGACTTGAAGATCCCTGATGACGGTAGGCAGTTGGTGACCATGCCTGGACTTATGTATCAGTAACTACTGCCAACTGAAGGGAAGAGGCTGAACAAGATGAAAATGCAATTCCACAAAGCCGTGGTGAAGGTGTTGGTCGTCGTAGCACCAGACCGCACCAAAACTCCTGTCTCTCTGACTTTTGAAGATGGGAAGGAATATCCCATCGACCGTGTCTGCGGCAGGCGGAGAGCCGCAGCAACAAAAGTTGGTGGAACAGGTATCCGTTATACGATTATGATCGGAGGAAGGCAAACCTATCTCTTCGAGGACGAAGATCAGTGGTTTGTCGAAGCCAAAAACCTCCATATATAGGAGATAAGCCATTGAAATATCTATCACGCAATGACCTTGAGACAATCAGCGGAAGAGTCATCGCAGCCTATAAAAAACTTCCGGCTATATCCGGTCAAGCCCCGGAACGAGTAGATATCGATTATCTCTGCCAAGAACTCCTGGGCCTTCGTGTCGATTATGCCCGGTTATCCCTGAACGGCGAGAAAATCGGCTTGACATCTTCTTGTGAGGTAGGCGTTGAGATATTTCCCGAAGATCCGAGCTGCGAAGAAGAGCAATATTATATGCTCGATGGAAAAACTATTTTGATTGAAAGCGAGCTCATGAAAGAAGGCGCAAATATAGGCCGCAGGAACTATACCGTTTCCCATGAGAGCTGTCACCACATTCTGAAAATGCTGTTTCCGCATGACTATGGAGCCCAGACAAAAGCACGCTCTGTCCACTGCTATTACCGGAGCAGTAGAGGGAATACCGATTGGGAGGAATGGCAAGTCGAAACATTGGCTGCCATGATCTTGCTTCCGCCAGAATGTGTGATTCGGAGCATGGAGCGATTCGGGCTTGGAACTCAGATGCGCTTACTTAACCGGGTATTTGCCTCTGCTGACTATAAGAAGTTTGAGGCAATGGCATCATTTATGGGGGCTTCCAAAACAGCATTGTCCATTCGGATGATGCAGCTCGGGCTTCTGAAAAGGAATGATCTTTCTGACCCCTATAGGTTGGTTCGAGTCGAGATGGATGAGGAGGACCGTATGCTATGAAAACTAACCAATATGAGATCAAAGTCGTAAAGCGCTGTCCAAAATGCGACTGGCGCATCTTTGATAAAGTGACGCCCACTTCGGGCATCATTGAACTGAAGTGTCCCAACTGCCGAAAGGTTGTTGAGATCGACCTGAGTTATCGCACCCCAAGCCGCAGAAGGGCTACCTATTACCGGGTATCCTGCCGCACTTACACATAAGAACGACAACAGAATAAGAAAGCTGATCGCACCGAGCCACGGGTCCTTAGATTAGGAAGTCTATGAGTCACCAAATTGCCGGGCATTGAGAGGAAAAGGTTACTGCAAAGTGTACCTGCCTTCTTAATGCCCGGCTTTTTTTGCTGTTGCCCCCCTAATGGAGGTAACAATGCTGACCAATCTCTGGGAACCTTACATCGCCCGATATCCCTGATCTCCGATTTTTTGAAAACCCCACCAATTTCAAAAAATCAAAAGGAGATTAAAATCATGTCCGAAAAAGTATATGTCCTCAATGTTTACAATACCATGACCGGCCAATATGAGCTTATCCAAGTGACCAAGGAAGTTTTTCAGACTTACAGACGAACGAAATGGAATATCGAAGATAGCACGGAACGCTTTTTTAAGCATGAGACAC
>OGLG01000659.1_pt1 | contig 26258 bp, 16 predicted proteins | sample 1572621 | NCBI WGS metagenome assembly OGLG01 (sample SAMEA2581912, study PRJEB24529) | metagenome | biome: Human gut stool | place: China | collected 2011 | reverse complement strand
CTGAATACGTATTATCTGCTGGGCACGGATAAAGTATATGGGGAACCCTATATTCCCGATATGCCTATGGGTGTACAGACGATATTTGGAAACGTGAACTAATAGATTTGCTAATCGGGAGTTGTCGTAATGCAGAAGCATAGGAAGAAAAGACAACTGAATAATGAAGGCTTTTCCCTGGTGGAGCTTCTGATCGCCATTGTGATCCTCTCAATCATTGTAGTGCCACTGCTGCACAGCTTTGTGACATCGGCAAGGACCAATGCAAAGTCCCGTACCACGATGCATGCCACGGCGATCGCTGAGGACGTCATGGAAATGTTCGAGGCACATTCTCTGGAGGAAATGTCCGATATTTACACGGGCGCTTCACCTGCGGGATTTACCAATACCGCAGTAAAAGACGACACGACCGGCATCTGGACCTACACGATCCGGGACGATTCCACCACTTCCGGTACTTATGATGTAGTGGTGAAGGTGGATCCCACAGCCTACAGTGCGGTGAACAGTGTGGCACGGGTAGATATCAGTAACCTGGCGGGTAATCTGAATGCTGTCTACAGCGAAGCGGCGGACGGTGCCAAGGAAGCTTATTCTTATTTCGGCGGAGGAATCTATGACGCTAATATCATTCAGAATACTACACGGAAGACAGAGATTAATATTGACAGCAGTAAGATCAACGTAACGCTGGCAACGGGAGCTACGGTGGAGACAGATGTATATCTGGTAACGGCATCCACAACGTATCATTGTGATCCAGGGGTCCTGGCAACGGGCAGATCTGCGAACTATCCGCAGACGGGAGCGGATTATGTGATTTTTTCCAACGAAGACAGTGTGCGCAGCCGTGCAGCACAGGTGAATGATGTCAGCGAGCTTGGCAATCAGCTGGCGAATATCATTGTCTGCTTGCAGCCTAGAGTGGAGAGCGCTCATTACGATGCCTTCGGAAGACCTGCCATGATAGACAGTATTGTGTTCAACAATCCGGACAATGTGGAGACGAATCTGCTGGTAGTGGAGCAGACTGCGACACAGGATAAAATAGATATGGTGACGGATACCTTAGCAACAGATTATAATACCATGCGCAGTAAGTATGGGATATCGCTGGAACTGCGGGAAGCATGGCCCGGCTGGATGCCGGCTCCCGGCACGACACAGACGTCTGCGGGAACACTTCGCACGAATCTGTTGGATAAGAGTGACGGACTTACGGCATATGTATTTGTAAATTCCAGCATGACCGGTGCAGGAGCCGGAACGGGACTTGATTATGAACTGGCGAAGACCATCATGTCCGTGACGAATCTGACACCGGCCAGAGCACAGGACCGTATTTACGACATGGAAGTGAAGGTTTATGCACAGGATAAGATCGCAGCTGGCAGCCCGATCATTACTATGACAGGAACGGTAACGGAATAACAGGAGAATCCGGAAGGAAGCGTAAGAACCATGAAGATACGTGGCAGAGACTTCAAATTACATAAACAGACAGACGATAAGGGCTCGGCAATGGTCGTTGTGATCATAGCCATGGCCTTTATTGGCATTTTAGCCAGTGTTTTGATGTATATGTCCTTATTGAACTATCAGATGAAGGCAAATAACCTGCAGGCGAAGGACAACTTCTATTCGGCAGAGACAGTGCTGGATGAGATCCGTGTCCATATGGAAGAGCAGGCGTCCACATCCCTGGGAGATGCCTACACGCAGATTTTGGTGAACTATGATGACACTTCCATATCCGAGAAGGAGAGTAAGCTCCGCTATGCGTTCTTAAACAGTATGCAGAAGGCATATCAGTGCAGCGATACCGCCAGCTTAAATTACTATGATCTGGAGAAACTGTTCAACAGTCTGTCACCGGAGGTACAGAAATATACAGAATTACAGACCAGTGACGGAGTCAATTCCTATACAATCAAGATGGTGGGCGGTGTCGTGCAGACGACGGGCACTAACGGCTCCGGAGATGCGGTGAGTGATCTGCCGAAGGGTCAGCTTACCCTGTTCACGGACGGATTGTCTTTTCAGAAATTAAAGGTGATTTATACCGATGCTAATGGTTATGTCTCTGTGATCCAGACGGATATCCGCGTGAAAATGCCGGATATGAGCTTTGCACAGGCTGTAAGCCTGCCTTCACTGACCAGCATGTCACTGGTGGCGCAGAAGAATATTCAGGTAGTAGCGGAGAGCGGCAAATTTAGCGATGCGAAGATCGCCGGAAGCTTCTATGCGGACAAGGTACTGGTGGGTAATGAGGACGATACCACCAGCGCTAACGTGACACTGACCCTGGAAGAGCCGACAGGCAAGGAAAATGATGATAAGCGTATGGTAGCGGCTACGGAACTGTATCTGGGCAAGGGCGCAACACTGGAATCCGACAGCTATGGAGAACTGTGGGCAGGCAAGATTACGATGCACGGAGCAGCGACGTCTACCGGCAGCGCGAATATGAATTTCAAAGGAAATGATGTCTATGTAGCGGGAGATCTGCGCATAGACGGCGCAAATAATAATTTTACCGCAGGAAGTCTGGTGGGTGAGAATTACTCCGGACAGTATATAGGCTTCGGCACCGGGGAGAACGGTGACAGCAGTGCCATTGTAGTCAACGGTATCGGAACGGATATTGATTTGAGCGGCCTGATCAATCTGACTCTGGCAGGGAATACCTATATTGCCACGAAAACTGCTAAGGATAATCTCACCGGGGCGGACGGGAATCCCAATGGCAGCGCCTCCGACCGCAAGGATATCCTGATGGGGCAGTCTATTGCAGTCAAAAGTGACCAGCTGGCATATCTGGTACCGGGAGATTTGATAAAACAGGGTTCCAATCCCGTGACCAGGGAGCAGGCAGATACTATGGGGAATACGGCAGTTGATTTTAATGCAGCCAGCAGTATGCTGGGCGGTAACAGCCTTGCTTCCTATGGTATTACGAAGTTTATTACGAACGGAAGCAGCGATAGTCAGGGTGTCCGTACTTTTTATAAGAGATTAAACAGCAAGATTACCATTGTGTATTATTATGTGTCCTTTGATAACTCCACCCAGGCGGGCAGAGAAGCTGCCAACCGGTATCTTCAGGATTATTATAAGGTAAATAAGAGTACCATGGATGCCTATGCCAGCATCTACACCGATGGCATCAAGATCCGGAATCAGAGTGCCGGTGCCTACATCATGCACCTGGCAGGTAATGTGGTGATGTTCGACAAGGATCAGACCACAGGCAGCTACAACGGCAGTCTGCTGAATGCCACATTAGGCAGTGATCAGAGCAACATCGGCTATAAGCAGCAGCTGGCAGCGGATGATTCCAAATTCAAGGCACTCTGCAAGAAGCTGATCGATGGCTATGAGCAGCTGTCCCCTTCCGAAAAAGCGGATGCCGCCAATGTATATAGTAATCTGGTCAATAAAGACGAGATCACAAGCTTTACCGGTGTGGTCCGTGGTGCGGGACTGGTCGTTGATACAGAGAAATATTTTGAAAGTACTGCTTATCCGGATTGCAAGGCAGTCATCGTATATGGTGATTATACCTATCCCGAAGCGGGACATGAATTTAAGAGTGGCATTATTATCGCTACGGGAAATGTGAAGATACAGGATGGTAAGGAATTCAACGGTGTGATCCTGGCAGGCGGTAATATCCTGTTAGGACAGAATGTGAAAGTGACACCGGACAAGGAAGCAGTGCTTCGCGCGCTGACATATTCCAAGGAGGTTACGGGCTCCGGCGGCGGTCAGAAGGAATATCATGTGGTGGATTTCCTGATCGGCGGTGATGGTTACCTGCAGAATAACAATAAGACCTACCTGAACAGCAACATTAATTTAGGAGACCTGATCGTATATGAGAACTGGCAGAAACAATAAAAACGGTGGCTTCTCTCTGGTGGAGCTCATCATCGTCGTCGCCATCATGGCGATCGTGGTGGGCGTCATTGGATTGTCTGTGGGAACACTCACCGGAAGAAAAATTGCAAAATGTGCGGATGAGATCGTTTCGACACTTGAGAGGGCGAGAGTGCTGACCCTGGGAAAAGAACAGAACCAGGTGGAGTTTGTACTGACAGATGTGAGTGGTGAGTATCATGCGCAGATCTATCAGGGAGGTACGAAGGTATCAGACAGAATCGTTGGAAAGGATCCTATCACAATACAAGTATATTTTGATGATGATTCCACTCCCTATAATCTGTCACAATTAAAAGGTACCTTGCCTTATGCGTCCGCAACCGACGGACTGCATCTGGTGTTCAACAGAGCATCGGGAGCTTTTGAAGAGAAGACCTGCGCTGCAGCAGATGCGGACAAGGACTATTGTAAGAAAATTGTGATCAGCAATGGAACAAGAACGATAACAATCACAACAGTCGGCAGAACCGGCAAAATCCTGAAGAAATAAGGAGGTTGACTATGCGTATCGGGAAAAAAGGATTCACTCTTGTAGAAGTGATAGTGTCCCTGGCAATCATGACCATTGTGGCAGGATCTGTGGGTGCCTTTATCATCGCAGGCAACAATTCCTACCTGCGGGGGAATAAGGAGCTGACCCTGCAGGAAGAAGCACAGCTTGCAGCGAATCAGATGATTGACCTGATCATTGATGTGGAGCAGGATATTAATTTCACACCGGATCATGCCGACACAGCAGTGGATCTGGACGGCAACACCGCCAAGGATGCAGCCGGCAATGAGATCACCACAGCCCATGTCAGCGAACTGCGCCTGGTCAATAACGAGAATACCTATATGATCCGCTGGCAGGGAACCGCGTCAGGGGACTATGCGACTGCGAATCAGGTATACCTCTATGAAGTGAAAAATACAACGGATGCGGACGGCAATCTCGTCGTAGGAGATCTCACCACCGCAACCCCGGCACTTATGGCAGAACATGTCACAAGATTCAGCGTAGACTTAAGCCAGGTGAAGGACAAGCGGAAAGTTATACTGAATATGACCTTTACTTACCAGGACAGAAGCTATGACATCGCAGAGACTATTAAGCTTAGAAATGATCTAGAGAAGACCGGAACTGCGTACGCATGGATCAGCGCTCTGACTATTGATCCTCCTAGGGCAACATTACCCCAGGGCAAGATACAGCAGTTTACCTATAATCTGAGCGGTGACGCAGAGGCAGTTGCCGAGGGTGTTACCTGGAGTGTGTCTTATGCTTCCGGGGCTAATTGTAAGAGTACGATCAATCAGGATGGTATTTTAAAAGTAGATGAAGAGGAAACTATCGGTACGGATGTGCTGGTGGTAAAATGTACTGCAAAAGCAGATACGAGTATGGTGTCATATGCATATGTGACAGTAGAAGAGAGATTGATAGACTCCATTTCTATAACTCCTAAAGATGTGGAAGTAGTCCGCGGCAAGTCACAGGCTTTTGAGTGTACTCTGACCGGTAAAGATTCTGCTGTGGCACAGGGGGTAAAATGGAAAGTAACTTATGCGGATGGCAGCACAACTACATTTTCTACCATGCCGGATGTTAGTGCCCTGATTAATACATTGAATATCAGTAAGTCGGAAAGCATTGGTGTAAAGGTATTGAAAGTTACCTGTATGGCAAATGCGGACGCAACTAAGTCGGATTCTGCGTATGTTACAGTGACGGCGGTAGCAGGACAATTCCAGGCGGAACTGATCCGAAATGTAATGAAGCCTTATTCCTACACGGAGAACGGCATTAAAAAAATGGGATGGAGTGTAGATTTGGAGTGTCTGACTGCATGGGCGGATTATGATGTGTATCCTCAGATTGTGAACTGGGAAGTATTGGAGGATGGAGTCCCAAATCCGAAGGGCTATAGCTTTGAAGATACGACTCCTGCTTCCAGATATAAACAGCTGTTAAAGTGTAGCAACAATATTAATAAGACGATCACAGTACGTGCAACTGTAAAATTATCAGCTACCATTACAGTGCATCCTGAAGTAACAGTGGACATTCCAAATCTGCTGACCATTGACAGCTCAGACAAGCCATACATCGACGGTAATCAGTTTGTCCTGTCACGTAACAGTATGGTGACTTGTACGTTGAAAAATTATTCCGGAGATATGAGTAAAGTTACCTGGAAGATTACCAATGATATTGAGGAAGGTCTGGCACAGAGTAATCCTGTGAAGGATAATTTCGGTGGCGAAGTTGGACTGAGTAGGAGAGTAGGGTTTAGTAGAAACATTACAAGTGATGGACTGGGCGATTATGAAAGCGACTTAGTCATTGATAAAGCAGTGACCGGATTCGCAGATTCAGAAGTAGATTATGCAGCCACACGAAGCGTATTTCCCACGGCTAAAGGTGAAACAGTCGGAGTGTATGCAAAGTGGTATATTAACTGGAAAGAGGAACATGTTCTCACACTTACAGCTTTTGACGACAACGATAATGAAATAGCATCCACATATCTGTTGATTCCCAGATGTACTTTTTATTTCTCGGAAGGTAATCGTTATTATAATCTGAATAAGAACGATTATAAGCACGATGGATGGCAGAATGGTGTATACGATAAGAAGGTGTATGTTGATCTATATGGATTTGAAACAGGTCAGGGAGCATTTAAGACTGGTGATAAAGGACTGAAGGTTATAGGCAGCCTTGTAGCTGGAGGAACGGAGACACTAAAATCCGGAACATATATTGATCCGAATATTCACTGCGATACCAGAGTAAATGATAAAAATGAAACGGTATTTACTTATATGATTCATCTCTATATTGATAGAGAGGAAAAGAATGATACTTTATTTGTGACCTTCAGCGATAGTCGTGTCAAGGGAGACAGCGGTGAGGAAGGTGGACATGTATCGTATCAGAAACCGGAAAGAGCATTAACAATCTTTTGGAGATAACATGAAGAAGAACTTGAAGCACAACACAAAAAAGTACATAGCAGGAATCCTCACCATAGCTTTGGCAGCCGGAGTCTGCCAGAGCTATGGCTCTATGGAAGTAAGTGCACAGGAGATGACACTGCCCGGCATCGAGAAGCTGGTACAGGATACAGTAGCATCTTCGGACGGAACCTTTCACATTTTAGAGATCGTACCTTCTAAATCGGACGCATCCATCGGATACCTGATTGGTGGCGAGGAACCGGTATCTGAAGGACGTAAGCTTTCGGAGCTTCCGGCAGCATCGGAGCGATTATCTGCCATGGCTCACATTACCAGTAGCAGTCTGGGGAATCTCGCAGGAAGCGATGGCCCGGTAAGTTTTTCCGATTATAGCGAGGGAGGAAGCCGCACTGAGGAGATCCGTGGCTCTTTTGTGAAAAATACGGATGACAACGGTCAGTACACCTATGTGCAGACGGATTCGGTGTATACGCTGTATACGGAGGGGGATACCAGACCGCGTTTTGACAGATATGGTGCAATCGAAGCTTCCGGGACTTCTAACGAGAATAAACAAAGCGTGTCCCCTGTATTTTCTAAAGTGTCCGGTATTAGCGGACAGAACCTGGAAATGACCATCGGTGATGCGGCGGATGCACTGACAGCGCTGGCACCTGCGAGATATGCACTGACTCCGGACGATGAGAATTCCAATGGCGGCAGTATGAACGATATTAATAACATTGGTTTTGTGGCAGATAATTATGTCGGTAGGGAAGTGTATACCAAGACTGCTGATAATGTATACACTTACCTTGGTAAGGTGGTATATGGCAGCAATCTGCCTGAGGGATATACTATCCAGAGCACTGCCATATCTTCCGAAAATTCTTCCGAAGCGTCAGAAACACTGGAAGATGTGACGACAGCGGAGAGTTCGGGACTGGTAACATCAGCATCTGCATCCGGAAATGACGCAGCAGCGGAGTCCAGTAATGAGATGCAGACCTTCAGCGTACAAAGCACATCCGGAAATGATATTGTGACTTCCGAACAAAGGATAATGACAGCTTCTGATCCTTCATCTGAACAGAACAAGAATCTCTATATTTTGAATATGGCCAACACCACACCTATTCTATGGGCAACCTGGACAGAAAATCCGGATGGAACAACGGGAAGTTATACACTGACTACTCTTCCGGAGTGCTATTTTGTGCATTTCATGGAAAACACCTCCGGTGAGTATTATGTGTCTAAGGTGACATTATCCAGCGGTAATGGGGACTACAAACTGATTGATACTTATAAGAGAAATGATATCGGTAAATATGTGATGGAAAGCAGCGGTACTATGCAGGTTTATCTCCGAGGACAATCAGGCTACGAAGCATCAAACAGCTATGACTTTATCGGTGATAATGCGAAGGATGCGTTGGATACTGTAGCATATGACGGTGGTTTCTACAATAAAGAATGGTTCAAAAAGCAGGTCCTGAATCTGTCCGGTACCAGCCGGTATGAGAGCGGCAGTCCTTCCGGTCCTGGCGGAGATATTGATCAACTGAAGATTGAAGTGACAACTTTGACAGTGGAGGAACTGGCAAAACTGGTAAATCCGGAGGAACAGGCTTATTATGGCGTGGATCTCGACAACGTGGATCTGATCTATCTGTCCGGGAAGGGAAGTTATGCAGCGGAATCTGTGAATATGACTTCTGTAGCAACCGCTCTGACGAAGATGATATTCGGTATTAAAGATACTACCGGTGAGCGGAATGATGCAGACAGAGTACCGGTAGTCATGGATTACGGATTTTACAGCCAAAATAAAAAGCTGGCCGAGGAGCCGAATAATAATCAGAATAATAAGATACTGACACAGATGGCACTGACGATCTTGAAGGTTTCCGATGACAATATTGCCAAAGAAGTTGCTTCACAGGGAGATGCTTATTGGAACGGTCAGACGGCAGCTTCGCTTAGCTGGGGCGATTCCGTGAAAGAGGCTTTATATGACAATGTTTATCTGAATGATGACAGTGCGACGCCATATGTTGCCTCTGACTTCCTGACTGATTGTAAAGGGAATGCGGCGAAAGCAGCAACCTTCGAAGCAGTATTAAAAGAGATTCAGTACGAGAATTTCCTGGCAAAGAAAAACAACAGCAATGCAGCTCAGATGGATGAAGAGATTAGTAAGGCTTCTATTACCAGATATATATTGAACTGGTACATGCACAGAGTCACGGTGAAATCCTCTATTCGTGTATTGGATCTGGAGCCCTGCTATGATTTTAGCGATACGTTAAAAAGTAAGTTGCAGACTGATGTGGTCAATATGATGGGGATGAACGGAATTTATGATGCATCTGCGATCAATATTACACAAATGTCATCTGCGGAATTTATAGGTAAGATCGAGGACTTGAATGAAAAGTACGACATGATCTATCTCGGAGCCCGGGTCAGCAAGATGAACACAGAAAATGGTGTGACTGTGTATAATGATCCACAGATGAAAGGGTTGATTTATTCTCATGTAGGAGACTACTATGACTATGCCACCGAAACGGATACGAAAGATGTTACGCAGGCTAGGGAGACGTATAATGCAAGGCACAGACTGCAGGATTCTTCGCTGGATCACAGTAAGACTAACGATGATGATCCAACGAATAAGAGTGTAGATGTCTATCGCGGTCCCGGCAATGATATGAACTCTACCCGATATGAGGAATTCTGTCAGTTCATTGAGGCGGGATACCCGGTGGTCATTGCGGATACGTTTATTAAAGTGGATAACAATAATATACCTGTGGCATCAACAGCAACGCTGGACAAAAATTCTTATTTTTACAAGCTGGTTCAATTTGCTCTGCAAAAAGATGCAAATGGTCAGTATTTATACTGGCAGAAAAATATTTTTACAGAGAGTCAGCTGACAGATAATACAGCAGATACTCAATTAGGAACCACATTATCTGCACGTAGATCCGTATTTTGTAATTATCTGAATCTGTCAAAGCTTTCCGTCAACTGGGTAACTACTTACGGAGCAGCATATCCGCAGGAGCTGAAATATAATTCTAATCAGAACGGTGCCAGCAACGGTGGCTCTCTGGAGAAGATAGACGGAAAATATCAGCTGCAATATATTTTTAATCTGCAGAATGATGCTGCAATATCACAGACAGGTACTACCTATGATTGTAAACTGTTCGTAGATAAAAATGCAGACGGTCGTTTCTCCGGCTCTGATTATGTAGAAGGTAAGACATATACGTCATCGGAAGAAGTCAGCGGTCTTACTGTGTATATAAGAAAGGGAGATGAGTGGAATAAGGTTGAGCCGATTGCAACGGCAAACGGAAACAGATATGAATTGCGTACCGGGGAGACCTATCGTGTGATCCGGGCTCTGCCGGAGGAATATGTAGGGGTTATTCCATGGAAGCTGGTATTTTACGATAATGCGGACAGACTGGTGAGAACTGCCAAGTCAGGGTATACATCTGTGCCGCAGCAAAGTGGGAAAAAGACAATCCGTGTATTGCAGTTGTTGTCTAGTGAAAATAATAACTGGAATCTTCATTACGAACAGAATAATAGTAATTCTACTTTTTCCAAGTACATTAATGGGTTAACTGACTGGAATGTAGTAGGCTTGGATCAAGTCAACTGGGATGGAACGGTAATTCCGTCCACGAGCATTGACAGTATGAGTGTAACCGATCTTGTAAATAATAAGCTGAAAATTGGCGGGACTTCGGATACTGATATACAGAGGATATACCAGGAGTCCTACAATCTGTTCCAGCAGTATGATATGTTGATACTAGGCTTCGGTGACGCCTATAAGTTTGGATATACCTATAGCGCAAGTGATATTTCCAATAATAGGTTGGATAATGTAAAGAGGAATCTGGCTGTTGGCTGGGCTGTCAGAGACTACATAGAATCCGGTAAGAGTATTTTGTTCACCCATGATACTACTTCATATGTCAATAATATTAAAAGTGCGATTCAGTGGAATGACCAAGGATATCCGGAAGACCAAAAGAATTACTGGTATTGGGGATATGAATTTAATAAGACCATTCGTGCATCCGTAGGCCTGGATCGCTATGGAGCATTGAAAGAGTATTATCAGCAGAGAGCAACAAGCACCACGGGAGAGGAGAAAAAGAGGGACCAGGAATATCTTAAAACATTAGAGTCCTATACTTTTGACGAGATTAAGGAACCGAATTCGGATAATGATCTCATGCAAAAGGAAGGTGTGACTAAATATACGGTAGTCCGTTTCCTGAGAAGCTATCTGGAAGATCTGCGGAAAACAGGCAGTTCAACAGTAAAGTTCCCGGTTGAGAATTCATTGCTGAGACAGGCTGGTTATGATGGTGGAGATCCTAGATGGAATTATCCCAGTACTATGCTGATGGGTGATTACGCAGGCAGTTCGCTGATCGCAACACAGGTCAATGAAGGGCAGATTACGCAGTATCCTTATCAGATATCTGCAGATGAACAGCTGGAGATCAGTAATACGCATTACCAGTGGTTACAGCCGAATATGGAGCTGGACCGTAACGGAGACGGTAAAAATGACATTGTTGTGTGGTACTGTATTTCCGGTGTGGCTTACGGTAACTATAAAGATACTAATATTTATAACATCACACCCAATGATGTGGTAAATAATTATTATATCTATACCATGGGAAATGTGACATATTCCGGAGCGGGACATTCCAGACCCAGTAAGGACGCGGAGATCAAACTGTTTGTTAATACGATGATTGCAGCGTATAATGCCGGTGTGACGGCACCTTCCGTAAACTTTAAGGATAAAAGCGGCAGCAAGATCCAATCCGTGTATATGCTGTATGACCCGGTCAACCATATTGTATTGGATGATAAGAATAACGGAACCATCAGTGTCAACTTCCAGGCAGATGACTACAATATTCTGGCAGGTGGACAGCAGTTATGCGTTGAATTTTACAAATCCTGTGCAGATGATACATCCGGAGCCATCAGTGTGGACGGAATTACAGGAAAGGTATTGCGGTTAAAGACGGATGGAGAGGATGGCCTCAAGATCACGGATAGCAATGGAAATGTAATTTCACCGATAGAACGCAATGGAGTTATGAATTGTTACCCGATTACAAACGGCGCGACCTATACCTTGAAATATTCTTCGGATGAGATGGGACTGTTTCGTACCGACACTTCCGGGACGATTTTGAACGAAGGAGCGCAGGCAGCTACTATCTACGCAAGAGTCTATACCGTGTATGATAATGGATCAAAAGTAACTCCTTGCGGAATAGCTGAGTTATCCATCAGCGCCCAGGAACTGTTTGAACTGGATTAAATTTTAAAAAAGTAATATTGCACAAAAAGCAGAGCTGTGAGAAATAACCAATTTCCACAGCTCTGTTTTTGTGTAGTTTTTCAGCACTTGTTTTACCGTATAGAGTAAAGTTTTTGTCAGTTGAATAAAAGAAAAAAAGAGAGTACCAACATCTCTGTTATAATGGATTTGACGAGAATCTAAAATACAGACGATGGAGGCACTCTCATGAAAAACATTATAGCATATTCAATGGAAAAGCTGTACAAAGATTTGGAAGAAGCAGATGAACTTTTTCTCTCATCCGGGATGAAGGACATGGAATTGTACGAGAAGCAGCTTGCGGAGGCTGCAAGAAAGGCTGCAGCAGAGCACATGGCAGCCCTTTACAGCGACATGGATCGTATGCTGTGTGAGGATATTTCCAGAGCTGAAAAATATACCATCCAGAGGCATGATGAACGCCAGCTGCTGACTACAGTGGGACCGGTTTGCTTTACCCACACGCTGTTCCGAAGCTGTAAGGATGGAACCTGCCATTATCTTCTGGATGAATGGATGGAACTGGATGCCCATGAAAGACTGAGCAGCCGTGCGGAAGCTGAGGTGCTGGCCGAAGCGGTAAAGACTAGCTATGCCAGTGCTGCCAGGGTACTGGGAGAAGATTCGTTGATCAGCAAGACTGCCGTCATGGATAAGGTACACGGAATCCAGACAGAACTGCCCTTCCCGAAGCCGGAGAAGAAAAAGTGTGTGGAATACCTTTATGTTGAGGCAGACGAGGATCACATTCACAAGCAGGAGAAAAACGGAACAGAGAAGAAGGGCAGCATGATCGGGAAGCTGTTGTATCTGTATGAAGGACAGGAAAAGAAAGACGGGCGGAAGGAACTGAAGAATGTCTTCTACCTGGGAGGTCTTTGCAGCGGAGGAGAAGCAAACAGACATCTGTTTGAACGGATGCAGGAATACATCGACACGAACTACGAGAGCCGGTATCTGAATGCGGTGTATATCAGTGGAGATGGAGGAGCATGGATCAAAGCAGGGGCGGAATATATTGAAAAGGGAGTTCCGGTACTGGATAAGTTCCACATGATGAAATATATCAACAAGGCGGCCAACCAGATGCTGGATGAGGCAGGGGAAGCCAAAGGACGGCTGTGGAAGGCCCTGTATAAGGGCAAGAAGAAAAAGTTTGTAAAGACTATAAAAGCTATCCGGAAATGTGCGCCGAACGAAAAAGCAGTGAATGACTGTGAGGAATACCTGCTGAACAACTGGGATAGCGCAGTGAGAAGAATGCAGGATAAGAATGTCTATGGATGCAGTGCAGAAGGTCATGTGAGTCATATGTATTCCGACCGGATGAGTTCCCGTCCGATGGGTTGGAGCGAAGCCGGAGCGGATGCGATGTGTCAGCTGAGATGCTATGTGAAGGATTACGGAGAAGAAAAGATCCTGGAACTGGTAAAGTACCGGCGGAGCCATAAGCAGGAAGAAGCAACGGGAACCGAGGAGATATCAGTGCGTCCAAACAGGGGATACATGAGGAGTCTGTTACTCCACAGTCATGACAATGACAGGGTATACATCGAAAAGCTGCAGGCAACCATCCCGAGTATAGACATCCGGAAAAAGCTTGCGATCCGGGAGCGTCTGGGAGGTATTTGACAAAACACTGTGGGAGAAGTAGACTATGAGAAAACGATCTGGGCAAGTTCATAGCAGGGAATCTTCTGCGACTCTCCAACTGACAGTAAGTTTACTCTATCTGTTTTACCGGATTTCCTTGCAGAATGGATACCTCTGTGATATATTAAGTTCATCTATAGAAAGTCTGTATAGATAAGATTTCGAAGATACCATATATTAGGATAGCATCATATATGGGCATCATTTTATCGCACCCTGTGTGCAGTTCGAGGCATATCGCCGTGAAATTCACTTTTTACAATGTTAATAGGACAAGTTATTGACGCACCCTATTATATAGGGTAATATAAAGGAGGAAAATGACTAGAACATTTATACAAACAGATGAATTTTCTTGAAATTGGGATGAATTTGGATTTAACAGGTTACGGTATATTCAAAAAAACAGAAGGATAATTTGTCAAAACAGGAACGAAATAACATTAATATATATATTGACAGACTTCGTGACAATATATAATACGAGGAGTTGTGACTATGAAGAGTGTATATGAGAGTATCATGACTGGCTTAAATGAAGCTATAGAAGATGCACAATCAGAAGGCAAGAAATTAAACAGGAGAACAGTGACGATTATCCCTGTTAAGGAATATGGAGCGGAGCAGGTTAGAAATATTAGAAATTCTGTAGGAATGTCACAGAGCACTTTTGCAGGCTATCTTGGTGTGACCAAGAAGACAGTGGAAGCTTGGGAAGCGGGGACAAATCATCCTTCCGGTGCAGCCAGCAGAATTTTGAATATGATGGAAATGGACACGGAATTGGTAGAAAAATATCCGTTTGTTCAGTGTGGAATTAGATAAGGGAAATATTCAAATTTACTGCTGCAACGGAGAGTCTATATGCAGACAGCACGAATACATTGCACAATCAACTGGGAGATGTCGCAAAATACCATGGAAGATTATCTTGCAGAAGGAAATGCATATCGTTCAGACCGAAAAGTAATTCATAAAGAAGCTACTATCAAAATGCTTCGGGTATTGTCCGGGGATAAAAATGTGGATGATACCGAAGAAATATTAAAAGCATTAGATATTGCAGAGGAGGATGAGATCAGCATGTGCGAATTGTTTGACCAGTATACGAGACGAGGAATTTCAGAAAAGGAAGCAGAAGAACAGATGAAGCTTTATTGGTAAAAAGATATTGACTTTTATTTCTTACTATGCTAAATATATACTATACCTACTGGAACAGTAGGAATATAAAATACAGTATTATACATAGGCATAGGAGGAGAAAAAGATGGCATTTGCAGCAGAGACCATTTGTGTCCAGGGAAGTAATGAGAGAAGGGATCCGTTTGGAGCCATCAGCATGCCCATCTATCAGAATGCGGCGTATGCTCATCCGGGACTGGGGCAGAGCACAGGATATGATTATTCCCGTTGCGGTAACCCTACAAGAGATGAAGTGCAGAAGACGGTTGCCCTGTTGGAACAGGGAACGGAAGCTTTGGCATTTTCTACCGGTATGGCAGCGATCACCGCATTGATGGAGATTTTTTCTCCCGGGGATCATCTGATTGCTACGGATGATCTGTATGGCGGTACATTAAGACTTTGGAATACGATCAGCCATAAGAATGGAATATCGGTAGATTGTGTGGATACTTCAAATGTGGAGACTGTGAAGGCGGCGATACGTCCGGAGACGAAAGCGATTTATCTGGAGACTCCGTCCAACCCTATGATGAAGGTCGCAGATATTCAGGCAATCGCAGAATTGGCACACGCGCATGAATGCCTTCTGATCGTTGATAATACCTTTTTATCCCCGTATTTTCAGAAGTCGCTTACGTTAGGTGCGGATATTGTAGTGCACAGCGGTACGAAATACCTGGAAGGACATAACGATACATTATCCGGATTCCTGGTAGTAAGGGATGATGCCTTGTATCAGCAGCTGAACAATATTTATAAGACGACAGGAGCCTGTCTGTCTGCGTTTGATAGTTGGCTATTGCTTCGAGGAATCAAGACTCTGGCTGTACGTATGGAACAGCATCAGAAAAATGCTCTTGCGATCGCACACTGGCTGGAACAGAGACCGGAAGTGGAGAAGGTATATTATATCGGTCTGGATTCGAGACCGGATAAGGCGCTGATTGACAGACAATGCAGCGGATACGGCGGAATGATCTCATTCCGGTTGAATTCCCCGGAGAAAGCTGTTAAAATCTTGGAGAGTGTTAAGCTGATCCGCTTTGCGGAGAGTCTGGGCGGCGTGGAAAGTCTTCTGACCTATCCAATGAAGCAGACACATGCAGATGTACCGGTTGAGGTACGTGAAGCATTGGGAGTGGATGAGAAGCTTCTGAGAATGTCAGTGGGAATTGAGAACATCGACGATCTGCTGGAAGATTTAGAGCAGGCATTTGCTTAGTGTGGGTGTAACTTGGTATACATAGTAGTTCAGCCAGCTCCGCGTAGAGCTTCACAGAGGGCTGGCAACGATGCGGCATGTCAGGGCGTGCAGAAGGTCTGGAAGAATCTATAAAGCCGACTAAAGCCTCTTAAGGTGGCTTCGGGCTTGACAGTGGTTCTGTTATGGTTTCTTGCTATGGTAATATTCAGTTATTGAAGGATAGAGGATTAAGTATGACTACATACAATTTTGATAAGATTACGAACCGGAAGGGAACGAATTGTCTGAAATATGATTTTGCGGTGGAGAGAGGAAAGCCGGCAGATGTGCTGCCCTTGTGGGTGGCGGATATGGATTTCCCGGTATCCGAAGAGATCACGAAGAGCCTTCATGCTGCGGTAGAACATGGAATCTACGGATACAGCCAGCCAAAGGATGCTTATTACAATGCTGTGATGAACTGGATGGAGAGGAATCATAATTGGAAGACGGAGCGGGAATGGATCGTGAAGACTCCGGGTGTGGTATTTGCTCTCGGCGCAGCGGTGAAGGCATTTACTGATCCGGGAGATGCTATATTGATTCAGAATCCGGTGTATTATCCGTTTACTAATATTATCCGTGACAATGACCGGAGAGTAGTAGATAATACGTTGGTATATCATCCGGTTACGGAGCGGACGGTAGTGTCAGCAACGACAGATGATGCTTCCGAACAGCAGATTCACAACGTTGGTACTGCCAGTCCGGCATATCAGATTGATTTCGAGGACTTTGAACGCAAGATAGAACAGGAACATGTAAAACTCTTCATTCTGTGCAATCCTCACAACCCGGTAGGCAGAGTGTGGACGGTAGAGGAACTGCAACAACTGGGAGAAATCTGCCTGCGCCACCATGTGATCGTGGTCAGCGATGAGATACACAATGATTTTGTCTATCCCGGTTATGAGCATACGGTGTTTGCCAATGTAGATCCTCGTTTTGCGGAGTTTACTGTGACCTGTACGGCGCCCAGCAAGACCTTTAACCTGGCTGGACTTCAGATATCCAATATTTTTATCCCCAATGAAAAGCTTCGTAAAGCATTTCAGACAGAGATTGACAAGACTGGTTATGATGAACCTAATGCATTGGGGATCGTGGCGTGTGAAGCAGCCTATCGTGCAGGCGAAGACTGGCTGGATCAGTTAAGAGCTTATTTGCTTAAAAATCTGAATTTCTTACGGGATTTTTTACAGGAGAAGATTCCGCAGATTCATCTGGTAGAGCCGGAAGGCACTTATCTCGTATGGCTGGATTGCAGTGAACTTGGCATCACCGGTAAGGAGCTGGATCAGTTCATTGTGGACAAAGCAGGACTTTGGCTGGATGGAGGATCCATGTTCGGACCCAGCGGAGCAGCTTTTCAGCGTGTGAACATCGCCTGCCCCAGAGCTACACTGGAGCTTGCCTTGAATAAGTTAAAAGCAGCGGTCGATAATTTGAAATGAGGATTCGAGCGGTTTCGCGAGACCGTTCTGGAGAATGATATTTATTGACAGATTCACGAGACCGTTGCGGAGTATGATATATATTGACAGATTCGCGAGACCGTTCCGGAACAGGATAATATTGCCGGAAATATGGTATATTTTTACATTCTTGTCCATATACTGTAACATATCAGGCCATTCATGATAGATTATGATAGTTCCTACGGAACCTGTGATCCCTGATGAATGGTCATGCTTTTTCGGATCACGCGGCAGGAAACATGATCCACGGATCCATAGGATTGCCATTAGGAAAGGAGCACACAGTATATGCCAAGAGGACAGAGAAAATCCCTGGAGGAAAAGATCCAGGCAAAACAGGAGTTGATCAATGCACTAAATATCCGCATGGAATCAGAACAACGTGAGTTAGAAGAATTGTTTGAACAGAAGAAGCGTAAGGAACTGGAAGCGGTGAGTGATATCATCGAAGATGCCGGTCTGGCACCTGAGGAAGTCACGGAAGTCTTACAGCAGTATATTGAGAGCCGTAGGGCAAATGCATCATGATCGATTATTGTGTTTTATCGGAAGGACCGGACGAACCGGTCCTTTTTGCTGTATAGAAAATGTGTTTCCATACGTAAAAAAGTCCCGTATGGACTACGTTGCGAGTGATCATGCTGCGAGTGATCATGCTGCGAGTGACCATGCTGCGAGTGATCATGCTGCGGGTGATCATGTTGCGGAGTGATCACACCGCGGAGCCCATCTCACTATGGAGCAACATCTTGTGAGGCTTTTTGAATATTCTTGATTACCTTTAGTCAATGTCAGGAGAATTTTCATGTAGGGAATTATGGATTTAGAGGAAATATTGCGTAATGATCTGCTGCACCTGATCCGTGGAAATGGGGCATTTGCTTGTCTCATAAGTGGTGATCAGCTGCATGGATGGGAAGATTCCGTTATAGCAGTAGGTTTTCAGCTTGTTGCAGGCAGTATCACAATAAGGCGCATTATCCATCATACCGAAATGCTCCCAGTAGAAGATTTTATTCGTAACCGGATGTAAAATCGTAAAATCCGGATAAGCCGTGAACTCCTTTAACGGCAGCGCCGCTTCATAGCGATAAGGGATTTGGTTGGTATAGAGCAGATTCGATATGATAACTTCAGATTTTGAGCGGACTTTATGCCCGGCCAGCGTGGTATGGATCAGATTTTCCGGATGAGAAGGATTGGTTTCACAGCTCTCCGCACGCCATTTCTGCGCAGACACCGGAAGCTTGTCCTTTGCAAAATAGCTTTGCAGTAATGGGTAATAAGGAGAAGACTCTGCCAACAGGTCAGAGGATGTCAGAGGCTTGGAACGATTGACTGCTGAATTCTTTTTTTCATGGGATTTTATATAAAAATTGAGCAGGGAGAGTTCTTCTTCGGCTTCAAACAGTAGAAGAGAGTAATATTTCTTTAAAGCCATAACTTCCGCGAGAGAACGATTTGACTTTGAGCAATATACAGACTGCTTCTTATTTTTAATAACCCAGCGGTGGTAAGAACCATTTTTTTGAATAGATAATTCTCCTTCCGGAAAAGTAGAAAGCTTGTGACGCAGGTAGTCACATTGTGCCTGCAATTTGTTAAGGTGGGCGTCTAAATTTTGGATCATGCAAACTCCTTTCGAAATGTTTTGGTGTAAATAGGGGGAAATAGCGGATAAAAATACAAAAACAATGGATTTTCAAGTGAAAAAAGGGGGAATTGTATCAGATTAAATGAAAAAGGCAAATTTGATACAAAAAAAGAAGAAATATAAGAAATTTTGTACTAAAACAGCTCAAAAACAGCTTATAGCGAAAATGACCAACAAGGAACTGCACATATGTATTGTGCCGTAGATGTTCCTACATGTAGGCGGAAATGACTATGTCACAGGCGCTGCGCACACGAGCAAATAGTGTTATGATTCATGCGGCATGAAACCATGCAGAAAATTAGGACGGCGGCTGCTTAATATTAAAACACATTATAGCATGATATACGGAAGCTTGAAAAGAGATTTGTTAAGAAAAAATAATTGGTGAAAAATAATTGGGATGTCAAAAACACCCGCGGCAGGGATTCTACGAATCCCCAGCCGTGGGTGCAGCCATTACTGCAAATTACCGCCACATATCAAAAACAGTTTCTTTATTCCACACCCTCGCCCTTTTTCAGATTCTTCTGGGCGGTGGAGAGCATGAGCTTGATTCGGTTGAGCTGGTTGACTTCGCTGGCACCGGGATCGTAGTCGATGGCCACGATGTTCGAGGAAGGATATGCTTTCCGCAGGGCCTTGATAACGCCCTTACCTACGACGTGGTTTGGCAGGCAGCCGAAGGGCTGGGTACATACGATGTTCGGTACGTTTTCTTTGATCAGCTCGACCATCTCACCGGTCAGGAACCAACCCTCACCGGTCTGGTTGCCGATGGATACGATGGGCTCCGCATAGGAGACAATCTTGTAGATGCTCGTGGGTGCATCGAAATGCTTACTTTCTTCAAATGCCTTCACGGCAGAGCCGCGCAGGATATGCTCGATGGCCCAGATGCCCAGTGCGGAGATCTTCGCGGTCTTTTTGCTGGTGCCTAAGTGCTCTGCTTTGTAGATCTGGTTGTAGAAGCAGTACAGCATGAAGTCGATCAGGTCGGGAACCACAGCTTCCGCACCCTCGCTCTCTAACAGCTCCACCAGATGATTGTTGCCGGCAGGAGAGAACTTCACCAGGATCTCGCCAACGACGCCGACGCGGGGCTTCTTGATATCAAGTACCGGTATCGCATCGAAATCCCGGATGATCTCGGTACACATTCTGCGGAACTTGCCTATGCTGATATGCTTTGCGGATACGAACTTCTGTACCTTGGCCAGCCATTCTCTATGTAAGGCATCCACAGACCCCGGAGTTGCTTCATAAGGACGCATCCGGTAGACACAACGCATGAAGATATCACCGAACTCGGCACCTACCGCAGCACGTAGCATAAGATCTGCATTCAGATGAAAGCCGGGATTGCTCTCGATACCTGCCAGGTTCAGGGAGATGACAGGGATCTGCTCCATGTCTGCTTTCTTCAGGGCACGACGGATGAAGCCGATATAGTTCGTCGCACGGCATCCGCCACCGGTCTGGCTCATGATAATGGCGGTCTTGTTCAGGTCATATTTGCCGGACAGCAGAGCTTCCATGATCTGTCCGACTACCAGCAGAGAGGGATAGCAGGCATCGTTGTTAACATATTTCAGACCTACATCCACAGAGTGCTTGTTGTCATTGTCCAATACGACGAAATTGTAACCGCAGGCATTGAACGCAGGCTGTAGGATCTCAAAGTGGATCGGTGACATCTGCGGACAGATGATGGTGTAGTCCTTACGCATCTCTTCGGTAAACGCTACCTTCTCAATCGCGGAAGAACGGATGGTGCGGTGTTTGCCCAGCTTCTCACGGACACGGATCGCAGACAACAGGGAACGGATACGGATACGTGCCGCACCCAGGTTGTTGACCTCATCGATCTTTAAGCAGGTGTAGATTTTATCGGAGCCGGAGAGGATATCGTTCACCTGATCGGTGGTGACGGCATCCAGACCGCAGCCGAAGGAATTCAGCTGGATCAGATCCAGATTCTCAACCGTCTTCACATAGCTTGCGGCAGCGTAAAGTCTGGAATGATACATCCACTGGTCAGATACGATCAGAGGACGCTCCGGTTTTGCCAGATGGGAGATGGAATCCTCAGTAAGCACTGCCATATCGTAGGAGGTGATCAGCTCGGGAATACCGTGGTTGATCTCCGGGTCCACATGATAAGGACGGCCAGCCAGCACGATACCGCGTTTGCCGGTCTGACGTAAGTATTCCAGCGTTTCTTCGCCCTTTTTCTCCATATCATGGCGCGCATTAGCCAGCTCCTGCCAGCCCTTTTCGCAGGCTGCGGCAATCTCAGCAGCGGGAATCTCGGTGAATTCCTTTGTCAGGGCATCCGTTACTGTTCCCAGATCTCTGAAGGACATGAACGGATTGCGGAAGGTGATCTCACCGCCGGCAATTTCCTCCACGTTATTCTTGATATTCTCGGAATAAGAAGTAACGATGGGGCAGTTGTAATGGTTGTTTGCATCTTCGAATTCATTACGCTCATAGAACAGCGCAGGATAGAAGATGAACTTAATACCCTGACGGATCAGCCAGGTCACATGACCGTGCGCCAGCTTTGCCGGGTAACACTCGGATTCACTCGGGATAGACTCAATACCGAGCTCGTAGATCTTACGGTTGGAGCTGGGAGAGAGCACCACGCGGTAGCCCAGTTCGGTGAAGAATGTGAACCAGAACGGATAGTCCTCGTACATATTCAGTACTCTGGGGATACCTACCACACCTCTGGGAGCCTTGTCGGCGTCCAGGGATTCATAGGAGAATAATCTATGTAATTTATATTCGTATAAGTTCGGCACATTATGGGCATTCTTCTGACCACCGATACCGCGTTCGCAACGATTTCCGGAGATGAACTGACGGCCGCCGGAGAATTTGTTGATGGTCAGACGGCAGTTGTTGGTACAGCCCTTGCATTTTGCCATACTGGTTTCGAACTGCAGGTCGCAGATCTTCTGATAATCCAGCATGGTGGTCACATAACCGTCTTCGTAATGCTCTCTGGCGATCAGCGCCGCACCGAAAGCACCCATGATACCGGCGATGTCGGGACGGATGGCCTGACAGTTTGCGATTTTCTCAAAGCTGCGCAGAACGGCATCGTTATAGAAGGTACCGCCCTGTACGACCACGTGTTTTCCGAGATCGGAGGCGTTGGTAATCTTGATAACCTTAAACAGGGCGTTTTTGATGACGGAGTAAGCCAGTCCGGCAGAAATATCTGCGACGGAAGCGCCCTCTTTCTGCGCCTGTTTGACGTTAGAGTTCATGAAAACAGTACAGCGGGTACCGAGGTCGGTCGGATTTTTGGCAAAGAGTGCCTCCTTGGCAAAATCCTGTACGCTGTAATTTAAGGATTTAGCAAATGTCTCGATAAAGGAGCCGCAGCCGGACGAACAAGCTTCGTTGAGCTGTACGCTGTCTACGGTGCCGTCCTTGATCTTGATGCATTTCATATCTTGACCGCCGATATCAAGGATGCAGTCTACATCCGGATCAAATGCCGCCGCTGCGAAGTAGTGGGAGATCGTCTCGACCTCGCCCTCATCCAGCATCAGGGCAGATTTTAAGAGCGCTTCACCGTAACCGGTGGAGCAGGAATAAGCGATCTGTGCTTTCTCAGGAAGCTGGTCGTGGATCTCCTGCATCGCGCGGATCGCCGTCGCCAGCGGGCTGCCGTTGTTGTTGCTGTAGAAGCGGTATAGAAGAGAGCCGTCCTCGCCGACAAGCGCCACCTTGGTTGTGGTGGAACCGGCGTCAATGCCGAGGTAGCAGTTGCCTTCGTAGGTCGCTAAATCACCTTTTTTGACGTCATGACTTGCATGGCGGGTTCTGAATTTTTCATAGTCAGCTTCATCAGTAAAGAGGGGTTCCATCCGCTTTACCTCGAAATCCATCTTGATGCCGTGGGAAAGCCGTTCGATTAGATCGTGCAGGCTGGCAGTTGTCTTCGGATCAGAGTTCATCGCCGCGCCGATCGCCGCAAACAGATGCGAGTGATCCGGGGCAATGATCTGGTCCGCCCCCAGATTCAGGGTGCGGATAAATGCCGCGCGCAGCTCCGAGAGGAAATGAAGCGGTCCACCGAGAAACGCAACATTGCCGCGGATCGGCTTGCCGCATGCCAGACCGCTGATGGTCTGGTTGACAACCGCCTGGAAAATGGAGGCAGACAGGTCTTCCTTGGTGGCTCCTTCGTTGATGAGGGGCTGGATATCTGTCTTGGCAAATACACCACATCTGGCTGCGATCGGGTAGATCGCCTTGTAATTCTTGGCATATTCGTTCAGACCGGAGGCATCTGTCTGGATCAGAGAAGCCATCTGGTCGATAAAGGAACCGGTACCTCCGGCGCAGATTCCGTTCATACGCTGGTCGATGCCGCCGGTAAAATAAATAATTTTCGCATCCTCGCCGCCAAGCTCGATGGCAACGTCGGTCTGCGGGGCATAATCCTTCAGGGATGTGGCAACCGCCACAACCTCCTGGACAAATGGAATGCCCAGATGCTTAGAAAGTGTTAAACCGCCAGAACCAGTGATGACCGGCTCAACGGTCAGTGCGCCAAGTTTCTCTTCACCCTCACGGAGCAGGTCCGCGAGCGTCTCCTGTATGTTTGCAAAATGACGTTTATAATCGGCGAAAAGAAGCTTACCGCCGTCTTCAATAATAGATACTTTAACCGTTGTGGAACCGATGTCGATTCCTAATTTTTTACAGGAATCCATGTACAATCGGGGCAGTGCCCCTTCCCTCCTTTGTATTACACATGTATTCGGCTATACTTTAACATAGAATAAGGAAGAAAACAATCGGTAGGGTGCGTTAAAAAGATGCTAAAAATGTGCAAAATTTGTTAATATCGCGCATAATGGGAGAAGGGCGTTCCTGTACAAGGAAAGGCATTTTCTGCGTGGAAAATACCGCTTTTTCTGAGTTGGAATGCAGCCATTATAGAGCGCAGGCGGGTACTTTTGGAACCGAATGTGTCGTAAGATAACGTGGTGGAAGCGAGAATATAATTTGACAAAGAATCCGCCGCTCTCTATAATGAAAGGAAAACGGCAAAGGATGTGAATTATGAATTTTTTTAGAAAATTAGAGCGCAAATTCGGTCGGTTTGCGATCCCGAATCTGATGTACTATATCATCATGATGTATGCGGCTGGATTTGTGATGAGCCTGTTTAATCCGTATTTTTACGTGCAGTATCTGGCGCTTGATGCAGCGGCGATCCTGCGGGGACAGGTATGGAGAATCGTGACCTTTCTCGTATGCCCGCCTCAGTCGGGCGTCCTCTTTGCGCTGCTCGCGATGTATCTCTATTATTCGATTGGATCGACGCTGGAGCGCGTGTGGGGAACCTTCCGATTTAATATGTTTTTCTTTATGGGCGTGCTGGGACACATCATTGCGGCATTCCTGGTGTATGGTGTGACCGGCTTTTCGGTGCCGATGTCCCCGTATTACTTAAATGAATCGCTGTTTCTGGCGTTTGCCTGCACCTTCCCGGAGATGCAGTTCCTTCTGATTTTCATTCCGATCCGGGCGAAATACCTTGGAATGATGTACGGAGCGCTTCTGGTCTACAGTTTCTTAACGGGTGGCATTATCGCGAAAATTGAGATTGTTGTTTCGATGCTCAATTTTATCATTTTCTTCCTGATGACGCGTAACTACCGGAAGATCAGCCCGAAAGAGGCGGTTCGCAAGCAGAAGTTCAAAAACGAGATGCAGAAAGCGCAGATCCAGAAAATTTCCCTGACCCGCCACAAATGCGCGGTCTGCGGACGTACCGAGAAGGACGATCCGAACCTGGAGTTCCGCTATTGTTCGAAGTGTGCGGGAAATCTGGAATATTGCATGGATCATCTGTATACGCACAAACACGTGACCGAAGAAGAATTGAAAGATTCTAAATAGAATCAGGCGGTGGATTGTTTTTTAGCAGGGGAGTAACTGTTCAGCAGGTCTGCGCATTTACTGAACAGTTACGATGGAGGAATAATCATGAAAGAGCGCTATAAAATCGTCTATCAGGGCGGAGAGGGCGAGATTGTGGAGAAGAAGTCCCGCTTTATCGCGGAGATCCGCCCGGTGGAATCGGAAGAAGAGGCGACGGCATTTATTGCGGAAGTCAAGAAGAAATATTGGGATGCGAGACATCATTGTTGGGCATATGCAATCGGAGACGAACAAGTTCAGGAGCGTTGCAGCGATGATGGAGAACCGGCGCAGACGGCGGGACGCCCGATGCTGGATGTGCTGCTGGGACGTGAGCTTCACAACGTCTGTGCGGTCGTGACCCGGTACTTTGGCGGGACACTTTTAGGAACCGGCGGACTGGTGCGGGCATACGGCGGCGCGGTCCAGGAAGGTCTTAAAAACTGTGTGGTTCTGGAAAAATGCCTGGCTCGCAAATGGAAGATCGGGACAGACTACAGCGGGCTTGGAAAGGTGCAGTACATTTTGGCAGAAGCAGAGCTGCCGATTCTGGACAGCGAGTACGGCGAGGGCGTGGATCTGACGATCCTGGTGCCGTTTGACCAGGCGGGAGCAGCGGAGAAGAAGCTCATAGAGGGCACAAATGGAAGATGCCGGATCGAAAAACTGGATGAAGTTTATTTTGGCATGGATGACGGAAAAATCATTTTATTGTAAAAAAAGATTGAATAATGGATAAAAAAATGCTAAAATAACAAGCTGTATTATTTTGTGGGCGGATCCTTTGCCAAA
>OGLG01000649.1_pt1 | contig 26709 bp, 22 predicted proteins | sample 1572621 | NCBI WGS metagenome assembly OGLG01 (sample SAMEA2581912, study PRJEB24529) | metagenome | biome: Human gut stool | place: China | collected 2011 | reverse complement strand
AAAAGAAACCATCCATCCGGATGGTTTCTTTTTTGGTGATTCGTATGTCGGACCGAACCCATTGGGTTCGATCGCCCGGCAATTCCATGCGCAAGCATGGCAGCGGTATGTAATATCGCAGCCTTCAGATAACACAAAAATCCAGACATCCTTATGATGCCTGGATTTTTTCGCTCCTGAGAACACCACTGCGATCCGAACGCCCAAGAGATGGACGCAAAAATATAAAAAATTGGAATCTGAACGATGCGGTCCGGCGTATTCTTTCTCATTCTGCTTGGAATTCGTGTGGGTTTCAAGGGAACCTTTTTGCGCTGTCTTGCTTGACAAGCTGGGGGAAATGTGGTACTTTATATTTAGTAATACAAAATACTTAGAAATGCAAGGATGGTGCGGATGGAAGAACGTTTTTTGCAGCAGCTCAAGAAGGGCGTGCTGGAGCTGCTGGTTTTGCAGACGATCTGCCGGGGGCCGACCTATGGCTACGAGCTGATCGCGCAGCTCGGCAGCCGCTCCGGCGGGCTGTTTACGCTCAGGGAGGGAACGCTCTACCCGATTTTATACCGGCTGGAGGACGACGGGCTGATCGAAGCGGTCTGGCAGCAGGAGACAGGGCGTGCGGCTCCGCGGAAGATCTATTCCGCGACGGAAAAGGGCAGAGAAGAAAATGAACGCCGTCTCGGCCTCTGGGCCGGATTCCGGACGGCAGTGGACCATTTTTGCGGGGAGGATGCAGGACATGAATGAAAAACAGCTTGCGCGCTATCTGCGCGCTGTCCGACGGCGGCTGCCGCTATCGGGGCAAATGAAGGACCGGGTGATGGACGACCTGCGCAGCTCGATCAATGAGCGGCGCGAGGCCGGGCAGACGGATGCGGAGATCTTTGCCGCGCTTGGCCCGGCAAAGCAGGCCGCGGCAGAGCTTACCGCGCAGCTGCCGGGCTACGCGTTCCGCAAAAGCCCGCTGCGGTTCGTCTGCCTTGGCGCGGCGCTGCTTGCGCTGCTGGCCGGGATTCTGAAAACCGTCACGAATCTGCGCGGCTTTGCGTCCGTCGGCGTTATCGGCGGCGCGGACGGGCCGACGGAAATTTTCATCGCCGGGCCGCAGGTTTTTGATTGGGCAGACGTGATCGTCGCCGGGATCGTGCTGGTGCTCGGACTCATCGGATATCTGCTCCTGCGCCGTCTGCCGCCGAAAAAGGGCTGAAGCCCATATAGGAGGAATGACGCACATCCGCCGGGGCATCCGTCCGGCTATGCCGGCAGCAGCAGATTGACGGCTCCGGCCAGAAGCATGACGAGGATCGGGCTGAGCTTTGTTTTGCGGAGCAGGACAAGGCAGACGGCAAAAATCGCCGCCATGGCAACAAGATCGGCGAACTCCTGCAGACTGAGCCAGCTGTGCTGCGTGACGATCACATACCCGCCGCCGAATGTAAACGCGCTGAGATACAGCGTGGAAAGAAACAGCTTTTTCAGCACCTGTTTTCTGCTCTTCATCCGATTCGTCTCCAATCTTACGCGGCCATGCGCCGCGCTGCTTTGACCATCGTACCACAGGAAGCGGGACTGTAAATGCCGGATTCGGTCTGCGCCTCCGGTGCGCAAAAAACGTCCCCTGCCATGCGTATGGCAGGGGACGTCGCGGAATGCCGGGTTACAGCAGGATCTTTGCCAGCTCGTCGATCGTCTCGTCGAACACGCGCAGCGCGCTGCGGACGGTGTCGGGCTTCGTGAGGTCGACACCTGCGATCTTGAGCTCTTCGAGCGGATAATCGCTGCCGCCGGTCGTGAGGAACTTCAGATAGCCGCTTGCGTCGCCGGTCGTCAGGATATGCTCAGCGATGGCCACGGCGGAGGAGAAGCCGGTCGCGTACTGATAGACGTAGAACGCGCGGTAGAAGTGGGGGACATACGACCATTCGGGGTCGATGTCCGCGTCGATGCCGATGCCGTCATAATAGGTGGCTTCGAGATCGTGATAGACCTTGTTGAGCGATGTGGCCGTCAGCGGCTGGCCCGCAGCGTAGAGATCGTGCGCCTTGCGCTCGAACTCTGCGAACAGCGTCTGCCGGTAGAGCGTCGTGCGGAAGCTCTCAAGGAAGTGGTTGAGGATGTATGCGCGGCGCTTTTCGTCCGTCTCGGTCTTCAGCAGATACTTGGTCAGCAGGACCTCGTTGACCGTCGAGGCGACCTCGGCGACCATGATGCGGTAATCGTGGTTGACATAATCCTGCGTCGTATCGGAGAACCAGGAGTGCATGGAGTGGCCCAGCTCATGCGCCAGCGTGAACGCGTCGCCCAGCGTCCCGGCATAGTTCATCAGCACATACGGATGCACGCCGAACACGCCCAACGAGAACGCGCCGGACTGCTTGCCGTCGTTCTCATACACGTCGACCCAGCGTTCGGCGAACGCGCGGTCCAGCAGCTTCTGGTATTCCTCGCCCAGCGGCAGCGTCGCCTTCTTGACCAGCTCCTTCGCGTCCTCAAACGCGATGGGATAGTCGACGTCCTCCACGATGGGGACATACAGATCAAACACGTCGATTTTGTCGAGCTTGAGCGCGCGGCGGCGCAGCTCCAGATATTTGCGCATGGAGGGCAGGCTCTCGTGCACGGCCTCGATCAGGCTGTCATAGACGGACACGGGCACATTGCCGCCGTCCAGCGCCGCCTCGCACGCGGAGGCGTAGCCGCGCTGATTGGAGAAATAGGTGTCGAATTTGACGGAGCCGCCATAGAGCGTGGCAATGGCGTCGCCGAACTGCCGGTAGGTGCCGAACATGGCGCGGAACGCACCCTCGCGCACGGAGCGGTCGCGGCTCTCGCGGAAGACAGGGAACGTACCGGCGGTAAGGCGTACCTCCTCGCCCGCCTCGTTTTTGACCATCGGCAGCTGCAAATCAACGTCGGTCAGCATCTCAAACGCGGCCTTCGGCGTGCCTGCCGCGTCGCCCAGCAGCGCCAGCATCTGCTCCCGCGCAGCGTCGAGCGTATGCGCGCGCATACGGACGATATCGTCTACTGTGTGCCGGTAGGTCGCCAGCGCCTCGTCCTGCATCCATTCGTCCAGCTTTTCCGCCGGGATCGCAAGAATTTCGGGGTTCAGGAACGCCGTTGCGGCGCTGAACTTGACAAGCAGGCTTTCGCTGCGGGCGGCCATTTCCTGATTTTCCGCAACAGAGCCGTCCTCTGTCTTCTTCAAAAACGCATAGGTATAAGGCAACTCAACTTTGAACATAGAGGCGTAGATGGTGTCAAGCCCCTTCTTGAACGCTTCCTTGGACGTGCCGAGTGTGCCGGGAATTGCGGCCAGCGGTGCAAGCGCGGCCTCAGCCTCCTGCATTGCGGCTTCCCACGCCGCAGTGTCCGGGTAGATCTTTGTCAGGTCCCACTGGAACCGGATATCCTGCTCGCTTCGTTTCATAGCGTATCCTCCTTTATAGATACTTCTATTATAATGACCAAAATCTTTCCTGTCAACGTCCGCTGCGGGTGGGCAGGCAGTTGCTTTTTTGTCATATTCAGGGTAAAATAAATAAAAAAACCTCAATTGGGGGGAATACGATGAAGAATCCTGCTCATTCCGCGCGGCAGTTTGCTTTCTGCTGCGTGACCACGGTTCTGACGGCGCTGCCGGCAGCCCCTGCGCTGCAGTGACGTCCGGCGCGTAAAGCGCCCATAAATTCTTGGAAAACTTCTCCTGATTTTCCTTGCGCATTGCGGCAGGATGTGTTATAATAAAGAAAAAATGAAGACGTGTGCCCAGAATGCCGGACGGAGAGAACTCCTGCCCGGCGCAAAGCGTCCGCGAAAATCCAATGGCGCAGCCATTTTAAAGATAGATGTTTTCACTACATGAAGCAAACAATAAAAAAGGAGGAAATCTGAGGTAATGAAGAAGAGATTGATTGCTTTTTTGTTAGTTCTGATTATGCTGCTCGGTATGCTGCCGGTATCGGCGATGGCGGCTGGCAGCGTAGTTACTGCGCGCGGCAGCGCAGAAAATCCAATAAGGATTTATGAAAACTCTGGGAATCAGGCAGAGACGAGTTATGGCAGTGTACAGGTTCCTGTTGGAGAAACTGTCACCGATTCCGGCCAACTGACTTTTTCAACGTACAGTGCGATCGAAGGTGTTCAGGTAAGTACTGGCGGCTTTACTTATTGCAACGTTACAAGTTCCAACGAGAATGTCGTAAAAGCGACCGGCAGTTGGAGCGGCGGTGTGCTGACGATCAACTTTCAGGGCGTTGGGAATGGTACTGCGAAGATTACGGTTGATTATACCTGTACTTGTTCCAAAGGTGCGGCAGCGAATGGCTATCTTATCTACAACGTCACCGTTGGCGATGGTGGCTCCACTGACCCGTCTGGAAAACCGAATGCGCCGACAGCGAGTGACATTGGCGCTTTCCCCGATGCAGGCAAAGCTGTACGGCTCCACTGTGTAGACGCGGGTGCTCGGGGGCATGATGCTACGGCTAGTAGTTTAAATAAGGTGCAGAACGGTTATTCTGTTGGCGAGGTTGTAGAGAACCCGGGCACTTACTATAACGTCGACGGAGGCAAGATAACAAAGGAACAGTTCCCGTGGATGTGTGTGGTGACAGTTCATGCTGCTCCGTTCATCGAGCTATATAACAGCAACTTCAGCGAAAGCTATGGTGTACACAAACTTGCCGGAACCAGTAATGCAACAGCCACCCTTCATTGGTTTTGGCACAATACATACGGATGGCAATATCTAGAAAATCCCCCAATACAATTTAATATTACAAGGGATACATCCGAAAAGACCTACACCCTGAACTACTACAAAAACACGACAGACACAGTCACCAATATGCCGGTACCCAACCCGCAGACTGAAACGTCCAACACCGGCATGGTAACGTTCACCGTTTCCAGCGCGATTCCTGCCAGAGAAGGCTACAACTTCAAGGGCTGGGCTGACAGTGCGACTGCGACCACTGCGCAGTATCAGCCGGGCGGCACGATTGCCGTTAAACATGAAGACAGCCCCAAGACCGTCTACGCCGTTTGGCAGTCGAACACCCCGCCCACCGACAAGCCCGCCAAGCCCACGGAAAACGACGTGACCGGCGTTGTTGTAGATATTGTCTGCGTTACGACAACCGGAACGCATGATACGGTACAGTATTCGCTCGGATTCGCGACCACCCCACAGCATACGATCGGCGAGGTCGCAAGCGATGGCGCGGGCGGATATATCTGCCCGGTGACTGTCCGGACGGCATGGTTCGTGCAGCAGGCCAGCAATCTGGTCTGGAAGGTGCAGCACACCCCGACCGCGCAGACCATCACGTTCAACCTCACCTATGATAAAAATAGTAAGACGTGGGTGAAACCGGCAGCGAACCCGCGGATCGAAGCCACGCATGAAGTGACCCCGCCCACAAAGCCGATCATTACCGGCCGGCAGGAGTATATTCGGGTAATATGCAAGAACGAGCCGAATAAAGAGCGGAATTACGTGCCGAAGTTTGGCCGCTACACAGAATCCGACCCAGCGGTTCAGAAGGTCAATGGCGTCTGGACGTATACCATTACGATCCTTCGGGATAAGCACGTAGAAGAATTTAACAAAGACTTTCCTGGCCACGAAGACACCGACCCCAACGCAGTCACCACGATGAGCTGGGTTTGGAAGGATGCAGAGTGGAAGCTTGTCCCGGTGAACGGCCTGCGGACGGTCGGCGCGATCATCGAGGTCATCTGCGAGCCCAAAGCCCCGACGGCTGACGAGCTGAAAAAGCTTGAAATGGCTGTTCAGGTCAAGTGCGTCGTAGATGCTTCGCAGCAGCATAAGGACGCCTACGGTCTGCTCGGCGAGTGCGATGTAGACTACTTCGTCGGCGAGCCGAAGAAGGTCGGGGACGACTGGCTTTGCGACATCAGCTATGACCCCGACCCCTATGTGGCCGAGTTCAACAAGGCGTTCCCGACCCCGAAACATATCCAAAACGATGAGAAGATCGTTCCGGTCACGCTGATCTGGGTCGGGGGCAGCTGGCAGATCAAGACTCAGGGCCGCGTGCTTGTGACAGAGGTATATACCGTCACCTTTGATTCCTACGGCGGCACGCCCGTTCCGCCCGCGCAGGAAGTGGAATACGGCCTCACCGCGACCAAGCCGGATCCCGCTCCCACGAAGACCGGCTATACCTTCGACGGCTGGTATCTGGGCGATGAAAAGTATGACTTCTCCGCTGCTGTTGAGCAGAACATCGCCCTGACGGCGAAGTGGACGCTGAACACCTATACCGTCACCTTCGACCCGAACGGCGGCAATGAGCTGGCTGAGGCGGATAAGACCAAGGCCGTCAAGATCGGCGAAGCCTACGGCGAACTGCCCACCCCGACCCGCAAGGGCTACAACTTCGCTGGCTGGTATACCGAAGCAGAGGAAGGCACGGTTGTCACCGCTGACACGACCGTCTCCGCGATGACCGACCATACCCTGTATGCCCACTGGGAGGCCAAAAAGGCCAACGTCCACATCATGATCTTCAAGTCGAACGATCTGGGGACGCCGATTGTAGACAGAGCGTATACCACCGATGCGGTTTACGGCGATACGCTCGACCTTGCGGAGATCGATCCGAGCAGCTATCTCGACTTCGACTTCGAGATCGACGGCGGCTGGTACGACGATGGTCTGTTCAACCTGTATAAGAAGTATGTGAGCGGCGAACAGGCGAACAAACCCGCCGCGCTGACCAAGTTGCAGATCACGGGCAACTGGCAGAATCTCAAGCTCATCGTCACCGAGCTGGTTCCTGTCGTTTACTTCAAGTCCGCAGAGGCTCTGGCAGAGTATCAAAATGACCACAGCAAGGTCGAGAACATCATCTTCACGACCAAAGCCCGCGTTGGCTCGACCCTGCCCACCGCAGACGCTCCCACCGCGACCCGCGACGGCTACACCTTCACCTTCTGGAGCCGCGAAGGCCAGATCGGCACCGACGTCACCGGCCAGACCGTCAACGGTTGGACGAACCTCGTCGCCAACTGGGAAGCCAGAACTGACACCCCGTATACGGTCGAGCATTATCTGGAAAATCTCGATGGTAACTATGCTCTGGACACGACCGAGCATCTGAAAGGCACGACCGACACGACCGTGACCGCAGCCGCAAAGTCCTACGATAACTTCACCTATGACAGCACAGTTCCCGGCACGGTTGCCTCCGGCAACATCGCTGGCGACGGCTCTCTGGTTCTGAAGCTGTTCTACACCCGCAACACCTACGACTACACCGTCCGCCACATCAAGCAGCTGCCCGACGGCTCCTATGACGAGGCAAACGCTGAGGTCGAAACGCTGAGCGGCAAGTTTGAAGCGCTCGCAGCTGTGACCGCGAAGGACTACGGTGAGCACTATCCGACCAACGACGCTGACACGAAGCAGAACATCAAGATCGAAAAGGGTCTGACGATCGATGTCAAGTATGATCTCGACGAGCATACCCTGACCTTCGAAACCAACGGCGGCTCCGCCGTCAACCCGATCACGGTCCGCCACGGCAATGCAGTTGCAAGACCCGCTGACCCGACCAAGGACAAGTACACGTTCATTGGCTGGTATGCCGACCCCGAATTCACCGAGGAGTATGACTTCGCAACGGTTCTGGAAGCAGACAAGACCATCTACGCCAAGTTTGAACTGACGTCCACCCCGATCGGCGACATCTATGTCCGCTACGACGTTCTGCACATCAAGCAGCTGCCCGACGGCACCTATGATCTGGCCAACGCTGAGGTCGAGCACCTGAGCGCCAAGAAGGACACCACCGTCACCGCGGTCATCAAGGATTACAGAGCAACGCATCACGTCAATGTCAACCGCACGCTGAGCAAGCTGACCGGCACGGCTATCCAGCCCTACATGGGCGTGGACGGCAAGCCTGTCTACACCATCCTGTCGGTCTACTACGATCTGGACTTCCATACCCTGACGTTCGACACCATGGGCGGCTCCAAGATCGCGCCGGAAACGGTTCGCCATGGCCTGACGGTTGCGAAGCCCAAGGATCCCGTCAACGGCGGCTACATCTTCGACGGCTGGTACACCGACAAGACCTTCAGGACTCCGTACAACTTCGCGACCCCGCTGACGCAGGATACGACGATCTATGCCAAGTGGTTCCTGATCGTCCTGCCCGGCGTCACCGTCAAGAAGAACACCCCGAAGCTTAACACCGCTGATCACTTCGCGTATGTCCAGGGTTATCCAGACGGCACTGTGAAGCCCGCAGGCAACATCACCCGCGCTGAGACGGCCGCGATCCTCTTCCGTCTCATGGACGAAGGCTCCCGCAAGACCTATTACTCCACCACAAGCGGCTTCCGCGATGTCGCCTCCAGCAGCTGGTACAACACCTACGTTGCGACTCTGAACAACGCCGGTGTCATCACCGACAGCTCCAACGGCTACTTCCGCCCGAATGAAGCCATCACCCGTGCAGAGCTTGCCGCCATGCTCGCTAAGTTCTCCGAGACGACCGGCGCTGCGAACTACTTCAATGACGTGTCCGCCAAGTACTGGGCGGCCAACGCCATCGCGATCTGCGCCAAGCTCGGCTGGATCAACGGCTATCCCGACGGCACCTTCCGTCCGGACAAAAACGTGACCCGTGCTGAACTCATGGCTATGATCAACCGTGCCACCGGCCGTGCACCCAAGTCCGCCGACGCATTCCTGCCCGGCATGAAGACCTGGATTGACAACACCTCCGATAAGTGGTACTACCTCGACGTGCAGGAAGCTACCAACAGCCATTCCTACACGGTCAAGGGTTCCGAAACCTGGACGGCTTTGACCTCCGACCCCAACTGGTCGCTGTACGAGTAAGCCTCTTCGGACGCAATTCCCCGGTATAATCCAAATCAGCCCCTGCCGCCAATTCGGCGGCAGGGGCTGAAAAATTCCCCCGGCGGCGCAGTCCACGACGGACTGCCGCTGGGGGAAGCTGTTTATTTTTGGACGCTGCGCGTTATAACCGGCCCAAACGGAACTGCTCGATCATTTCACCGGTCAGGCTGATGTGGGAGTGATCCTCCGGCAGCTCGCTGCGCAGGTGCCAGCTCGCCTCGGCCAGCTCGGATTCCTGCACGGTGATCCTGTCGCTGCCGTCCAGCTCACAGACGAAGCCCATCAGGAGCGTGTCCGTGAACACCCACGGCTGGGATTTGTAAAAGCGGAGGTTTTTGACCCGGAGGCCAGCCTCCTCCATGACCTCGCGGTGCACCGTGTCCTCAATCGACTCACCGATCTCATTAAAGCCCGCGATGAGGGCATATTTTTTGAACGGCCGACCGCGATAGCGCGTGAGCAGCAGCCGGTCGCCGTCGTGCACCGCGGCGATCACAGCCGGGCAGATCTTCGGGTAGACCGTGTTTTTGCAATGCGGGCAGACCATGGCGCGCTCGACCGTGCTTTTCTCCATGCGCGCGCCGCATCTGCCGCAGAATTTCTGGGAATCATACCAGCGGTACAGGCTTTCGCCCGCAGCGGCGGCGAACAGCGCCGGACTCGTCCCGTCCGTCATGGCGCGCAGCGACGCGGCGGGGACATAGCGGAACGCGCCCGTCTCGCCGGGGTGGGCGGAGACGAGATAATACGCCGTTTCGTCGATGGAAAACACGTACTGCGCCGCGCCGCCGTCCGGGAGCTCGCGCATCCGGGGCAGCGTGAGCGTTTCGCCGCTCAAATTACAGTAAACTGTATGATCCGGCTCAAAAATCAGCGCAATATCATCCGGCGACGGTGCTTTCCACGACATTTCATTGTGATACATATGCGGATACAGATCCTGAAGCATAGCTTTCCCTCCTCAGCGCCCGGCGAAGAACACTTCGATCTCCGCCCGGCCTGCCTGTACGCTGCCCTGCGCGAAAAACGGCTTTCCGCCGCCGCGTCCGTGCAGCTGCGCGTTCAGCTCCTTTACCAGCTGCCGCAGATCGCCGTCCTGTTCGCCGACGGCGTATTTATAGCCGTCCGCGTCGCTGCCCGCGAAAATGGCCGCGCGCCCACCGCAGGCCGTCATGACCAGATCGGTCAGCCGCCGCAGGCTGTCCGGGTTCGTCGCAGGCTCAAACAGCAGGACGTTTCCTGCCCCGGCAAGTGCCTGCGCCTTCTGCGCAAACACAGCCTCTTCCAGCCCGGCTGCGCGCTGCTTCTGCGCGGCCTCCGCGTCCAGAAGCCGCCGCACGGCGGCAGCCGTCTCCAGCGGCTTCGCCGACAGCAGGCCTGACACGCGCCGGTTCTGCTCGGCAATTTCGCTCAAATAGGCAAGCGCACGTCTGCCGCACAGAATTTCCAGCCGCACGCCGTCATGGAATTTCACGCAGGAGAAAATTTTGATCAGCCCAATTTCCCCGGTGCTGCTTACGTGCGTCCCACAACAGGCGCAGATGTCCGCGCCGGGGATGGTCACGATACGCACCTGACCGGTCAGCTCCTTCTTGCTGCGGTAGGGGATGGTCTTCAGCGCCTCGGCATCCGGGTATGTAATTTCGATCGGGACGTTTTTCCAGACCCACTCGTTGGCCTCGGCCTCGACGGCGGACAGGTCCTCCTGCGTCAGCATACCGGAAAAATCAATGGTCACAAAATCCGCGCCCATATGAAAGCCGACGTTTTCATAGCCGAAGCGGCGGTGCACGACGCCGGAGAGAATATGCTCGCCGGAATGCAGCTGCATGAATTCGAACCGGCGCGCATAGTTGATCCGGCCCTCGACGCTCTGCCCTTCGGAAAGCGGCTGCTCACAGAAATGCACGATCTCGCCGCCGCGCTCGTGCGTGTCGGTCACGCGGATGCCGGACAGAACGCCGGTGTCGCCCGGCTGGCCGCCGCCCTCCGGATAAAAGCAGGTTCTGTCCAACACAACGTCATAGCCGTGCTTTCCCGGCTGACAGGATACAACGCGCGCTTCAAACGCTGCCTGATGCGCGTCCTGATAATAGAGCTTTTCTGTTGCCATTTTGACACCTCTTGTCAGATTTTCAACTATCATAGCACACAATCCGTCAAAATTCCACTGGAATTCGTTCGGATTTTGGTTGACAAACCGGGGAAATCAACCTATTATATAAGTTGAGCGATTTTAAAAGCGCCCGATATTCTGAAACAAAAAGGGGGAAGAACAAATGGACGCAGGAAGTAGTAGCGGCACATCCGCAGGCCGAAGTCGGCCCGAGCACCAGCCGCCTTTGTGCGTCCGGTGCTTGCAGCCCCTGTCATTCTTCGATTGATGTGCCTGCGTTGTGTCTTTACCTTCCTATTCTTTACATTTAGGAGGAACAAGACATGGCAGAAAGCAATTTTTCCCTGCAAAAGACCCTGACCATGCTGCTCGACGAGAAGAAGTATCATTCTCTGCGCGACATCCTCAGCACCATGAATCCCGCCGACATCGCCGCCATTTTTGACGATCTCGATCAGGCGCGCCTGCCGCTTCTGTTCCGGCTTCTGCCGAAGGAGCTGGCCGCCGAAACGTTCGTCGAAATGGAGCCGGAGGCGCAGGAGCTTCTGATTCAGGGCTTCTCGGATTCCGAGCTGAAGGAGGTCATCGACGAGCTTTACGTCGACGACGCCGTCGATATCGTGGAGGAAATGCCTGCGAACGTCGTGCAGCGCATCCTGACCCAGGCCGAGCCGGATATGCGCAAGCAGATCAACGAGATCCTGCGCTACCCGGAGGATTCCGCCGGCTCGATCATGACGACCGAATATGTCTCCCTGCGCCCGAATATGACGGTCGAGGAAGCGATTTTGCGCATCCGGCGCACGGGCATCGACAAGGAGACGATCTACACCTGCTACGTGACGCGCGGCCACAAGCTCATCGGCCTCACAAGCGTCAAGGACCTGCTTCTGTGCGAGGACGACGATGCGACCATCGAGTCCATCATGCAGGAGCACGTCATCACCGTCGGCACGCTCGACGATAAAGAGCAGGTCGCCCAGATGTTCAGCAAGTACAACTTCCTCGCTCTGCCGGTCGTGGACACGGAGAACCGGCTGGTCGGCATCGTGACCTTCGACGACGCCATGGACGTCATGGAAGACGAGGCCACGGAGGACATGGAAAAGATGGCCGCTATGCTGCCGTCCGAACACCCGTATATGCGTTCGACCCCTGTCGAGATCTGGAAAAACCGTATCCCGTGGCTGCTGCTGCTGATGGTTTCGGCGACGCTGACGGGCATCGTCATCACAAGATTTGAAAACTCGCTGGCCGCCCTGCCGTGCCTCACGGCGTTCATCCCCATGCTGATGGACACCGGCGGCAACTCCGGCTCGCAGGCCTGCGTGTCCATCATCCGCGGCATCAGCCTGAATGAGATCGAATTCCGCGACCTGGGACGCGTGGTCTGGAAGGAGATCCGCGTATCCGTCCTCTGCGGCGTGTGCCTGGCAATCGCCTGCTTCGCGAAGATCATCGTGGTCGATATGCTGCTGTTAAAGAGCGAGAGCGTGACGTATCTGGTAGCCTTTGTCGTCTGCGCGACGATGGCCGTGACGGTCTGCCTTGCCAAGATCGTCGGCTCAACGCTGCCGCTGCTGGCTAAAAAGCTCGGCTTCGACCCGGCTGTGATGGCCTCGCCGATCATCACGACGATCGTGGACTTCCTGTCCCTGCTTGTCTATTTCGCTTTTGCGACCGCAATGCTCGGCATCGGATAAAATACCGCCCGCTGCACAGCTGTGCAGCGGGTTTTTGTGCAAAAACGGCAAAAAACAGACGCAGTTGGTAGGGGCGGGGCTCTGCTCCGCCCGGCGGAAAACGCTGCGAATTCGCCATGGATTTCCGTAAAAATGCTGCGTCCTGCGGGCGGACAGAGTCGTCCGCCCCTACACCGAAATGCGCAGATGCATACGAATTTGCCGAGGATTTCCGATGATTCGGTGCATTCTGCCGGGCGGAGCAGAGCCCCGCCCCTACCAAAATTGTGCGTATTTTTGGGGGTGCTCCGAAATCTGCTGCGGTCGAATCCGCTCAGCGCAAAACTGGGAACAGGAGCTTCTGGTTTTCCTGCGTGTACATATTTTCCCGCGTAATGAGGACGCAGGAAACCTCAACGAAATCGTCGGTCTGCTCGCCGTTTGCCACGCGAACGGCCTGCTGGACGGCCACGTAGCCCATGTTGAACGGCCGCTGCGTGACAATGGCCTGAATGATGTTCTGCTCTAAAAACTGGATCTGCCGCTGCGAATTGTCGCAGCCGACGACATAGACGCGCCCGCCCATGCCCAGCTCGACCAGCGCGTTTGCCGCGCCGACGTTGCAGACCTCGTTCGTGCACACAAAGCCCCGGATCTCCGGGTCGGCGGAAAGAAGCTCCGTCGTGATCGTCTGCGCCTGCTCGGTCGAGTTGTCGCAGCAGAAGCTGCCGAGGATCTCGATATTTCCTGCCTCGTTCAGTGCGTCCAGAACGCCGCGCGTGCGTTCAATGCCCGTTGTGGTCGTCAGCATATGCTGAATGACCGCGACCTTTCCGCCCTCCGGCAGATAGGATGCCATGGCGCGGCCCATCTCCAGCCCGATCTCATAGCTGTTGCTGCCGACAAAGCAGGCGCGGCCTGCGGCATTGACGTCCGTGTCGATCGCAACGACGCCGATCCCGGCAGCGATGGCTTCCTCCGTTACTTCCGCGCAGCGGTCATAGTCCGCGGCAGAGAGGATCATGACGTCCGGCTTATCCGCTGTCACCTGCCGGATCAGCTCGATCTGCTTGTCAATGTCAATTTCGCGCGGCGAGGTCAGGACCTTCAGCTCGACACCGTATTCCTCCGCCGCCTTTTCAACGCCGGACAGGAGCGTTCCCCAGAACTCAGCGACCTCTGTCACGGTTTTCAGAACCAGCGTCACCCGCAGCGGCTTCTGTGCTGCCGCGCAGCCCGCAAGATTCAGGAGCAGACAGAGCAGCAGGAGAAAAACGGTGCATTTTTTAATCCTCCGCATGGCTGTCCTCCTCCTTTCCACGTACAATGGGCAGCACAAGCATGACCATTGTGCGCACACCGGGCGTAGAATAATACTTCATAACGGCGTCCGGGCCGAAGAACAGCTGCAGCCGCTCGTTGACGTTATAAACGCCGATCTTGGTGCTCTCCGCGTCGGATTCCTTTTTGTCGAGAATGGTTTCCAGCTGCTCCGGCGTCATGCCCACGCCGTCGTCCTCGACGGTGATGAGCAGGCGGTCCTCCTCCAGCAGCGACTCAATGCGCACCGTGCCGCCCTGCTGCTTGACCTTGATGCCGTGATAGATCGCGTTTTCCACCAGCGGCTGCAAAATGAGCTTCGGCAGCAGGCAGTCCTCCGTCTGCGGGTCAAGGTCGATCTCGTAGCGGAGCTTTTCGTTGTAGCGCATCTTCTGGATGGTCAGATAGCTGCGCACATGGGCGATCTCCTTTTTGAGCGTGTTGGTGTCGGAGCCGTCGCCGATGGACGAGCGCAGCAGCAGCGCCAGTGCGCTCGTCATCTCCACGACCTCCGCATTGCGTCCGGCGTGGCTCATCCAGATAATAGAGTCGAGCGTGTTGTAAAGAAAATGCGGCTGGATCTGCGCCTGCAGCGCCTTCCATTCGCTCTTGCGCTTCTGCTCCTCGCTGCGCAGCCGTTCGTCCATCAGTTCGGCAGTTTTGGCGATCATGTGGTCAAAGCTGTCGGACAGCTGGCCAAGCTCCGTGCGGGAGGATACCTGGCTGCGCACGTGCAGATCGCCGTCCTCCACGCGCCGCATCGTCTGCATCAGACGGCGGATGGGTCCTGCGATGGAGCGCGAGAGCTGAAGCGCGAACACCAGCGCAAGGATGAGCGCCGCCGCCGCGATGAGCAGATAGGTCTTGTAGATCCTGTCCTGACTGCGCAGCAGCTCCTGCGTGTAGGCAACGCCCACCGCCGTCCATCCGGTGGCCTCCGATGCGCAGGCTACATAGAGCCTGCGCATCCTGCCCTTGCCGGAGAGCGTGCGGCCGTCCGCCGCTGCCAGCACCTCCGCGACGTTTTCCTCCTTCAGTCCCGCATAGATCAGATCCTGCTGCGGGTGCCAGAGGATGCCGCCGCTCTGGTCGATCAGATAGATATAGCCCCGGCTGCCGAGCTGGATATCTGCGCAGAGCCGGTCGATGATCTGGTAGTTAAGGTCGATGAGCAGAACGCCCTGCATATTCCCTGCGCGGTCGAGCACGGCCTTGGAGAACGAAACGACCCAGTTGTACTGGCCCGCGATCAGGTTTTCCACGCGCGAGGATGACACCTGCACCTCGTTCGGCTCCCGCAGCGCGGCCTGGTACCAGGCTGCGTCCCGGTAATTGGAGTAGGTGTTGAGCGATGCACCCTCGCTTCCGAACAGCGCGCCGCCGGATTCCGGGATCAGGGCGATGGCCGTGATCTCCGAGCGGATCTTCTGTGCGGCGGCCAGCTGCTCCTGCGCTTCGCGGCAGGCCGCGTCCGTCAGCCGGTGCTCGTTGGCCGCGCGCAGATAGGCCGCGACCGCGCCGTTGTCGACAATAAAATCGGAAATATCCTTCATGTACTCCACGTACATATCAAGCTCGGCGTTGACGCGGCGGATCAGCTGCTCGGTGTACTCCGTCGAGCTGTCCAGCAGCTCGTTCGTCGAGACGCTGATCGACACATAGGTCATGGCTGCCGTAATGACGAGGATCAGCAGCATGAACAGCGCCGCGATCCGCGTGCCGATGGAGTGCCGGGAAAAAAGTCGTGCTTCGGTCATGTTCCGCTCTCCGCCTCCCTGTACTGCCGGGGCGTCATGCCGGTTCTGCGGCGGAAGGTGAGCGAGAAATAATGCGGGTCGGCAAAGCCGATGCGCTCGGCGATCTCATAGGTGCACAGCCCCGTTTCACGCAGATATTCCTTGGCCTTCTCCATACGCAGGTTTGTCAGATATTCCACGAACGACTGGCCGGTCTTTTCCTTGAATACCGTTGAAAAATAGCTGCGGCTGACGCCGAGATGCTCCAGCACGTCCGGCAGCTTGAGATCGCAGTCGGCATAGTGCTCGTTAATATACGCGACGGCCAGACGGCCGCAGCGGGCGGCAGGCGTGTCGTTCTGCTGGGCCTGACATTGCAGAATATAGCCCTCAAGCCGCTCGACGGACAGCCGTACCTCCTCCAGCGCATAGCCCTGCTGCGGAAGGAGCATGGCGGGCGCGCGCAGCAGCTGCTCACGCGTCAGATGCGAGGCCACGAGGATCTGCAGGCGCTGCAGAACGGGGCGGCACTCGCTCTCATGCACCCTGCGGCGGCGCATACAGGTAAAAAGCGTTCCGGTCAGCTCCAATGCACGGCTGCCGCTGCCGGATTGGAGCGTGCTTGCGATCTGCGCCGCAGTCGGACAGTCGTCCGTCTGCAAAGAGCCGGAGGATTTGCGCAGCTCCGGGTCAAACAACAGTGTCTCGCCTGTGGAAAACGCGTAGCCCAGCGCGTGCTGCGCCTCCTGCGCGGACTGCCGCAGGCCGTCAAGCCCGGCATAGGCTCCGCCGATCCCGATGGGGGCGGTGATCTCCGCCTCCTGCATCACCGCGCGCAGATGGCGCGCTCCGGCGGCGGTGCGCGCCATGAGTTCCGCCGTTTCATCGCCGCTGACGATGAGCATAACGTGCTGGTCGCCGAGCAGCCGGAGCTGCGCGGGCGCACAGCCCTGCGCCACCCGATGTCCCTGCGCATCAAAGCCCTCGGGGCGCTGCGGCAGCGCCGCCAGCGCGACCGCATGGAACCGCCCGCCAAGCTCAACACCGGCGGCAAGCGTCGCCTCCGGCAGCTCCTGCGCCGTGTCGGACTGTAAAAGCCCCTGAAAGAAATGATCCTTCAGCACCTCGTCTGCCAGCACGGCCCGGCTGTAAAGCCCCTGCCGGTTGTCCCGGCGCGAAAGCTCCGCAGACAGGTTCTCCAGCAGCTGATCAAACTCCTTCGGGCTGACGGGCTTGAGCAGATAATCGTGGACATGGTACCGGATGGCCTTCTGCGCATAGGAAAACTCGCTGAAGCCGGTCAGCACGACGACGATCGTGTCCGGAAATTTCTCATAGATGTTCCGCGCCAACTCCAGCCCGTCGACAAAGGGCATACAGATATCCGTGATGACCACATCCGGCAGCACGGATTCGAGCTGTTCAAGCGCCTGACGGCCATTTTCAAAGACATGGGGCGGCGCAAAGCCGAATTTGTCCCAATTGGTGTTCTGTGCCATGGACTCCCGGACAAGCATTTCATCCTCTACAAGCATGATCTGGTACATACGGCGCGCCCTCCTTTGCATTTGTTATTAGTGTATAACAAAACGGTCAAAATTGCAATCAAATTTAGCAATTCGCCAATATGCCCGTGCGGTATGACGCGGAAAAATTCGCCGATATCGAACGTATCCGGTTGCTGAACGATATTCGGCATGATATAGTAAAGGAAACGCAATGAACAGAAAGGAAGCTTCAGCATGGCAGAACAGGAAGGCAAAACCATACACTCCGTTGCGAAGGCGATCCGTCTTCTCGACATTCTGACGGAAAGCGGCCAGCCCGCTTCCCTGACGGAGCTTTATCAGAAAACCGGCTGGCCGAAGAGCACGATCCACGGTCTGCTGTCCACGATGCGCGAATCCGGACTGATCGAGCAGATGCCGAACGGCCGCTACTGGCTTGGCATCCGGCTGTTTGAATACGGCTGCGCCGTCTCCAACTCATGGGATATCGGTACGATTGCACGGCCGCATATGCAGAGTATCTGCGCTGAACTTGGCGAGAGTGTATTCCTGTCGGTTTTTGACCGTGCAGCAGTCGTAACGCTGGCAGAGGAGGAGTCCCGCGCGAGTCTTCGCGTCGTGTCCGAGGTCGGCGCACGGCTTCCGGTCTATTGTACGTCGCAGGGCAAGCTTTTCCTTGCCAACAGCTCTCCGGCGGAGTGCCGCCGCATTCTCACGCACACCGAGCTCAAGGCCTTCACGCCGCACACGCTCACCACGCCGGAGCAGTTCGCGCCTGAGCTGACCCACATCCGCGAGCAGGGCTACGCTGTGGAAAACGGCGAGTACAAGATCGGCCTGCGCTCCGTCTCCGCGCCGATCCATGACGTGACCGGCGAGGTGCGCTATGCCATCGGCTGCGTCGGAATGTTCCGGCAGGTGCAGTCCGACGAGTTTCTCCGCGCCATCCGCCTCGTCTGCGCCGCAGCCGAGACGATCTCCCGCGCCATCGGCTATCACGGGTAAGGAAAATTCGGCCTGCTCCCGCAGCTGTTTTGCTTGCATATGTGCGGCGGCGTATGATATACTGATAAGAAATTAGAAAGAAAAAGGGGGAGCCTTTATGTCCAAAACCATTCTGCGGCGGCTGTTCGTGCTGGCGCTCTGCGCCTGTCTCGTGCTGCTGGCCGTATTGCCCGCCGGGGCCGATTTCGGCGATTACTCCGGCGATTCCGATTTCGGTGATTCGTCCGATTGGAGCAGCTCCGATTCCAGCTGGGACAGCAGCGATTACGACAGCGACTACAGCTCCGAATCCTCCGGCGAGGGCCTCGGCGGAGCTACGCTGTGGACCATTCTCATCATTCTTGTGATCTGCTTCGCCATCGGCAACATCGGCTCGAAGAACAAGAAGAAGGCCAAGGGCGGCACCAGCTGGTCCGCGGCTGCGAACCGCAAGCTGAAGCCCATGGCTGAGTATGAGCAGCTCGACGAAAACTTCGACAAGGCTGAGCTGACCTCCAAGCTGTCGAACCTGTATGTACAGATGCAGGATTGCTGGCAGAAGAAGGATATCTCGCCCATCCGTCCGTACTGCACCGACGCGTTCTTCACGCAGATGGACAATCAGATCCAGCGCAAGAAGCAGCAGGGCCAGACCAACTACATCGAGCGCATCGCGGTTCTGTCCGTGGAGCTGCGCGGCTGGTGCCAGGAGGGCGGCAACGACGTGCTCGTCGCCCGTCTGAACACGCGCATCGTCGATTACACGCTCGACGACAAGACCGGCAAGCTCATCTCCGGCAGCAGAGACAAGGAGAAGTTCATGGTCTACGAGTGGGATCTTGTCCGCACGACCGGCACGAAGACCGAGAAGGACAAACCCATGCAGACCGTCAACTGCCCGAACTGCGGCGCACCGGTCGAGATCAACGCCAGCGCCAAGTGCCCGTACTGCGGCAGTGTCATCACCCTCGAGGAGCACGACTTCGCCCTCAACGCCATCCGCGCCATCTCTCAGCAAACGAGAGGATAACGCGCCCCGGCAAACGCATTCCACTAAAAAACTCCACCGCCCAGGCCGAGCGGTGGAGTTTTTTGAAATCTAGCCTCTGCGCGGCGCTTACGCCTGCAGATTGAGCGCGGGATTCATATAATAGACGTTTTTCTCGTCCAGCCTCCGGCGCAGCAGCTCAATGGCCTCGCCGAAGCGCTGGAAATGCACGATCTCGCGCTCCCGCAGGAAGCGAATGGCGTCGTTCACATCCGGGTCGTCAGAAATGCGGAGGATATTGTCATACGTCACGCGCGCTTTCTGCTCGGCTGCCAGATCCTCCGTGAGGTCGGCGATGGGGTCGCCGGTGACGGCCATGGTCGCGGCGCTCCAGGGCGTGCCGGAGGCGGCCTGCGGGTAGACGCCGGCGGTGTGGTCGACAAAATAATTCGCAAAGCCTGCCGACTCGATCTGCTCCTGCGTGAGCGTCCGCGTCAGCTGGTGCACGATCGTGCCGACCATCTCCAGATGCCCCAGCTCCTCGGTACCAATGTCGGTCAGCAGCCCCTTCAGCTCAGGATACGGCATGGAATAACGCTGACTCAGATAGCGCAGAGACGCGCCAAGCTCCCCATCTGGACCGCCATACTGGGAAATTATAACAGCTGCCAGCTGCGGGTTCGGGTTTGCGATGCGGACGGGGTACTGCAGCTTTTTTTCATATACAAACATCGTTTATTCCTCCGTTTCCGCGTCCCAGGGCCATGGATCGTCCAGCCATGTATAGCAGCCGCCCGCGGCGGCCTCCATCTGCGTGAGCGCCATGCCGCTGTCCTCCGCCTGCTGCCGCAGCATTTCATACTGCTCGACGTACTGGTTGAACAGCTGCACGGCCTCCTCGTCGTCTGCGTGGGTATCCAGGTACAGGCCAAGCTCGGTAATGGCGAAATTCGCCGCCTGAAGGTCCTGCATACTCTGCATACCGTCCGCGCTGCGCGGCTCGACGCCGCTTGTGCCGCGATATGGAAGGTCAAGCCCCGGAAACAGCGTGCCCTTCATCAGCGCACGTCCCGCCGTATAGCGGTCGGGGTTCTGCCCCTGGAACGGGACGTAGGGATTGGCCAGCGGCGCGCAGGCGGGAAGCGTTCCCCGCGTATCGCCGCAGCCTTCGGCAGTCTGGGCTGCCTGTGTCTGCATATCAGCCAAAAAGATCGGCTCCTCTCAAGAGATTCGGGCGCATTCGCCCTGAACCAATCTATGCGGCGCTGCTTCGACAGGTGAACGGGGACTCTGTACTTTTTCTCCGTCAGATGGTATACTGAGATAAAATGCCACAGCCGGGTGCTCCGGATGCGGCAGCTTTTCGGGAGGTTCCTGTATGCTTTCTGCGTTTCACGGCCTGTGTATGGCGCTGGCTGACAGCGTCCCCGGCGTGTCCGGCGGGACGATCGCGTTTATTCTCGGCTTTTATGACGATCTCCTGCGTGCGCTGCAGGGACTGTTCAACGGAAAGGGTCCCGTGCGGCGGCAGAGCCTGCGCGCGCTGCTGCGCTTCGGCATCGGGTGGGGCGTCGGAATGGCTGCCTGTATTCTGGCACTGGCGGAATTATTTGAGCTGCACGTCTATTTTATGTGCAGTCTGTTTCTGGGGCTGAGCGCGGCGGCGTTTCCGCTGGTAGCCCGCGCGGAGCGCGGTGCGCTGCGAAATACCGCGCGGTACGCGCCGCTGGCGCTGCTCGGCGCGGCGCTCGTCGTGGGGCTTACGCTGCTGCGCGAGGACGCGGCGGTTTCGCTGCGCGTAGACTTTTCGGAGCTTCGCGTCTGGCCGCTTCTGTACCTGTTTGTCTCCGGCGCGATCGCCGTCAGCGCGATGATCCTGCCGGGGATCTCCGGGTCGACGCTGCTTCTGATCGCGGGCGTCTATCTGCCTGCGATGCACGCGCTGCGTCAGCTGCTGCGGCTCGATTTTTCCGGGCTTCCCGGCATTCTGGCGCTTGGGCTTGGCACAGCGGCGGGCGCAGCGCTGGCTGTCCGCGCCATCCGCGCCGCGCTGCGCCGCTTCCGGAGCCAGATGGTGTGGCTGATCCTCGGCCTGATGGCAGGCTCACTGTACGCCATCGTGATGGGCCCCGCCGGACTTCAGACACCGCAGACTCCGGTAAGCCTTCAGACGTTTTCGCTGCCGGGCTTCCTGCTGGGCGCGGCGGTGCTCCTGCTGCTGGAGCTGCTGCGCGCCCACCGGCCGAATGCGGAAAAATCATCACGGTGACGCACCGGCGGGGGACGGAGCAGACACGCCGCAGGGCCACCTTTTCGATTCTTTTTGCGTTTTTTCTCAAAATGTAGTATAGTGTACAAAACAAACAGGAGGCGCATACGATGATCGAGGTCGAGTTATCTAATATTTGGGGGAGCGTCAGCCTGCCGGATCTGCTGTCCGGGGAGAAGGATCTGTTTGACGCGCATATGCAGCTCCGGACCAACGTGCCGGACGGCCCGGACTTTCTGGGCTGGCTGAACGCGCCGGAGGGCGTGATGGCCCGCGCAATGCTCGCGATCGGCAAGGCCGCAGAGAAGATCGCGGAGCTCGGCGATACACTCGTGGTCGTCGGCAACGGCGACGCGCCGCTTGCGGCGCAGGCGGCGATCCGCGCACTTGGAAAAGAGGGGAGTGTCCGGCTGATTTTTGCGGGTACAAGCCTGTCCGCAAGCGCCTACGAGCAGCTGTGCAGCCGGCTCGAGGGGCAGGACTTCTGCCTGCTTCTGATCGCACAGAGCGCTGTCGATATGGAATGCGGCATCGCCTCCCGCGCCGTCCGCTGGCTGCTTGACCGGCACTACGGGCCGGAGGCCAGGCAGCATATCTTCGTCTGTGCGCCGAAGGACAGCCTCCTGCATGGTATGGCGCAGGAGGAGGGATATACCTTCCTGGCCCAGCCTGCGCAGCTCGGCTGCGCGGATTCGGCACTTTCGCCTGCGGCGCTTCTGCCGATGGCGGTTTCCGGGATCGAGCCGCTCAGCGTGCTTGAGGGCGCGGGACAGGCGTATCATGATTATGACCTGCGCGCGTTTGAAAACCCTGTCTGGATGTATGCAGGCGCGCGTCACGCGCTGGAGCTGCGTACGCGGCGCACGGAGCTTCTCGGCATCTTCGAGCCGGACTGCATGGCACTCGGCCGCTGGTGGGCCAGCAGCACGGCCCGGCGCAGCTGCCGCGGCGGATACGGTGTTCTGCCCGTCCCGGCAGAGCTTCCCGGTGCACTCGACACGCTCGACGCCATGCTGGACGGCAGCCGCAGCGCGTTTGAAACCTTCCTGCGCATCCCGCTGCCCGCGAGACGGCGCAACATTGAGCTTGACTGGAAGGATTACGACGATCTCGGCTATCTCTCCGGCCACTCGGTCGGCGAGGCGGAGGGCGCGATGTTCGACGCACTCGTGCAGACCCACGCCTCGCTCGATATCCCGCTGATCATCCTCTCCGCCGGGCAGCTGGACGCGCCGCAGCTCGGCGAGCTGTTCTACTTCCTGGAGCTGACCGCTGCCCTGTGCGCCGCGGCTGACGGGCTGACTCCCTTCGACCGCAAGCACAGGTCTCCGACCAGAGCGCAGGCAGCTGCGCTGCTGCGCGGCTGAAGCCTGCTCCTGTTTACGATTTTTTCACAAGTAAGTCCTTGTGTTTCCGGCAGAAAGCTGGTACAATGAAGCTGACCACATGAGAAAAGGAGGAATGCCCGTATGGTCAATATTATGATGGGCCCCGAAGGCTCCGGCAAGACGAAGCTGCTCATCGGTGCTCTCAATCAGGCAGTTCAGCGCGAATCCGGCAGCATCGTCTGCATCGAGAAGGGCGATACACTGCGCTTCGATGTCGACCACAAGGTTCGGCTCATCGACATCAAGGAATACGCTTACGGCGGTTATCCGTTCCTGCGCGGCTTTATCAGCGGCCTGCACGCGGGAAACTTTGATATCACGCATATTTTTATCGACAACCTTTACAAGCTGTCGCAGGACAGCGACCCCAAGGAAACCGAGAATTTCCTTGACTGGTGCAGCGTCTTCTCCGCAGAAAACAGCGTTGCGTTTACGCTGACGATCGCGGGCGAAGCCAAGGATGCACCGGAATATATCGCAAGATATATGGACTGAATTTGAGATCGCAGGCGCTGCGGGCCTCCCACAGCGCCTTTTGAACGTTGGCAGAGGGGGCGCGGCATGGAGCAGCAGGAATATGCGCAGCGGGGCTATCTGCGCGAGGATTTTCGGCTCTTTCACCTCAAGGGCGCGATGGAGGAACAGCTCGACTGGCACTACCATACCTTCCACAAGCTGATCTTCTTTCTCGGCGGCCAGTCCGGCTACGGCGTCGAGGGGCGCAGCTACCCGCTTGAGCCCGGCGACGTGATCCTCGTCCCGCAGGGCTGCGTCCACCGGCCGGAGGCCGCGCCCGGCGCGCCGTATGAGCGCGTCATTCTCTATCTGTCGCCTGACTATCTCGCCCGCGCGGGTACGGCGGACTGCCCGCTCGACAGCTGCTTCACGCTCGCCACGGCCCGCTTCCGCTTTGTCCTGCGCCCGCAGGAAGAGCGGCAGGCGCTGCGCCGCACGCTTTTCGCGCTGGAGAGTGCCTCCGTGCAGCCGGGCTTCGGGCAGGAGCTGCTGGCAAAGTCCCTTCTGACGCAGCTGCTCATTCTCCTGCGCCGCGCGATGGACGCACAGCCGCAGGCCGTGGAGAGCCTTGCGTCCGATGAAAAGATCGCGGCCATCATGCAGTATCTCTCCCAGCACCCGACGGAGTCTGTCTCCATCGACGATCTAGCCGCCCGGTTCTATATCAGCAAATATCACATGATGCGGCGCTTCCGCGCCGAGACGGGCTATACTGTCCATGCGTATCTGACCGGCAAGCGCCTCGCCCTCGCGCGCGAGCAGATCGCCGCCGGGACGCCCATTCTGCAGGCGGCCAGCGCCTGCGGCTTCGGAGATTACTCCGCATTCTGCCGCGCCTACCGCCGCCAGTTTGGCCAGCCGCCCAGCAGCGCAAAGCAGGATGCCGCCGAAACGCCGAAATCGCGAAAAAAGGCTTGACAGCGGAGCGACAATATGCTATGATTCTAAGGCTGAATTTGTCAGAGTGCCTGCGGGTGTAGCACAACGGCCAGGGCACCAGCCTTCCAAGCTGGGGACGCGGGTTCGATTCCCGTCACCCGCTCCATTATGCGCCAGTAGCTCAGCTGGATAGAGCAACTGCCTTCTAAGCAGTAGGTCGCGGGTTCGAGTCCCTCCTGGCGTGCCAATTCAGCCGGGCTAAAAAAAGAAAATTTCATATGGTGGGTGTAGCGTAGTTGGTTAACGCGTCAGATTGTGGCTCTGAAGACCGAGGGTTCGAGTCCCTTCACTCACCCCATTTTCTTTTTTTATGCAGGATTTTGCCGATACGCGCACGGGGATGTCGCCAAGCGGTAAGGCACAGGACTTTGACTCCTGTATGCGTAGGTTCGAATCCTGCCATCCCTGCCATAAGACCCGCTAGCTCAGCAGGCAGAGCACCTGCCTTTTAAGCAGGGTGTCCGGAGTTCGAATCTCCGGCGGGTCACCATGATTGCCGAACACTATAGATGAAATGGCGAAAAAGCCAGTCATTTCAACGTGTTCGGCAATTTTTTATTCTCAAAATTCTTAGAACGCAGCATAGATGAAATCACGGATGGCAGGGGTTTTGAACCTCTGCTTTTCCATATTCAAGGAATTTTTGCTGTCAGCGCCCTTTTTCAGAGGGCTGCGGCGGCTGGATTTCAGAAAAATCGGAGAAAAATCTTTCACAAAGTTATGGGCGCTGGATTGTTGGTTTTCACGAACCAATGACCAGCGCCTTTTTTGCGCTCAAAAAGGGCGCTGGGATTGGAGGTATGAATATGAGCAAAGAACAGACAGCAAAGAAAGAGAGATTTCTGAGAGAGGTGGAGCGGCAGCTCCTGCGCAAAGGACTGGATTCGGAGATGACGGAAGGCGGGATACTCAACGTCAAATGGCACGGTCAGTTGCTCTGTGACGTTGATGGCGACGGTGTGGTTTGTTTCCCGTCGAAGACGGTCAGGGGAGTAGACGCAGATGCGTCGCTTCAGACTGTGATACAAATCGCTTCGCAGGTCAGAGAATATATGCCGATCTTTGCACGCGCTCCCGCACTGAAAGCAATCGGGCTGGAGGGCAGCTACAAAATCCTCGCAGATTTCGGGGACGCGGTGCTGGCCGGGCGGCTTGGGAAAAAGGGCGCTAATTTCGTAACATGGGAATGGGATTTTGACCGCAATGGTGTGCATATGGGACACTACTTTATAGAGGACTATGCGGGTGCAAAACGAGACTTCGCCGCCCGTTCCAGGTTGATAGAACCCCAGCGCCTTTTTTCGGACAAGGAACTGGGTGTGATCCGGAATGCGTGCGAGTTTGCATTGGCGGATGACGCGACGCTCACATATGGCGACGAAACGCGGCTCCGCAGCATACAGGAGCAGATCGAAATTCTTCTGCCAAGAAATCAGGAACAGGAACAGGAGCAGGAACAGCGTTCCGAGATGGAACAGACAATGTAATATTCGCAGAGGGCCGGGATTTCTTTTCAGAAGTCCCGGCTTTTTGCGTTCTGGAGGTGAACGATCATTGTAGATAAATCAAAGCACTGGAATCTGCACATCAGTCGGTGCGCGCCGGACTGCCCGCGCGACCCGCCGGAGCCGCTGGTGTGCAGCGACTACGAACGCTGCCGGCACTGCAATTACATGGCGCACGGTTTTCAGTGTGACCACGGAAATGGCAGCTGCGTGCTGACAGACATGGAAGAAATCAATGGAAGGAGGCGGGTTCTTGTTCAAAGCATCGCTGGAAAATAACAATATCCCAGAATTGGGAACTGTCACAGTCGAGTTCCCAATTCCGGAAGCTCAATACGAGGAAACGATTCGTGCGTTGAATGGAATTCAGAGCGGCGCGGTGGTGGAGCAGGACTGCTTCGTTGCAGACATTGGCACGGCAGACTGCCCTGCGCTGGAGCGGTTAATTGGCACGATGGCAAATGTGGACGAGCTGGACTGGCTCGGAAAGCAATTGGAGAGCTTCGACCGGTATGAACTGCTGCAATTTAATGCAGCGGTGGAGCGATTCGGCTTATCCGCAGCGGACGAGCTGATCGATCTTTCTTTCTGCGCCAGAGAGGTGACTGTCGTTTCAGATTTTAATGATTTGGAGCTGGTCGGGAAACGGCACTATCTGACCGTCCACGGTGCCTGTGATTCGGAAGAACTGGAAAATCTGGACGGAAAGGAGACGGCTTTGGCGCTGATCTCCGGGCAGCCCGGCTATGTAACGAGATACGGTGTTGTGTATGACAACGGCATGAAGCTGGAGCAGGCGTATGACCGCAAGCATCTGCCTCCGATCTGGATACCAGAAAACAGCATCCTGGAGCTG